>Ga0163153_10003644_pt1 | contig 20313 bp, 21 predicted proteins | sample OliLakLV19MP6IB1_FD_148629 | JGI IMG/M metagenome (GOLD analysis project Ga0163153, IMG submission 148629) | Freshwater microbial mat bacterial communities from Lake Vanda, McMurdo Dry Valleys, Antarctica - Oligotrophic Lake LV.19.MP6.IB-1 | ecosystem: Environmental > Aquatic > Freshwater >...
CCCCGAACCCCACCCTGGCGCGGCGAGTAACCCCCACCGAGCCGAAATTGCGCCATCTGGCGACCGTTTCGGTCGCCGTACGGCGCAATTTCGGAATGAGCGGCGTGAGTGTCTCTCCTCGCGCGTACATTGCGCGCGCTTCCCCATGACGAATGGGGAAGGAAATGGAAAAACTCCTAGTACTGGCGGCAACGCAGTTCGGGCTCTTCACGCGACTCGATGCGCACGAACGTCGTGTGAGCGACCACATGCTGCAAGCGCGGGTGCGAAACGGCTCACTCGAACAAATCGCGACCAATGTCTACCGGGTTGCGGGCTCGCCCAACAGTTGGCATCAAGACGTTCTTGCGGCGTGTTGGGCGGGCGGACCGAGGTGTGTCGCGTCGCATCGCACGGCTTGCGTGCTCCACAGGTTCGACGGGTTCCGCGCCGGAATCATCGAAGTCACGGTGCCGCGGCCGCAACGGTTTCGGCGTACCGGCGTTGTCGTGCACCAGTCGACCGATCTGGTACCGGCCGACTGCATGTCGATCGGCCCGATACCGGTCACGACGCCCGAACGCACGTTGATCGACTCGGGCATCGTCGCCGGGTACGACCGGCTGGAGGAGGCTTGGGACGGTGCCGAACGCGACCGACTCATCGTCACCGACGAACTCGAACGCCGACACACGCAGATTCGCCGGCGCGGTCGCAACGGTGCCGGGCCGAGCGGGGTTTGCATCGACCAGCGCCTCGACGTGAACCCGCACTCCGTTCTCGAGCGTCGCTTTTTGCGGCTCCTCGACGATGCCGGTCTCCCGACTCCGGTGTGCCAGTACCCGATCAAGCTGATGAGTGGCCGGACCGCCTATCTGGATTGTGCCCTTGTCGACCTCACACTTGGCTTCGAACTCGACGGCAACCATCACGCCACACCGAAGCGGCGGGCATCCGACAACCTGCGCAGCAGTGATTTGGCGGATCTGGGGTGGGATATTCGCCGGTTCACCTACGACCAAGTGATGCGGCACGGCGACGTCGTCGTCCGAAAAGTCCGGGCCGCGATCGCGACCCGCTCGAAATTGCGTCGCTCGGCGACCGAAACGGTCGCCGAATGGCGCAATTTCGGCGGCGGCGGTCTTAGGTGGTGAGTTGGGCGACCAGGAGGGCGACGATGGAGGCTTTGCCTCCGTTGCGTTCCCACTCGTCGCCGATGGCTTCGTGGTCGACGAGGCCGGCGTGGTCGGGGGCGAGACCGAGCAGCGCGGTCGCGGCTGCGGCCAGCGCGGGCGGTTCGATCTCGTCGCCGTAGGCGGCAAAACACTCCAGGCCATCCCAGAGTGTGGCGGGGACGAGCTTTCCGTCCACCGACTGTTCGAAGACGTCGTAGTGCGTGAGCCCGGCGGGAATCGTGTAGTCGGCGACCGGATGCAGGCGGAACTCGAGGGTGAGGTCGAGCGGTTCGGGCGCGTCCATGAGCCACGTCTGCGAGCCGTTCACGTAGCTGTCGACGGGTGTTCCGAGCCGTTCGTCGAGGGCGGCGACGAGTTCGGGCGAGATCGTCCAGACGGTGGTGGGAACACGAGGCATCGCCCGTAGACCGTAGCGACACCCGCACCTACGATTCGGCCATGACGACCTATGACCGCTTGAGCTCACTCGATGCCAGCTTCTTGCACATGGAGCGGCTCGAGTACCCGATGCACGTCGGTGCCCTCAGCGTGCTCGAGGGCGCCCCGTTCTTCGACGAGCGGGGGCGGTTCCGCATCCGGGAAGTGCGCGATCTCGTGCTGGCGCGCCTGCCGCTCATGCCGCGGTTCCGCAAGCGACTCATGCCGGTGCCGTACGAGCAGGGTCGCCCGATCTGGGTCGACGACGATCGCTTCGACATCACGTACCACGTGCGGCACACCGCGTTGCCGCGTCCGGGGACGTGGGAACAGCTCGTCGCGCTCACGCAACGGGTGCAGGAACCGTTGCTCGATCGTGAGCGGCCGCTGTGGGAGTTGTGGTTCGTCGAGGGTCTCGAGGACGACCAGATCGGTCTCATCCAAAAGACGCACCACGCGCTGATCGACGGTGTCTCGGGTGTCGACGTCGCGACGATCCTGATGGACGCGTTACCCGACTACGAACCGCCGGGCACGATCGAGGAGTGGGAGGTGGAGTCCGCGCCCAGTCCGTCGCAACTGCTGGTCGACACGTGGCGCGAGCGTCTCACCGAGCCGGCCGAGATGGTGCGGTCGGTGCGCGCCGCGTTGCGGATACCGCGCCAGATGGTGCGGTCGATGAGCACGATGGTGACGCGCGAGACGATCGCACCGCAGACCACGATCAACGGCGTCACCGGACGTCACCGGCAACTGTCGGTCGTGCGGGTCCCGCTCGCCGACGTGAAGGACGTGCGGCGCGGCCTCGGCGGGACCGTGAACGACGTCGTGCTCGCGGGCGTGGCCGGCGGCTTGAACCGTCTGTTCACGCATCGCGACGCGCCGATCGAGGGTGTGCGCCTGCGGGTGATGATTCCCGTGTCGGTGCGGTCCGACGACCAGCGCGGCTCACTCGGCAACAAAGTGTCGGCGATGTTCGTGTCGCTGCCGCTCGGCACGATGAAACCGGCCGAGCGCCTCGCCGCGATTCACGAACAGACGAAGACGCTGAAGGAGAAGCAGCAGGCGGTCAGCGCCGACTTCCTCATCGGCATGACCGACTTCGTCGCGCCGACGTTGATGAGCCTGGCCGCCCGGGTCGTGCACCGACAACGGTTCCTCAACCTGATCGTCACCAACGTGCCCGGCCCGCAGTTCCCGCTGTATCTGATGGGCGCCCGCATGTTGCAGGCCTACCCGATTGTCCCACTCACACGGAACCTCACCGTCGTGGTCGGCATCCTGTCGTACGACGGCATGATGCACTTCGGTGTGTGGGCCGACCGCGACGCGTTCGACGACCTCGAAGTGTTCGCGACGGGCATCGAGGACTCGTTCGCCGAAATGCGAAAGGTCGCGGCGCAATGACCGAACTCTGGGAGCGCGACGCCTGGGAGATCGCCGACGACGTGCGCGCCGGCCGGCTGTCGGCCGTGACTGTGCTCGACGTGTTCCTCGCGCGCATCGAGAAGTTCGACCCGGAGCTGAACGCGTTCTGCCACCTCGACGTCGACGGGGCGCGTCGCCGCGCGGCCGAGATCGACGCGGAAGTTGTGCGCGGACACGACCCGGGCGTGTGGGCGGGCGTGCCGATGGGCGTGAAGGAACTCGTCAAGGTCGCGGGCTGGCCCGACACCCACGGTTCGTTGCTGTACCGCGGCGAAGTCGCACGCGCCGACGCCACCGAAGCCGCGCGCCTGCGTGCGGCGGGCGCGGTCCTCGTCGGGCTCACGACTTCACCCGAGTTCGGTTCGACCAACTGGACCCGCACGTACCTGCACGGCATCACGCGCAACCCGTGGAACCCCGAGCGCACGCCGGGGGGTTCGTCGGGCGGTTCGGCGGCCGCGGTCGCGTCCGGCATGATGCCGATCTGCACGGGCAGCGACGGCGGCGGCTCCATTCGCATTCCCGCTTCGTACAGCGGGCTGTTCGGGTTCAAGGTCTCGTTCGGGCGCGTCGGGTCCGAGGGCCCGTTCGACAACGCACTGATGTCGGTACCGGGCCCGATGTGCCGGTCGGTGCTCGACGCGGCGCGCTATGTCGATGCGATCGCGGGCCCGACCGTGATCGACCCGACATCGCTGCCCAAACCGAGTCGGTCCTACGAGGACGCGCTGCGTTCGGGCGATGCGGTCAGGGCGCTCCGCGGCAAGCGCGCGGGCTGGTCGTCCACGCTCGGGTTCGCGGTGTGCGACTCCGAGGTCGCGAAGGTGGCGCACGAAGCTGCCCTCGCCCTCGCGGCCGAGGCGGGCATCACGCTGGTCGATATCGACCTCGACATCCCGAAGCCGGGAAGGGCGTGGGGACTCCTGTCGTCGGTCGACACCTCGAGCCACCACGCCGCCGCGGCGCGCGGCCGCCTCGACGAAGTCACGCCCGTCTCGCGCGGCGGGTTCGAAATGATCGACCGCATGACGTCGGCCGACCTGCTGCGGGCGCTGCGGCGACGCGACGAGATCCTCGCCGCGATCGCCGCCGCGTTCGACGAAGTCGACTTCGTGATGACGCCTACGACCGCGACGCCCGCCTTCAAGGCCGAAGGCCCGCCACCGTTGGAGATCGACGGGCAGCCGGTCGGCGGGATGGGTTCGGTTCCGTTCACGGCGCCGTTCAACGCGTCGGGTCAGCCCGCGGTCAGCATTCCGGCCGGTTTGTCGAGCGAAGGGTTGCCGATCGGTCTCCAGGTCGTGACCCGCCGCCACGACGAGGAGCTGGTGCTGGCCTGCGGATTGGTCGCGGAGACGAACCGCCCGTGGCCGAAGCTCGCCCCTCTCGCATTCCGGTAACTACTCTCGGAGCCGTGACAGATACGGAGCCGACGGCACGGCCGCGGCCACCGAGGCAAGAACAAGAGGCGGCGTCCGAAGAGGTCACCGAGGTCGCGCCCGGCATTCTGCGCATGCAGTTGCCGATCTGGATGCCCGGTCTCGGTCACGTGAACATGTACGGGCTCGTCGACAAGCAGGGTCTTGCGGTCGTCGACCCCGGTCTGCCCGGGCCGCAGTCGTGGCGCGCGCTGAAGGCTCGGCTCAAGACCGCGGGCTTCAAGCTCAAAGACGTGCACACGGTTGTCGTCACCCACTCGCACCCCGACCACTTCGGCGGTGCCGGGCGCCTCGCGAAGGAGACGGGCGCCAAGGTCATCACGCATCACGCGTTCTCGACGTGGACGGTCAAGGGCCCGAGCCCGCAGCGGGCGCTCTCCGAGGGCGATGCGCGCCGGCTCGAGATGGAAGCGGCTGCGCTCGCGCAGGATCTCGACCTCGGGGAAGAGATCCCCACCATCGAAGATGTTCCGGACGTCATTCACGACGACACCGAGGAGACCGAAGCGACCTCGAGCATGTGGGGCGCGGTCACGCCGTGGGGAACCACAAACCAGGGTCCGCCGCTGAAGCGCAAGCTCATGATCCGCGCCATGCGCATGATGTTCGTGCCGCCGGAACCGACCGAGCGGCTGCACCACGGCAACCGAATGCGGCTCGCCGACCGCGACTTCTTCGTCGTGCACACGCCCGGCCACACCGTCGACCACCTGTGCGCGTGGGACCCGGAGACGGGCACGCTCCTCACCGGCGACCACGTGCTCCCGTCGATCACGCCGCACGTTTCGGGCGTGCGCAAGGCCGACTCGTTGAAGTCGTACCTCGCGACCCTCGACCTCGTTGCCCGGCTCGACGGCGTGAAGCTCGGGCTTCCCGCGCACGGCCATCCGTTCGCCGACGTTCCCGGGCGCGCGCAGGCGATCACCGAGCATCACTACGAACGCATGGATCTGCTGAAGCGGGCGTCGATCGCACTCGGAGATGCGACCGTCCCCGAGCTTTCGCACGAGGTCTTCCCGAAGCGGCATTGGGGCACGATGGCCGAGAGCGAGACGTTCGCCCACCTCGAGCACATGGTGCACGCCGGTGTCGCCGAACGCCGGGAAGCCGACGGCATGCTGCGCTACCGGGTGGAAGAGTCGTGACGCTTGACGACAAACAGATCGCCGACGAAGCGGTCGACCTACTCGCCCACCTGATTCGCAACGAGTGCGTCAACGACGGCACTCCCGAATCAGGATTCGAGTCGCGCAGCACCGACGTGCTTGCGCAGTACCTCGGTGACACGGGCCTCGACCTCGAGCGCTACGAAGCGCGACCGGGACGCGAGAGTCTCGTCGCGCGCATCGAAGGTTCTGATCCGAGCGCGCCGAGCATGTTGTACATGGGCCACACCGATGTCGTGCCCGTGAACGTCGACGGCTGGCAGCGCGACCCGTTTGCCGGCGAACTCGTCGACGGCGAACTGTGGGGCCGCGGCGCGGTCGACATGCTCAACCTCACCGCGACGATGGCGGTCGCGTTCCGGCACCTCGCCAAGTCGGGCTTCACGCCGCGGGGCACGCTCATCTACCTCGCGGTTGCCGACGAGGAAAACCTCGGCACGTGGGGTGCCGAGCACCTGCTGAACAACGAACGCGACGCGGTGTACGCCGACTTCGTGATCACCGAAGCGGGCGGGTTCCAGATGCCCAGTTCGACGGGGCCGAAGCTCCCCGTCATCGTGGGCGAGAAGGGTTCGTACTGGTGCCGCATCACGGTGCACGGCACTCCGGGTCACGCGTCGCAGCCGTTCCGTACCGACAACGCGCTCGTCACCGCGGCCGAAGTGGTGCGCCGCCTGGCCGACTTCCGCCCGCCGACGCACATCCACGACACGTGGCGCCGCTTCATCGAGGGTGTCGACTTCGGGCCGGACTGGAACGCGAAACTCACCGACGAAGCCACCCTGCACGACTTCTGTGAGCAGCTCCCGATCGGGTTGGCGCGCCAGGCGCACGCATGCACGCACACGACGTTCGCGCCGACGATCATCCACGGCGGCACGAAGACGAACGTGATTCCCGACCTCGTCGACGTCGAGGTCGACATCCGCACGTTGCCGGGCCAGACATCGGTCGACGTCGAGAAGATGCTCGCCGACGCACTCGGCGACCTGCGCGCGCACGTGGATGTCACGCCGTTCGACGAGAACCCGTCGACGTCGTCACCGGCCGACTCGCCGATGTGGGATGCGATGGCGCGGGTGTCGTCGAAGCTGGTCGACGATTCGGCGCTGGTGCCGTTTCTCACCGTCGGGGCGACCGACGCCCGGTTCTTCCGGCGGGCGGGATCGATTGCGTACGGCTTCGGGCTGTTCAGCCGCAAGCTCGGGTTCGACGACTACGCGTCGATGTTCCACGGCAACGACGAACGGGTCGACGTCGATTCGCTCGTGTTGTCGACGCGCCTTTGGGACGACCTCGCCCACGACATGCTCGGCTAGCGGCGGGCCGTGCGTTAGTCGTCGTCGTCCTGGTCGCGGAGGTACTGCTCGATGTCGGCCGCGAGCGCGTCACCCGACGGGAGGTCATCCTCGTCGAACCAGTCCTCGTCGTCATCGTCGTCGTCGAACTCATCCTCGTCGTCTTCGACGAACGGCGCGTCGGCCGCCGCGTCGTAGCGAGATTCGAGCCCGCTGACGTACGAGCTCACGTCGCTGTCGCCGGCGACGACCTCGGCCACTTGCCGCTCCCACGCGGCTGCCGCGATGTCGAGGTCGGTGAGGTCGAACGCGACGTCGAGGAGCTGACCGAGCCGGCCGAGCAGCGCTCGCGTCGCCTTCGGGTTCGGCGGCGTCGCGACGTAGTGCGGGACGGGTGCCCAGATCGAGGCCGACGAGAAGCCCTCTTGGCGGAAGCGGTCGTGCAACACGCCGACGATGCCGGTTGGGCCTTCGTAGCGTGACCGCTGCATCCCGAGCCGCGCCGCGAGCACCTCGTCGGTGGCCGAACCCGTGCAGCGCACGGGCCGTGTGTGCGGAAGGTCGCCGAGCAGGGCTCCGAGCGTCACCGCGATCTCACATCCCGTCTCGCGCGCCACGCCGACCACATCGGCGCAGAACGAACGCCAGCGGAGGTTGGGCTCGACGCCGAGCATGAGGAGCAAGTCGCGGTCACCGACCCGCGCGGATGCGAACGTGAGCGACGGCCACTCGATGGCCCGCACGACTCCGTTGACGAGCTCGACCGTGGGCCGGGCTGCTTGGAAGTCGAGGTACTCCTCGGCGTCGAGGGCGGCGACCGGAGTCGCGCTGAACCGGTTGATCAGCCAGCGCACCGCGTCGGTGGCGGCGTTGCCCGCGTCGTTCCATCCCTGGAACGCGGCGACGAGTGCGCATCGTTCCAATTGCGGCCGAGCAGCCCACTGAATGGTCACGGAGTCAAGATACGCCGCACTGGATTGCGCAGTGTCCCCACCCCGGCGATGGTGATCTCGACCACGTCGCCGTCGGTGAGGAACCTTGGCGGCGTGCGGGCGGCCCCGACCCCCGACGGCGTGCCCGTGAGGATCACGTCGTTCTCCTCCAGGGTGAGTCCCTGCGTGATCCACGCAACGAGCTGGGGAACCGAGAACACGAGATCGGCGGTCGTCGACGACTGCACGACTTCGCCGTTCAGGCGGGTCTCGAGTGGGAGTCCGCGTTCGAGGTCGACCTCGTCGAGCGACACGACCTCGGGGCCGAGCGGGCAGAACGTGTCGAACGACTTCGACCACGAGAACTGCCCGGTGACGTACTGGTGGTCGCGCGCCGACACGTCGTGCGCCACGGTGACACCCGCGACGTAGTCGAGCGCGTCGGCTACGGCGACATCGCGGGCCCGCCGCCCGATCACGACCGCGAGTTCGCCCTCGTAGTCGGGCTCGTGCACGTGGGGTGGGATCACGATCGCCTCCTCGTGCGCGATGACCGACCGGGTCGACTTCGTGAACAACGTCGGGAACTCCGGTAGTGGCTTGCCCGCCTCCAGCGCGTGGGCGCGGTAGTTGAGTCCGACGGCCCAGATCGATCCGGGCGGCGCGACCGGCGACCTCATGCGGTCGCGCCGACTGCGCCGACGCCTCGCAACCGCGCGATCTCCGCCGGGTCGAACCCGACTTCGCGCAGCACGTCGTCGGTGTGCTCACCGATCTCGGGTGCGCGACTGCGGATCTCGAGGCCCTTGCCGTCGAACTGCATCGGCGACGACGTCAGCCGCGCGGTCGGGTGCCCCGGGACCGCGGGCATGTATCCGTTTGCCTCGACCTGGGGGTCGGCGATGACGTCGTTCGGCGACGCGTGCGACGAGTAGATCGTGTCGTGCCCGGCGAGTTGTTGCTTCAGCTCGTCGAGTTGCTGCGAATGAATCGCTTCGGTGAATCGCGCGTGCAGTTCGGGTGTGCGCGTCTGGCGCAGGTCAGATGTCTCGTAGTCGGGTCCGATGAGGTCGTGGAGGCCGAGGGCGCGGCACGTCGGCTCCCAATGGCGGTCCTGGTCGAGCATGTTGAGGCTGAGCCAGCGGTTGTCGGCGGTACGGTACGAGCCGATCAGCACCGTTCCGCTCAACGCCTGGCCCGCTGCGTGCGCCTTGGCCTCGACGCCGGTCGCGGCGGTCGAGACGAGGTCGATCGACAAGGTCCACACCGCCGCGCCGAGCAGCGACACGTCGACGACACTCGGCTCACCGGTACGCGCTTGCTTCACCAGTGCGCCCGCGACCCCGCCCGCGAGGTAGGCACCGCTCGGCGCGTCACCCAGCGCGCCGCGCGGCTGCACGAGGTCGGCGCCTTCGGTGGTGAGGATGTGCCCGAGACCGCCGCGCGCCCAGAACGACACCGCGTCGAACCCGCCCATGTCGGCGTCGGGACCCTTGAGGCCTTGTCCCGAACCGATGGCGAACACGCACCGCGGATTCACGGCCCAGATGTCGTCGGGGTGCAGCCGCAAGTTGGTGCGGGCCGACGGCAGGAAACTGGTGATGAACACGTCGGCCCAGGTGATCAGCCCGTCGAGCGCGGCGCGGCCGTCGTCGTTGCGCAAGTCGATCGCGATGCTGCGCTTGTTGCGGTTGAACGTCTCGAAGAGAATGTTGAACCCCTCGACGTCGGGAACGACGCCCAACTTCGCGTAGTGCCGCAGCGGGTCACCCGTCGGTCGTTCGACCTTGATCACGTCGGCGCCCCACTCGGCCAGGATCGCCGCGGCCGAGGGCACGAATCCCTGCTCGGCGACTTCGAGCACGTTGATGCCGTCGAGAACTCCCATGGGTCGGGAGACTAGTGACGCGTGTGTCAGCTTGTAACGGCGAGGCCGAGCCACGCCGCAGCGCTCGCGAGCATGAGGGTGCCGATCAGGTACCCAGCCGCGCGGCGGGTCGTGCGGACCTGCGCGAGTTCGAGCGCTTCGTAGGCGTACGTCGAGAACGTCGTGTACGCACCGAGGAATCCGGTAGCGGCGGCGGCATGCGGGAGCCCGTGTAGCGCGCTCCCGGCGATCAGTCCGAGCGCGAGTGAGCCGGACACGTTGACGAGCAGCGTGCCCGCCGGGTAGCCGTCCTTCACCCGGGCCGCCACCAGCTGTTCGAGCAGGTACCGCGCCGGCGCGCCGAGTGCGCCCGCAGCCATCACGACGAGCAGTGTCACGCGCGCCCGATCCGCGCGCCGGTCCACGCCGCGGCGATGCCGAGCATCGCGCTGGCTCCCACGTACGCCGCGGCCACGGTCCACTCGTCGGCTCGAATCAGGGCGGCGACCTCGACCGCGAGGGTCGACATGGTCGTGAAGCCGCTGAGCACGCCGACGCCGAGCAGCGGACGCGCCCACCACACGTGATGCAGCCGCACGATCACGACACCCAGCAGGACCGCGCCGATCACGTTGATGCACAGCGTCGTCGTCGGGAACGTCTCGGGCGCGACGGGCCAGGTCTCGAACGCCAGGTAGCGCGCCGCGGCCCCGAACGCGCCGCCGAGCGCGACGAGCGCGACGAGCGCGATGAGCGCGACGACGCGCGGTGTCACCCGCGGAGCGCGGGGATGGCCGAGTTGGATGCTTGCACGAGCGCTCGATTGATCATGGCCTCGACCATGTCGCCGATGTACTCGAAGCCCGCGCCCAGTGTCTTGCCCATCAGGAACCGCGCGTGAATGCCCTCGAGGATGATCGCGAGCTTGTACGCGGCGAGCACTTCGTAGAAGTCGAGTTGCGAGACGTCGTACCCCGACTTCCGGGCGTAACGCTCGATGATTGCATCGCGGGTGAGGAAACCCGCTTTGGTTTCGACCGCGGCGCCGAGCATCTCCTCGTCGCGCGCCCAGTACACAAGGAAAAGTCCGAGGTCGGCGAGCGGGTCGCCGAGCGTCGCCATTTCCCAGTCGAGGACGGCGACGACGCGGCCCGGGTCGTCGAGCGCGAGCATCGTGTTGTCGAGCCGGTAGTCGCCGTGCACGATCGTCGGCGGCGGCGACTCGGGGATCGCGGCGCGCAGACGGCGGTCGAGTTCGTCGACCGACGGGAGGTCGCGTTGCTTCGACCGTTCCCATTGCTCGCCCCAGCGGCGCACCTGGCGTTCGAGGTACCCGTTCGGGTGCCCGAAGTCGGAGAGCCCGACCGCCGCGTAGTCGACCGCATGGATCTGCACGAGTACGTCGACGAGTTCCTCGGAGCAGCGCCGGGCGTCGTCGCCCGAGAGCTTGGCGATGTCGGCGGGCGTGCGCAGGATCTGACCGTGCACGTTCTCCATCACGTAGAACGTGGCGTCGTTCACGGCGTTGTCGTCGCAGAACGCGATCGGTGCGGGCACCGGCACGTCGGTGGGTGCGAGGCCGGCGATGACCTTGTACTCGCGGGCCATGTCGTGCGCGGTGGGGAGCACGTGCCCGAGCGGCGGCCGGCGCAGCACCCACTCGTTAGCGTCGTCGGTGACGAGGTACGTGAGGTTCGAGCGTCCGCCCGAGATGAGCGTTGCCGTGAGCGGCCCACCCGTCGCACCCGTGACGTTCGCGGCGAACCACGGGTGTAGCCGTTCGAGGTCGACTCCCTGCGGCGTCTCGGTCACGCCGGGAATCTAGATGAGGAGTAGCGAGCGATGTCGTGGTCGCGTTGCGCCGTGTCCGGAGCGCGATGCGGCGACCGGGGCGACGGAGGAGCGCAGGAAGCTCGCCGGGAGCGGCGAAGACCGAAACGCGGGCGCCGGCCCGCCCCAAGGAAGAGCGCGACCCAGAATGAAGAGCGCGACCAGAAATTACGCCGTGCGACGGGGGGCGACGGGTGCGCCGTTGCCGCGGGGGTACCGGGCGACGCGGCCGACGGGCATGTCGACGCGGTAGCCGGCGGCGGCGCGCTCTTCTTCGGACTCGCCGCCCCAGAAGCCGTACTCGCGGTTGTCGCGCGCCCAGTCGCGGCACTCGAGGAGCGCGGGGCACGAGCCACACACGGCGCGGGCCTGGGTCTCGCGGACGGCACGCGCTTCCGGGCGCTCGCCGGGCGGTGCGAAGAACAGCCGCGTCTGGTTGTGGCACGCGGCTTCGTTCGTCCACGTGAGCGGACCGGTGAAGATCAGGTTGGAGACCATCTCGACGGCCATGAGCGCCCTCCCGGCGGTTCGGACACGGGCCCCGGGGTCGGCGGGGGGAATCGCTTTCCGACCCCGTAGGACTCGTGTTAGGTCCTAGTGAACAGGATCACAAGACAATCTGTCAAAGGCGTGGGAGCGATAGCATCTATCGGCACAAGCGATGGAGGTGCTGGGCGAATATGGACATCAGGCAGCTCGACGCCCTCCTGGCGGTCGCCGAAGAGGGCTCGTTCACCGCCGCGGCGGACCGGATGCACACCGTCCAGTCGAATGTTTCCGAGCACATTCGCCAGCTCGAGCAGGAACTGGGGGTCCAGTTGCTCGTCCGGAGCCGCACCGGCACCGTGCCGACCGAGTTCGGCGACCGGGTTCTGGAGCGGGCGCGGGCCATTCGCAGCGAGATCGATGCCCTGCGCAAGGACGTGTCGATGCTCCAGGGCTTCGAGACCGGGCACGCGTCGCTCGGGGTCGTCGGCACGGTGAGTCGGTGGGTGGTGCCGCCGCTCGTGGCCGAAATGCGCGCCATCGCGCCGGGCGTTTCCATGCGTATCACCGAGGGCGCATCGGAGCGGCTGGCGGTCGAAGTGGCGCAACGCGAGCTGGCGTTCGCGGTCGTGACCGAACCGGTTGTCGAACCCCGTCTCGTGGTCGAGCACCTGCGCGACGAGGCGATCGTCGGCATCTTCCCTTCGCACTTCCCGATCGAGTCGGGGACCGTGACGTTGGCCGCGCTGGCGCAGTACCCGATGATTCTGCCGCCCACCGGTAACCCGCTGCGCGACGAGGTCGACGACGCCGCGCTCGACGAACGCGTCACCCTCGACGTGCTGGTCGAGGTCGAAGGCATCCGGCTCATCGGCGACCTCGTCGCCGCGGGCGCAGGGGTTTCGATCGTTCCGGAGACCGCGATTCCCGACGATGCGAACTTTCGGCGGGTGTCGATCGCGCGCATGCCACCGCGCCGGCTGGGTCTCGTGCGGGCGCGGGGCGTGCAGCTGTCGCTCGCGGACCAGGTGGTGCACGACGTCGTCGCCCGCCTGGTGCGCGACCGGTCGTAGCGCGCGTTATGCGGGAACGAACCTCGTCCCGATGATCTCGCGTTCGGTCGCGAGGCCTTCGACGTCGAGCCGGTCGATTCCGGGCGCGGCGGCGGTGTTCTCCTCGACGCGGATACGCGCGCCGCTCGGCCACGCGAGTTCGGCCCACGTCGTGTCCTGCGCGACGACGTCGCCTTGCAGCAGCCCGCCGAAGAACGCGACGGCAGCGGGAAGCGCGGGCGTCGCGACGACGACCCGGCGCAGGCGCGCGGGCGGGCCCTGCGCGGGTGTGGGGTCCTGCCACCAGCGCGGGCTCGCGTTCGGTCCGTTCTTCGCGACCCACGCCAGCCCTTCGGCGCGTGTCTCCTGGTGGTATCCGCTTTCCGCGAGCTGCACGACCGTTCCGTGCGCCTCGCGCGGAAGCAGGAACGCTTCCTTCCACCCCGGGTCCGCGGTATTGACACCGACCGGGTTGAACCCCGCGCCGCGCATGCGGTCGAGCGCGGCGGTGAGGTCGGGCACCTTGAACGTGAGGTGATGCGGGCCCGCGCCGTGGCGGTCGACGAAACGAGCGAGAAAATCGTTGCGCTCGGCGGCCCACGGTTCGAGGAGCTCGATGGGCATGCCGTCACCGTCGGGGGTGCCGATCCACACCTGCATCGGCCGGAATCCGATCGCCTGACCGCCGAAGATCACGGTGCCGCCGAGTTCGCCGGTGAGGAACGCGAGCGCGGGTGCGGTGTCGGCGGCGGCGAGCGCCACGTGGTCGAGGTTGTACTGGTCCATGGTCCTGATCAGCCCGGCTTCATACGGTTGGGGTGGGTGCCTTGCCTGCCCGCGTGAATCGCGCGGCCGGGAACCACCCGGCCGCGAGGGCGATGATCGCGCCGGCGGCATCGAGAACGTAGTGGTTCGCGGTGATGACGATCACGATCAACGTCGTGATCGGATACAGGATCGCGAGCATTTTCGCCCATCGCTGCTCGACGCGTGGCACCAACGCGAGCGCGCACCAGGTCGCCCACGCGATGTGCACGCTCGGCATTGCCGCGAACTGGTTCGAGATCTTGCTCACCGCTCCCGAGTTGAACGACCAGAACGTCGGGAAGTCGGCGAGCGTGTCGACGTAGCCGTGCCCGAACTCGATCGTGCCGAGCAACCGCGGCGGCATGAGCGGGAACAGCCGGAACCCGATGAGCGCGAGCGCGGTCGTGATCGCGAGCGTGTTCCGATAGCGCGGGTAGTCGTTGGTGAATCGCCGGAACAGGAAGATGGCGACACCGATCGTGACGACGAAGTGCAGCGAGCCGTAGAAGTAGTTCGCGGCGATGATGAGCGGCTTGAAGTGGAGCGCCCAGTCCTGGAGCGTTTCCTCGTGATAGATGCCCATCCACCGTTCCCAGCGGATGATGATCTTCGCGTTGTCGAACGCGGCGCTCTCGTTGCTCGTGTTCCAGTTCCGGATCGCGGAGTACACGAAGTAGTAGCCCAGGATCGCGAGGACCTCGGCCCACCAGTAGAGCGTGTGACCCGATTGCAGCTTGCGACCCGCGGGCAGGTCACGGTGCTTGGCGACGGCCTTCACTGCGAGGGGATCTCGGTCTTCGGCCGGTGGCCGACGGCGAAGGACGGCGCGCCCAACATGCTCACGATGAGGGTCGCGAAGAACCACAGCAGACCGGCGGCGATGGCCTGGCTGCTGCTCACGCCCCACGGTTGCAGGAACAGTACGAGCATGCCTTCCCGCACACCGAGACCGTTGAACGACAGGGGGAGCACCTGTGTCATCGCGACCGCGGGGACGTACACGAAGACCGCGGCGAGCGGGATCGGAAGGTCGAGGGTCCGGAAGATCAGCGCGACCGAGGTGACCACCGAGGCCTGGTAGAGCACCGCCGTCCCGAGCACGGGGAACGCGTTCTTCGGTTCGCGGCGGAGGCGGTCGACGCCGATGTGCACGGCCCCGATGAACCGCATCCAGTTCTCGTGCTCGGCGAAGCGGCCCGCGATGCGCGGGTGTCCGGCGAGGACCAGGATCACGACGAGTGCCGCGAGTGTTCCGGCCGCGATGAGGAACGCGATCCACGTGCGGTCGACGTCGAAGATCGACGGCCGGACGATGAATCCGCCGAAGACCAGCAACGGCAGCGCGACGAACCCGGTGAGGCGTTCGAGTACGACGGAACCGAACGCGGTCGTAGACGAACCGACGGTCGTGCCGAGTCGGGCCACGCGCAGGACGTCGCCGCCGATCGTCGACGGAAGCACGTTGCCGACGAAGAGGCCGGCGAAGTAGTGCGACGTGAGTGTGCGCAGCGGCACGTGCTCGTCGAACACGTCGAGCACCCGTTGCCAGCGCCAGGCCGAGAGGACGACACCGAGCATCGTCATGAGCAGTGCCGCCGACAGGAGCAGCGCCGTGAGCAGGTGGTGCTGGTCGGGGATCAGTTCGTCGGGGTTCGGCGACTTGTAGAGCAGGACGCCGAGCAGTACGGCGCTGACGGCAAGGCGAAGCCAGAACTTCCACCCCGGCGCCGGCCGGCCGGCAGCGGGGGCCTCGCCATCCATCGGCGCACAGAATACGGCCGGAACGCCGGCCTGGCGTCCCATGCCCCGTCTGCGTGACCATGGGGCCGTGCGAATCACAACGAACGACGGTGTCGGCCTCGCGGTCGACCGGGCGGGGACCGGCCCGGGACTCTTGCTGATCCACGGTTTCGGGGGCGCGAAGGAGGACTTCGGCGACCACGTCGAGGCCCTCGCCCGCGATCACACGGTGGTCATCTTCGACCATCGGGGTCACGGCGCCAGCGACAAACCGGAGGACCAGGCTGCGTACTCACTGGACCGGCTCGTCGCCGACACGCTCGACGTCGCCGACGCGCTCGGGCTCGACCGGTTCCGGCTGCTCGGCCATTCGATGGGCGGCATGGTCGCCCGCCGCCTCGTGCTCGAACATCCGGATCGGGTCGAGGCGCTGATCCTCATGGACACCGCGCCCGGCCCCATCGCCGGTCTTCCCGCCGACGACCTGGAACTGGCGTCGGCGATCATGCTGGCCGAAGGCAAGGCGGTGCTGAAGCCGCTGCTCGACGAGCGGGCGGTGCTCGACACCCCGGCCTACCGGCAGATGCTGCTCGACCGGCCGGGGTACGGGGAGTTCTGCGACAGGAAGTGGGACGACCTGTCCGCGGTGATGTGGGGGACGTTGGTGCTCGAGATCTTGCGCCAGCCCGACGATCGGGCCCGGCTCGGCGAGATCACGGTGCCGACGATGGTGCTCGTCGGTGAGCAGGACAAGCCGCTCGTGAAGCCGTCGCGCGAGATGGCGGAGCTGATCCCCGGCGCGCAGCTCGTCGTGATTCCCGATGGCGGGCACTCACCGCAGTTCGAGAACCCCGACGCGTGGATCGCCGCGGTGCAGGCGTTCCTCGGGTCGCTGGTGAAAACGTGAGTTCTCATGGGGGTCAGCTCGCGGTCGAGGTGCTGCAGCGCCACGGTGTCGACGTCATGTTCACGCTCTCGGGTGGGCACCTCTTTGTGCTGTACGACGGCGCGGTGCAGGGCGATCTGCGGCTGGTCGACACCCGGCACGAGCAGACGGCGACGTTCGCGGCGGAGGGTTGGGCCAAGGTGACCCGCCGGCTCGGATGCGCGGCACTGACTGCGGGTCCGGGTATCACGAACGGTGTCAGCGCGATGACGGCGGCGGGCATGAACGGCTCGCCGATGATCGTGCTCGGCGGACGCGCGCCCCAAGCCCGGTGGGGAAACGGGTCGTTACAGGAGCTCGACCACGTCCCGATCGTGCAGTCGGTCGTGAAGACGGCCGCGACCGCAGGGTCGGCCGCGGCGATCGTCGCCGAGGTGCACGCCGCGTGCGTCGCGGCGCGGACGCCGCACCGGGGGCCGACGTTCGTCGACATCCCGCTCGACGGGTTCGGTCCCGGATCCGTCGACATTCCGGCCGCGACCGACGCGCGCGTCGCGGGTGCGGACCCCGATCCCGATGCGATCAAGCGTGTTGCCGCGCTCGTCGGCGCCAGCGAACGGCCCGTGCTGCTCGCGGGCGGCGACGTGTACTGGGCGCACGCCGAGGACGCGCTCGTCGCGTTCGCCGAGGCGGCGCGGGTGCCCGTGTTCGCGAACGGTATGGGGCGGGGCACGATCCCGGCCGATCACGAACTCGCGTTCTCGCGTGCCCGGGCGATCGCGCTGAAGCAGGCCGACCTGGTGCTCGTTGCCGGGACGCCGCTCGACTTCCGTCTCGGGTTCGGGCGGTTCGGCGACGCGCAGGTGGTGCACCTCTGTGACGCGTCGACCGAGGTCGGCACCCACGCCGACCTCGCGGCATCGATCGCCGGCGACCTGCGGGAAACGTTCACCGTGCTGGCGGACACGGCGGGTGCGACGCCGGCGCATGACGACTGGATTGCCCGGCTCCGCGACGACGAGCGGGCCAAGCGCGAGGCCGAAGCCCCGCTGCTCGCAGCAGATTCCGATCCGATCAAGCCGACGCGGATCTACGGCGAGTTGCGCCGCTGCCTCGACCCCGACGCGATCGTGATCGGTGACGGCGGTGACTTCGTGTCGTACGCGGGCAAGTACGTCGATTCGTTCCGCCCCGGAACCTTCCTCGACCCGGGACCGTACGGCTGTCTCGGCATGGGCCCGGGCTACGCGCTGGCCGCGGGGCTCGCGCACCCTGATCGTCAGGTCGTGCTGTTGTTGGGCGACGGTGCTGTCGGGTTCGCGCTCGGCGACTTCGAGGCGTTGGTGCGTCACGGTGTCGACGTCGTGGCGATCGTCGGCAACAACGGCATCTGGGGTTTGGAGAAGCACCCGATGCAGATGCTGTTCGGTTACGACGTCGTCGCCGAACTGCGGCCGGGTGTGCGCTACGACCAGGTGGTCACCGCACTCGGCGGCAGCGGCGAGTTGGTGACCGACCCGAACGAGATCGCACCCGCGCTCGACCGCGCGTTCTCGACCAAAGGCGTCACGCTCGTGAACGTGCTCACCGACCCCGCCGACGCATACCCGAGGTCGAGCAACCTCGCGTAACCCCCACCCCAGCCGAAATTGCGACGTACGGCGACCGAAACGGTCGCCGATTGGCGCAATTTCGGTGCTAGAGGTCGAGGGTCGTGGTCACGACTCTCCCTGGGCGCGATCGAGGAAGCGGCTGCGCTCGACCAGGACCCGGGTGATCCGGCCCGCGGCGACGAGGCCGCGCGGATCGGTGACCGACACCCGGAACGTCAGGCGGCGCCCCTCGATGCTCTCGAGCGTCACGTCGGCGGTGACCTTTCCCCCCACCGCGGTCGGCGCCAGGTGGGCGAGTTGCACCTCGTAACCCACGGTCGTGGTCCCGGCCGGGAGCTCGTCGGCGATCGCCTCGACGGAGGCCTGCTCGGCGAGCGCGACGACCCGGGGTGTACCGAGCACCGGAACGTCGCCGCTGCCCAGGGCGAGCGCGGTGTCGGCTTCCTGCACGAGCAGGGTCACCGATGCAGCGAGACCGGTCTTCAGCGGCATGGTCTTACGATAGGCACCCGGCCGCGGGTCGGGCACTTCAGGGAGAAGACCGCATGATCGATACCGACGTCCTCGAATCGACGCTCGCCCACGCGCTGCGCAGCGGGGGCGACTTCGCCGAGGTGTTCGTCGAGGACCGCCGCTCGTCGAACGGACGATTCGACGACGGCCGGGTCGAGGAACTGGTGTCGTCGCGCGAACGTGGGGCGGGCATCCGCGTCGTGGTCGGCGAGACCACCGGGTTCGCCCACACCGCCGATCTCAGCGTCGAAGGCCTCGCGCAAGCGGCCGACGCGGCCGCGGGGGCGGCCCGCGGCGGAGGCGGGGGCGCGCACACCATCGAACTCGTCGCCCAGGATGTGGTGCGCTCGCACGACGTCGCGATCCTGCCCGAGACGGTCGAGAAGCGGCGCAAGGTCGAGTTGCTGACACGCGCCGACGCGGCGGCACGAGCCGAGGGCGGGGCGATCACGTCGGTGACCGCGTCGTACGCCGACGGCCGCCGCCGCATCCAGGTCGCGAACTCCGACGGCCTGCTTGCGTCGGACGAAGCGGTGCGGACGCGGTTCGCGGTCCAATGCGTCGCGACGGGTGACACCGGCATGCAGACCGGTCACGAAGCGCCGGGACTCAGCATCGGGTTCGAGATGTTCGACACGATCGATCCCGAAGACGTCGCGCGCGCCGCGGCCCGGCGCGCGATCACGTTGCTCGATGCCGTGCCGGCCCCGTCGGGCAAGCTGCCCGTCGTGCTCAAGCGCGGCGCGGGCGGCGTGCTGTTCCACGAGGCGTGTGGGCACGGCCTCGAAGCCGACCACATCCTCAAAGACGCGTCGGTATTCACCGGCTGTGTCGGCGAGCAGGTCGCGTCGCCGTTCGTCACCATCGTCGACGACGGTACGTACCCGCGCGAGTGGGGAACGTTCGGGATCGACGACGAAGGGCACCCCGCGCAGCGCAACGTGCTCATCGAGAACGGCATCCTCACCGACTACATGTGGGACTTGTTGCGGGCCCGCAAAGAAGGTCGGTCGAGTAGCGGCAACGGCCGCCGCCAGACGTACCGCGACCTGCCGATGGTGCGCATGACCAACACGTTCGTCACCGAGGGCGAGTCCGACCCCGACGACATCATCCGGTCGGTCGAGCACGGCATCTACTGCGTGCAACTCGGCGGCGGGCAGGTGAATCCGGCGACGGGCGACTTCGTGTTCGGCGTTACCGAGGCGTACATGATCGAGGGCGGCGAGATCACGAACCCGATCCGGGCCGCGCAACTGATCGGGAACGGTCCCGATGTCATGCGCATGGTCGACGCGGTCGGCAACGACTTCGAGACGTGGACGGGCATGTGCGGGAAGAGCGGCCAGAGCGTCCCGGTATCGGCCGGTCAGCCCACCTTGCTCGTGCGCGAGATGACGGTCGGCGGGACTGCCGCGTGAGTCAGGCGAGAGATCCGCAGGCCCGGTCGGTCGCTCGGTTTCGCACGGGCGATCGAGGGCCGGAGGTCGGAGCCGCATGAGTCAGGCGAGAGATCCGCAGGCCCGGTCGGTCGCTCGGTTTCGCACGGGCGAGCGAGGGCCGGAGGTCGGAGCCGCATGAGTCAGGCGAGAGATCCGCAGGCCCGGTCGGTCGCTCGGTTTCGCACGGGCGATCGAGGGCCGGAGGTCGGAGCCGCATGAGTC
>Ga0163153_10003647_pt1 | contig 20304 bp, 20 predicted proteins | sample OliLakLV19MP6IB1_FD_148629 | JGI IMG/M metagenome (GOLD analysis project Ga0163153, IMG submission 148629) | Freshwater microbial mat bacterial communities from Lake Vanda, McMurdo Dry Valleys, Antarctica - Oligotrophic Lake LV.19.MP6.IB-1 | ecosystem: Environmental > Aquatic > Freshwater >...
GCAGCACTCCAACCACGATTTTCCCCCAAGCGGCAATGTTCTTTCTGCTTTTGAGCTCCTGGTCCTTCGTCATACGCTTGCGATAATCAATCTCGCTTTCAAGACTATCTGACTGCTGCTTGCGGTAATCATCGCGCCGAGAATTCTCCCATTCGCGCCAGTCCATCGGTCCCGGCTCACTGCCATCTGGAGACTTGAACTCTTCCTGTGGCTCTTGCTCCGAGCTGCCGGCATCGGATTTCTCTTGGTCCTTGGGCGTGTTTTTCTCGGCAGGATGTGCTTCGAACCACTTCTTCAGCTGATCGACTGAATCGTTCATGATGGCGAATTTTTCGCGCGCAAACTCTTTTTTCTTATCGTCGTCGCCGTGCATATCCGGATGAAGAATCTTCGCCCAGCCGCTACGTGCCTCTTTGATCTCATCAAACGATGCGCCCGGCTTCAACCCGAGAATGTACAAATACTTGCTGGTATCAATGTCTTGCATCGCTGCTCCTAAAAATCTGGAAGCTCAAATTCAGGCTCTTTGCTGCTGCTTTCCTTCTCCTGGTCCGTGCGCAGCCGTTCTTCTGGTGGCTCGATTTCTGCCTTCTTTGGAATACCAGCCGATACAAGCTTCTCCTGCACAACAATTCGTTTTCGTTCAAGCGGCGGCAACGTCGTAGCGTTTTTGAATACATCCGGATGAAACCGCTCAATAAGCATTTTCAGTTTATTGGTAAACATGATCGCCTTCATAGGGGGAATTTGCTGAACGTCGGCCGCCCTCATAAGAGGCACCCCTGTTTCGACTTCCTGTATGCCGCCAGCTGCGGTAATCTTTCGCTCGTAATGCGTTTTCACTCCCAGCTGCTCGCTGATTGCTTGGGCAGTTTCCAAGTCATTGGGTTTGAGAAATATTCGTGTTACTGGCTGAGAAAGAAACATCTTGGCGTTGTCATTGCCGTAAACAGAAGTAAGCTGTACGACATTCTGAAACCCGAGAGTGACCCCAATGCCTCTGTGGCGAATGATTCCCATCTTGTTTTGGAAACCCGGAATGCCACCAAAATTAGCAAATTCATCAAGAATCAGCATCAGGTCATACTTCAGAGGCTTGTTCAGCGGTACGCTGAGCATGAAATTGAGCGTCATGGTCGCCACCGGCTTAACTTCGGCATTGTCGGAATCGACAGCCAGGTAAAGAGAAAACAGCTTGTCGTGAATGTTGTTTAAATCGACCGTAGTTCGACTCGTGAGCGCTTCCACTACCGGCAGAAGCCACGGATTCAGCCGCTGCCGGGCGCCAATCATGATGTTCTGCCTCAAAGTATCCGTCGTCAAATTCAAGAAAGCCTGATATTCAGTGCGGGCAAGCTCAAACGGACTCTCTGCAATTTCTACGCCAGCATCTTTAGCTCCCTCGCCAAACAGCTTGCGGATGGCAGTCAGATTTGACTTTGCCCCGGCAGCATGAATGACTGCCGCCGTCATCAGATGCTTCTCGGCTTTGTCAAAGAATTCAGAGTTGCCACCTTTATGGGCGGTGTGCGCTGTGTTATCCACGATCAATTCTGCAATCTTCACTGCCGTCGCCACATCGTCAACCAGGTCAACCGGATTGAAGCAATCGCTGGTCAGATCAGTTGGATTGAAGTAGTAAATTTCCTGGCCGCCCTGCTCCTTCCGCCACCTGGCTGTGTGCGTAAATACGTCCGGCGGCGAACTTCCACTTGTGGCTTCCGTAAAAATAGCGGATGTCTTCAACCTGAGAATCGCTTGTGGATAAATGAACGTGCTTGTCTTGCCTGTACCGGTCGGCCCGCAAACAAGCGAATGCCGGATAGATTCATCCGGCGGAATTGCGATGTAATGGTCTTCTCCAGCCGGCGCGATAATGAATGATCGCGGATGTATTTCATCCTTGTGCTTGATATAACCGGCCTCTTCCAGCTCCGCCCATGTCGCCCAACGAGACGCCCCATAGGTTGTGCGCTCAATTTCCGGAGTATTCTTTAGCCGCTCCAGATTCTCGTCGATGCTCCGGAACAACCGGGCGCAAAGCTCCATACACTCGAATTTAGTGGCATTTTCAGATTCATCATGGATATTCACGACAACATCATGCTTCTCGGAATCGCTGCTCCATGCTGCCAAACAGCGGTATTCAAACTCCTGTGGAATGCCATGAGCGCGAATCGTTGTCTTCTTAGTTGCAGTCACTTTCTGCGTTTGAACATTGAAATCGCTAATTGCCCAGGTATGCTCCAGCAAAGAAGTGCGGATGGCTTCCGCCATGTAGCTGCTCCGTCCTTCAAAACTTGCTTTCATAGAACCGTGCAAAAGCTATTCCTCGCTTGAGTCCTGGTCTTCACTATCGCGCGTGCGCTCGCGCTCTTGCTCTATCTGTGGCTCAAAATCATCTTGCTTAACCATCTCGTCCTGAACTTTCATGGATTCCGCCGGGGCCTTAAGCTGCTCCTCTTGGCTCTCCTGCGGCTCTTGCTGAGCTTCCTCTTCCACAAGAACTGGCTCAAATAACTTGTCGGGCTCCTCAACCGCCAGATCGGCTTCTAAGATCGGGTCCGGCGCTTTGTCTTCTTCCTTTTCTTCACCAGTCAGGATAACTTGCTCCCGATCGCCATCCGCTCCCGGTTCATAGGTTTCATCGTTCCCGGCAACTGATTCTTCCGCAGCAACCAATTCATTTGAAGTTTCCGGCAAATCGCCGGCTTTGTCTTTTTCAATTACTGCCGTTTTCTTCGGGGCTTCCCGATCGCGCGGATCAATCCCAAGTATCTTGTCTATCTCTTTGGGGTCAAACTGCCGCCGGTGCTCTTCATCGAACTTCTCAAGCTCCTGCAGCTGCTTTTCCAAAAGCTCCTTCTGGTCTGGACTACTTCCAATCAGTTGCCCCAGCCGCTCCCGCGCAGTTGTCCGCTGATAAAGGTCGTGGTAGTAATCCACATCCTTGCGCCCACGGGATTCAAACAGTCGTTGCCGCCGGGATTTGCGCGGGGGACGAAGGGCCGGCTCTTGCTGACGCGGCGCCTGGTGCAGCTCACCGCGCATCTTGCGCTTAGGTTTGCCACCTTTCTCCAGCTCTTTCTTTTCGGCTTCTGCCCACTCCGAACGAGCAAACTGGTCCAGGTCAAATCCCCGTTCGCCCTCTTTCATCAGCGAAGTTAGCGACTTATCGTAAAACCTGTCGAATTCATGCCGGCGGTCCAGATACCGGTCGCCAAACTCCCTCATTTGCTCGTAATCGCGCTTATCGAACCGAACCTGTCTTCCCTGCCGGTCCCGTCCAAGCATGACTACATGTACGTGCCGATGATCGGTGTTCTCGTGAATGACCGCCTGCCACTCAAGGTCAGCGCCTTTACGCTCCTGAATGTCGTTCATCAGCGTTCGTGTGTAGTGCTTCAAATCAACAGCGTGCACACCGGGCGACACAATGAACTTGTGTACCGTGGCTCCGTAATTGGGCGAACTGTCTATCTTGTTCTTCAGCCAGCCGGCATTTACGCTTTCATTGTCCTGGTCGAAAAATTGCCGCGGTCCTTTCTCGTCGCGCTCCGGGCCAGATCGATGCTGAATGTAGTTAATGTGCGCCTTCGCCTTCCCTTTCGCCTCGGGACCGGCTCTCACATAACTATGCTTGATGACAGACTGCGACTTCATGTCTTATCAGGTTGGCTGTTCTGGTCGTTCCGGATTTCCGTCAGCACCTGTTCCTTCAACGACTTCACTATCTGCGCCTGAACGTCGCTCATGCTTTCGGTCCGGAAAACCTTCTGGGCAACCAGGTCGATGTACTCGTCTTCCATCACATCCAGCTTGTTCACGATTCGCGCATGTGCCCGCTTGGCACAAGCATCCGACAGCGATTGATCCTGCCCGCCCTTAAACCAGAGAAATGAGAACACCCAGCCCACATCCATTCCAATCCGGGCAAGCAATGCTGCCAGACGGTCCTCCATTCGCTTCAGGCGCTTCTCAATTAACGACTCCCTAGCCAAGACGTCTCCAGCCTCCTGCCAGTCCATATAGGCACGCAAAGCCTCCCTCATGAGCTCCGCTTGAGTCAGTCCTTTGGCTTTAGCCATCCGCCGGAATCGCTCCAGGTCAGTGCCGGCCAAACGAGTGGTCAGCGGCGGCGTTCGTTTCGTACGTGGCATATGGATGCGCCTATGACCGGAATATACCTATCATTCTATGCTCAGGCATTGTAAATTAGTCAAGCGGAAGAACCCTTGGATGTGCTAATAATGCCCATATACTGACCAATACAGCCATCACGGTATCTCTCTCTTTATCCTGCCTTACTTCGTGCGGACGGTTTTTAGCGCCTCGCGACCGGTCGTGCGAAGTTCATTTTTTTTGTCGGTGTCGTTTTCAGAAGTCGCGTTCACTTTTTTCAGAAGTGCTGTTCACGACATCATGGTTGTCGCTTCGCGTATTCCTTCTCCGGAATTCGTGGCTGCCAATCCTCGCGGTTGCGATTCTTACGGCTTAGGACTTTTAGGCTCCGCAGCCAACTCACTCAGCTTGGCCATCAGCTCTGCGTTCTGAACCTTAAGTGCTTGCGCCTGTCCTTTAAGTTCGGCAGCTTCCTTGATCGCCGTCTCGCGCTCTTTGCGATCGTCTTGGATGCCCTTATGCAATCGCTCCAGCTCCAATTGCTGTGCCTTCACTTGCTCCCGCAATTGTTCGGTCGTAGCTTTCAACACGGAGTTGTCATTGCCAACCACAGCCAGCGCAGCCTCAAGCTCCGACACTCTTAGTTTCAACGCCTCTATTTGAGCAGCGTCCTGCTCGCTTTCGACCTCCAGCTTCTGTATAGCTTCCAGGGCTCCGTCAAACTGTTTCTGCGCCGCCTTCAAGTCTTCCGCGGCCTTTTCTTTGACTGCCACTGTTTCTCGCGCTGCTTCCATAGTCGCTACGCGCCAGGTACTTACAAAAGCGTTTTGAACTACATCTGGCACCTCGGGCATACCGGACAACGAAGCTAGTTTCGGTCGTGCCGCCTCCCATTCAGCCAGATATTTATAAATCGTCGTCAGGCTGCCACCTCCTAAAGCGGTCAACAGAGCCAACGCAGTTACATCCTTGCCCTCAGCAGCCATCGTGCTTGCCGTCTCAAACAGTTCTCTACGGTCAATTACTGCCCTGCGCGCCATTTCCTACTCCTTCTGCCGCCGACTCTACTATCTTAGCATACTTATTATTACTATTGTGCTTATTATTATCATTATTATTACAGCTAACCGGCAGCGCCCTGTGGCTAAAAAAGTTGTCGGTTTCAGAAGGCGACTGCAGCAAATTTCAGAAGGCGTCTTCACGGGTCAGGCTAGAGCCAGCAGCCCAGTGCTTGTCACGCAAACGTTCGTTTAAGTGACGCCAATCAGACGGCTCCAGCTGTAGGCAATTTGGCTGAATCTCTGTCACTTATCAAGTCACTAATTCAATGTCTCGCAAAGGCCGCACAGTTAGCTTCAGTGACAATTTTTATGCCGCCTGGTTAAGCCACTTCTAAAATTGACAAGGGCTGAGCGATGAATCACTGCGCCGGTTCTAGGACATGTCAAACTATTTTTGACAAGTCCCAAAACATGTCATGAATCAATAGTCGTCTGCACAAGCCCCCTCTATTCAAATCGCTGGTGAAGACGACTTCTGAAATTTACAAGCACGGAAACTGGCGCCAGTTCAGAGTTGCTACTGAACAGAACTTATGAAATTGACACCCCCGAATGCGCATACCTGCCATCGTACGAATAATGCACCTTGTGCATTTATTGCACTTGGTGCGAATAGTGCTATTGTTATTGGAGAATTAGCTGAGAGGTAGAGCTGTGGCTAAAGTGTTGGACCACCTGTCAATCCCGTCACAGATAGAAGTAGCGCAAGCGCGCCGATCGTTCGATGCATTGAAGGGCGAACCATCGAGTGCTCATTTCGTTCTGAGCAGTCAGACTGGTAAACAGGTGCCACTATCCGAGAATGCTTTCAATTATCTGCTCGCGATCCTAAATGAAATGGCCAAGGGACATGCAGTACTTGTTGTTCCGCTTCAAGCCGAACTCAGTACCTACGAAGCCGCCGAGCTATTGGGTGTGTCCAGGCCCTTCTTGATCAGGCTGCTAGAGAAAGGTGAATTACCTTATCGAGTAATCGGAAAGCACCGCCGAGTTCCTTTCGAGGATCTCATGGTCTACAAGGAAAAAACACAGCGGCGACGAGAGAAGGCGATAGCGGAAATGACCGCCACGGACGATGAAATGTTTGGGCTGGGAGACGACTAACGTTGGAGAAACCGTCTGGCTATATAGCGCTTCTTGATGCGTCGGTCCTATTTCCAGTTTTCACAAGCAACCTGCTGTTATGGCTCGCTTACCGGCAAATCTATCAACCAAAATGGTCGCACGACATTCACGAAGAATGGGTTGAAAGACGGTTGGCTCGATATCCGAATGCGAGTCGAGCCGCCCTGGAACAAAAAAGAGACCGGATGGACCTTGAATTTGAAGAGGCTTTAGTGACCGGGTACGAACCACTAATTGCAACATTGTCGTTCAGCGATCCTGACGATCGGCACGTGTTGGCTGCGGCAATATCGTGTAAGGCAGCCGTTATCGTAACCAACGACCGCGACTTTGAGCACTTGCCAAAAGAAATTGAAATTGCTGCTCAAACGGCAGATGATTTTATCGCGGCGCAAGTCGGTGTCACTGCCGGAAGCGCTAGAGAAGTGGCTATTGCACTGATTAAACACAAACGCAGCCTGACCAAGAGCCGCCTCACATGGAAAGAATATTTTGCTGAAATGCAGCGCAAGTTACCTCATTCCTATGCGGAATTCAACAGAACTCGATTCAGGAGCACTCTAATAGAAGCGCTGCATTACCTAAACGGGGCGTGACACCACAGCCTAATGATGGATTCCGGCTGCCACTAGATTAGAAAAGAGGCTGGCTTCAGCCCGCCCCCAAAGCTTTACTGCTCGAGATTTCTCTCGCACTGTGCTTCCGCGTTAAACAGCGCTTCAACGCACTCACCACATCCAGACACATCAACATCGTGAACACAGAATACAGACCACGACCCAATCTCCCGTTCCGTCTCGTTCATCGACTCAGTCAAAGATGAGTTATGGCAACAAGGACACGCACAGCTCAATGCCCGTTCCAACTTGCGCTTGGTGATAAGTCCGTGAAGATTGATCAAAAGTTTGTCCATGACTAAGTACCTCGAGATTCGTCGTTCGTCCGACGGTTGCACCAGCCATCAGCACCTGGGGGAACCGACATCAAGAACGGCAACGCCGCCGCTACGCGGTCGAAGCGCAGCGCAGATTCTTGAAGTTGGTTCCCCCAGGTGCTTAGCTCAGACAACCGGCGGCGGCGTACCGCTAAGCAACCAGCCAGGCTGCTGCTCACGCGGAGGCGCTCAGAAGAAAACGTCGACAAGAGCCCAACAAATATTCCAAGCAGCAAAAAAACAGAGGGGCGGAATCCCGCCCCTCTGTGCTGTTAGGCTACTTCCTGCAAAGCCACATCGGCTTCAGCAGATTTAGCATCTGCGCTCACATCGGTTTTTTTACCACAGAGGTGAAACCCGAATAGTTTCACAACCGGCTTGATCACCTCGGTTCCATCAACACGCGTGAACGCTTCAATGCCCAGGCGGCCATTGATCACAACCTCACGACCTTTAGCGATCGTCTCCAGAACCCGGTCAGCCATTGACCCGAAGCACTTAACGTCAAACCAGATGGTGAACTCCTGCTTCTTCACGGCATCCCATTCCTTCACACCGATCGAGAACTCAACGATGCGCTTCCCTGAAGCAAACACCATCGATTTAGGTGTTTGACCAACACGTCCAATTAAAGTTACTGAGTTATTCATATAGAATCTCCAAAAGTTACCCGACCCATGCCGGGATGCCATAAACACAGCAACAGGGGAGGACCGACATCAAGAACGGCAACGCCGCCGCTACGCGGTCGAAGCGCAGCGCAGATTCTTGAAGTTGGTGGGTCCCGGTGCTTAAATTAGGCATCACAGGCGGCGGCGGACTACCTTTAAGCAACCAGCCAGGGACACACACTCAACAAAGTCGCGCGACATGCTCACAGAGAAGCAGGGAAGCGAGCCCAAAGGCTCGCCTCCCAAACCTGGCTAACCAAGCAGTTTCTGCAATCTCTTACGTCCATAATGAAGGCGCGATCGCACAGTCCCCATCTTGCTCGCTGTCATATCGGCGATTTCGTCATAGCTATATCCCGATAGATGGAGAACCACAGCACGACGTTGCTCACGTGGTATTGCCAGAAGTGCTTCTTTGACACGAGGTATCAAGTAATACTCCATATCTTCATCGACATTCTTGGCCGCCGGCACAAGATACTTGCACTCCCCGTCATTGCCGGGTTCACAGACAGAGCCTGTAATGTCCACCGTAAGACGGTCATCTACATAACGTCGCTCACGCTGTAGGCGCCGCAGATAGTCAAATGCCGCATTGCGCACAACACGATATAGCCAACTGCTGTTAGTCAGCCGGACGCGCACTGGATCTGCTTTCAGCAATTTCAATGCTACGTCCTGGGCTATATCGTCAGCATTTAGCGCATCCCATGTTGCCGCGATCTTGGTTATCACAGGCAGCATTGAACAAATTTGATTGTGAATCGTATGTATATCCATTGATGAAACTCCGAGCATCGCAGTCCTTACCGCGGCTGGAGCTCGGGGCACGGGGGCGGCTCCGGATGTCAACTGCGCAGCAGCTCGGCGGCTTGTCCGCTTGACGCACGGTGGCGCTGCCCCCGTTTACTTGAGAAAGCCGCCATGATTTGTGTCAATCAATCGATTTGTCCAAACATAAGGAAGCCACGCTCCCTCGCGAAACGAAGGAGCTGACTACGTACAGCATTCAGATTTTTTTATTGCGCGTCTTGTCAGCGATCAGGATTTTCAACGACAACAGCTGGACTCTTACCTAATGAAATTACAAACGTTTTGACCGGAAGCCTTGTCCCATCAACAGCTTCAGAATGTGACGGCAACTGAAAGACCTTCTGAACACTCGGAGCATTGCTGCACAAATAGAGAATGAACAAAAACCAGCTCAAGCAAAACCACTTGAACTCGAACGCTCTGACTGCTTGGAACAACTTGCTCCTCGTTTTGTCAGAGCCGCCCACAAGATCCTTCAGCCCATCCAATTCTTGCTGCGGAAAAATCACCACATTGTCGATTGATCCAAGTAACCAGGAAGGAGCGGTAGTTCTGATAAACCAGGATGCAGATAAACTGCGACCGCGAAACAAACGACTTGTTTCAAGCTCAGCGAATTGTTCAGAAACAACTTTCAAACCAGAGGCACGATCGGTCAAACGCTCAAACCCGTTCGAAGACAATCGAGCCGACAAATCCAATTGTTGCCGAGTGTTATCCAAACACAGAGGACTGGAAGAATTTGTACACGAAAGACCCGCAAGCAGGGAAAAGAACGGCAGTACTGGAGCAACAGGAACTACTGGCGGCACAGCAGAACAAACAACAAGCACAGGCACCCCACTCCCCGGGATCTGATCGCCTGCAGAACTAGCCAAGTGATCCCAATGTTTCCGAACTGTTTTCCAATGAGCACCGGCACGTATAGCTACTTCGTTGACCGTAATGGTTGTGACACCTTCAGCCATTAAGCTTTCATAGGCCTGCGTAATGCGCTTTAAGGCATAGTTGTATCGAGCAATATTTCCTGTAATGAATCGCTCGGGCGTTAACGAGCGGTCCTCCATCATCCTTTCAATTTTTCGTTCGGTATGGGCGTAGGGTCTATACGTATCTGCCGCCGTTCGCCATTCACAAGCTCGACTAATCTCCTGGATTATCTTCCTCCAGCTACCTCTGTTGATATGCCGGCAATAGCCATTGTGCTTCTCCTGCAGCCATTCAAGAATCAGGTCCTGCCTCTCCTGATCAGTTGCATATCCAGGCAACGGCTGAAGTCCCTCTTCTCGATCGCCATACCAGAGATAGTGCTCCACCGCCAGAATAGCGTCATTGCGCTGCCCTCTCTCTTGTAGCCCGTTTTGCCACAGGTATTTCCCAAGCTGCCATCGCTGTGTTATCAATCCAGCCGCAGGTTTTTTCGGCTTCGCTATGGACAGCGCAGCGTTCAGGCTTCTGGCTATCTCACTTGCCGCATACGTCCAGTCATTGCCATTCTGCGAATCTACTAGAAATCGCTGTAAGGCTTGCTGCAACGATAGCTCAGAGCGCAAGACATTGTCTGACAACCAGGCAAAGCCCCTTTGCAGTGGCAGCCGCAGCCCATTAGCCGATGGAAAAACCTCAAGTATTCCGCTGCCAAGCGCAAAGCCATCATGCTTTAACCAGGACGACAGCAACTTATTTGTCGCTGCTGAATCAACCCAGTTATCAAAGAATATCCACAGGTGCCAGCCACCGGAATTGCTACTTTGGTAAAGGCACATCCGCCCAATGCCGACACGTTCAAGTGATCTGCGCAAACGAATCAATGAAAGCTGATTGTAATAAGGACTGCCTGTATCTATGTCCAGTACAGCAAATCGTGTTTTCGGCGCGAATCGGCAGCCGATAAAGTAGCTCTGTCCCCCATCAATGCCAGCCAATATTTCAGCATCAGCCAGGTCCCCACGCTTGTTTGTGAACCAGCGTTTGTTCTGGGCCTTCTTCCAAATGGCGTCCGTGCGCCTCGGGAACAGCGCCAGAAATTGTTGCTTGAGATCGCTAAGCGAACTCAACATAGGCGCGACGGCAGACGCCGCCGGCAAACTCTGTGTGCCGGTCATCAAATCTACAACCTGAAAAAAGACAGGTTGACCTGATCGAATCAATCACCTATTCTGTTGCAAACTCAGACGTGGTCCGTTAAACCATCTGAAACAACTGAATACGAAGATCCGCAAAGGTCTCCAACAAAGGACATCGCCTAAAGCGATGTTTTTGTTTTGTCTTCTTTTTTAGCCTTTCTAGGAGGCTTCCGCCTCTATATATACTTCCGATATCCACACCGCATATGGTGCCCTTTGATACCGCACCGGATACTATAACCACTCGCCCGAGATCACGCAAGAGTGATCAAAGCCGAAAAAGCTCAGTAGATCCAGTTAGCCGGACTTCCGGAAGTTCCTATGGTACATCGGTGACTGCTCCGGAAGTTTCCGGCGATATAAGCCAGGTTGGCAATTCGGACTCTGCGGCAGATCCGGATCTGCGGCAACAGTAGGGACCGAGTATGCGGGCAAAATATATAACAGAGTACAAACTAGCTGCATGTGCGAACCGGATCAACTTCCGGAACAATTCGCCAAACTTCCGGAAGTTTGCACACGCTTCCGGAAGTTGATCCGCCAAACTTCCGGAAGCGTCGCGATTTTCAGGCACTAGAGTTCCGGAAGTTTCCGGCAACGCGCAGCAGGAGGGTTTTACCCGACAGCCGTACCAGCCCGAGGCATCCGGAAGTACTCAAGTTAAATAGTCCGACACGTTTTGAGCGTAGCTCAACATTAGATTCAATGAGCTTTGCCTCAGTTCCGGAAGAGTACCCGCAATGAGCAGAATCGCTTCCGGAACTTCATGTTGGGGCGATGATATTTAGCACTATAATGACGCGGAAAGCTCGGGCCAGCCGGTATATGCAACACATAGAGAGTGTGCACTAGATGTATAAGCATCCAATGTTATCTGTCAAAGAAGCTGCTGCTCTGATGGGTTGCGATGAACGTTGGATAAGAGAACGGCTCAACCAGGGTCAGCTTAAGGGCGAAAAGAAAAGCATTGGGCTCAAGGAGAAATGGTTTGTCTATAAAGGGGAGATAGACGCTGCGCTCGCCAGAAAGGGCGTTTTTCCATCTGCGGCACCAGAACAGGTTAGTTCTGAGCCAGCACAAAGCACGCAGTACTTCGGCGTCGACAGTTCCGCCGAAACCGTGGAAACAGTAGACGCTCAGGTGACGGAAGACAACGTGGCGTCGGACAGTACCACGTCGGTGGCTGAGCTGGTGAGATTGATTGCCAACGAGTTTGCTCACAAATTGGATGAGCAAACACAACTGAATTGGCAGCTGAAACGAGAGCTAGAAGACAAAGAAAGACAACTTCTACTGCTTCCGGATCTCCAGAAACGCGCTGAGGACGAGCGAAAGGCTGCCGAATTAAAGACGCTCGAATCAATCGCACTGCAAAAGCAAATCGCGGAGATGGAAGCTGGGTCACAGAAGGCGCGCGACCTGGCAGAGAAGGTAATTCCAGAGCTTGAACAACAACTATCGCAGGAACGCCAGAATAAAGAGGTCGAGCTAAATATGCTTCAGTCCAAGCTTCAGCAACTCGAAGAAGAGCGTGATGAAGCAGCGAAAGCTCGTAAAAATGTTAAAGAGCTTGAGAAGGACATGGAAACGCTAAAAGCTGAAGAACAAACAAAATTCGAAGAGAAAGAAACTCGCGAAAGGGTGATACAAGAGCAGCTAAATGCTGTAATTGGTCAACTGCAGCAACTGCAAAAGCCCTGGTGGAAGAAGTGGTTTGCTGGTGGCGGGGATACGACCGTCTAATAATCTCCGATATGTTTCATCGCGGCTTTGGGAGAGCATAAAAAAGTGTGGGGTTTCTGACCTGCACCCCACTCCGAAACGGCCGAAGTCCAGTACAATATGCAGAAAAATGGTTCGCCGGCTAAATGTGATCCCATGCGAAAGGCAACGAGAATCGATAACGTTGGTGTGGGGCTGGTTCTGCTTCCTTTTGCTGTCGGGTTCTCAGTTTTTACATTCGCCACCTTTGTCGCCTTCCCCTGGCAGTTGGATTGGCCGACCATCGAAGGACGCGTGGAAGAGATTAAGGTTCGAAACAAGGCTACGGCAACCTTCTTGTATCGGTACCGGATTGACAGCAAGGACTATACCGGCGCTCAATCCATGGTTGACGCATTCGAGCATTCTATACACGGGTCCAGACATTTTTTTGGGCTATTTCCCCGTTAAGCTCGAAAAGCTTAGCCTGTAAAGGTTTCGGGACCCGCTCTGAAAAGCCGCTTTTGGGCACTGAACAACTGTTCTAAAATGGAATGAATTGCTCACTCGTGAAGCCACAACTTTGTGCTCCTGAGCCAAAAGCCTTACCAGTTCGGTGTTTCACTGTGAACAAAACACTATGTTTGTTCACCCGTACAGCAACTCAGATGCGTGATTCCAAGTCCCTTAGCGGGACAAAATCCCCGTTGTTGGCGTTGTCAAATACCTTAGCGGGGATTTTCCCCAAAAAAATGTCGGGACCCGTGAGTGCCAGGGCAACAATGCTGCTGCAAATTCTTCCGACTGGTCTTAAAACATTGTCGGGTCTACCGCCGGCCATGTGGTTCAAGGCAAGCAGAATAATCACGATAAGCCCGAGTGACGAAATGATTTCCATTGCTCAATTGTCTCAATTACTGATGGCAACTGGGTGGCTTTGTCCCTGAGCTTGCCAGTCAGTGCCCATTTTGATATAATGTAAGGAAAGTAAGGTATGTAAGGCGAGGTTTAAGCCAATGCCAGAATCAACAGTCAGAAGCATCACAGTCACAAGCAAAGGACAAGTTACCCTGTCCAGCTCAGCGCGAAAGCAATTAGGCATTGAACAAGGCACGACCTTAATTGAAGTCGTTGTAGGCAATTGCTTGGTACTCCTGCCGGAAAATAGAATCACTTCGCAATTGAGACATGAGGCTGCGGCTGCACTTCAGCGGGCAGGCGTCACCGTAGATGAACTTAAGGACGAAGCAGAACGGATCAAACAAGAACGGCTTTCCGAGCGCTATCCCGGATTAGGTGAATGACTAACGTACCTGCGCTGTTTGTCGATTCTAACGTCTTGATAGAAGCTGTCTTTCTTCCAGATTCAGCAGCGGCCATCGTTGCTGACATGGTGGTTAGCGGCGTGTTTGATATGGTTACCTGTCAGCAAGTGGTCCAAGACGTAGAGACAGCCATACTACGCAAGTGCGCAAGTAAACCCGATGAATTAGACACTGCCGTTGATCGATGGTCTAAGCTCCTTGAAGCAACTAGGCTAAAAGTGCTGCCGGACCCGCCTTTTGCCATAGTCCAAGAGGTTTATACCAAGTACATTGGCGTCATGCGTCACAAAGCAGATATACCAATCCTGGCTGCCGCGCTTGAATGTCTTCCTCCTGTCCATGTCATTCTGTCCGGCAATACAGAGCACTTCAACGATGCCGTTGCCACCAGATCCGGTGTCCGCATTTGTTCCTGTGTTGAGTTCATAGAGATGCTCGGGAAACCTTAGCCTTAGCACTGCGGTGGCGCCCGGCTGTTCCCCCCTTCCTGGAGCAGGACTGAGCTGGAGCCATTATAAAAAATTCGGGCTGAGCCCGTACCCTGGCGCGAAATCACGAGCGCGCGCGGATGCGCCATTAAAAAATCCCCGAGGATTAAATGGAGGGGACCCGGCGGAGGCTCTGCGGAGCTGGGGAGGAAGCCGTTTATGCCGCAGGTACAAACAGGGTTCTTCTGCTTGCTCCCCGTGATAGGCTGCGTGCGCGAGGGCGAGGCAAGGGACATCCGCTGTCTCCTTCCCGTCGCTTTCCCTCGCCGTCGCCACCTGCCGTACATCACGGGAGAGCAAGCACGGGTCCCGACATTTTTTTGGTCAAAACCTACGCTAAGCTATTTGACAAGTCAAAAATGACGCTTTTTACTACGCTAAGGTTCTTGGCAGGCGCTCAATAGGTGCCGGATGAAGCCGCGTAAGCCTCCATGTCTTCCTCGTCAGCAATCTCAATTTCGATCACGGAACGAAGCGGCAGAAGCCGGTCCAGCGAGTATTCATTCGCTGATTCAAAGGGATAGTTACCAACGAGATTAATGTGATCATGCCCAAGGAAACCTATGTGTGGGCGGATTTCAGGCGATAGCACATTGTCCCGGCGTTCATATTCTTCAATCGCGATAGGCAGGTAAACGCTGTTCCAGGCGCCAACACCAGATACAAGTAGTCCCAAACAACTTGCTCGATTGCACTGGTCTTCAAATTTGCGATCCCAGAACTCGCCCTTGCGGCCAAAGAAAAGGATCTTCTCGACAGCGTTAACGTTTTCACCTTTGTTCAGTCCGATCATTGTGCGACGACGCATTTTTGGGTCCTGGAGCCATTGCAGAAGGAAGATGGTTCGTTCAATTTTGCCCAATTCAGCCAGTGCTTTTGCCAGTTGATTTTGCTTTGGATAGGATGCCAGCTTGCGCATAAGCAGAGAGGCAGAAGTTATCCCGTGTCTGATCGAGGCTGCCGCTCTAAGGATTTCATCCCAGTTGTCTTCGATAAGCTTAGTGTCTATGCGGCCTTTGAACAGAGTATTTACTTTTCCGAAGTCATCTATCGGACCAATGGAGTAGAATTTAAGCTTGAACAGGTCTCGGATTCGAGGCGCAAACTTATAACCGAGCAAGGCCGTAAGCGCGAACACATGGTCTGTGAACCCGGCTGTATCAGTGTAGTGCTCTATTATGTTCAAATCGGTTTCGTGATTTTCCAGAGCATCGATAACGTGGAGAGCCTCACGGTCATTGGTACTAATGACCTTTTGAGCGAACGGCAGCCCGATGTCAGCGACGTGATTGTAGATCGTAACCCCGCGTCCAGTGCCGAAGTACCGAGCATTGCGATCTGCGTTGGCGGCCTGTACTGCGACCTTAATCCTCATTCCATCAGACGATGAAGAAGTTCCGTCACCTAAGAATTTGGAGGCGGGAGACCGCAAAACGAAATTGTCGATGTCAGCTTGAGCCAGTGCCAGGGTCTCTTCTCGAATGTAGTGATCGCGGGTTCCAGCCAGTTGCTTATAGGAAAACCGGCAAGAGTCGGCCATTTTGGTAAGGCCGTGGTTCAAACCAGAGGCAGCTATAGCCGCCAGCAACACTAGTTTCCGTTCCCCTGACACGGGTTCACCCGTACTGATATGGGTGAAGTGCCTTAGAAAGCCTACAGTCGAGTTCACCTGGATAAGCAGGTCTGGTATGGAAACGCGCGGGACGTATTGCTTCATTTAAAAATCTAACCGTGACAACAGCCGTTGCCTCATTTGAGATCTTACCAGACGGGGCGAGCGTTGTGACACTACAAATGGTGGCTACCTCAGATGCCATCAAAGTTGATTCGCCCGTTTGGGCGTAGCGGGTATCTCTGCTGGAGCCATTCCTTCATCCTGGTCTGCAGAGTGCGACGGTGGGAGTCGGTGAATTCTCCAGGATGTCTTTCCTGCAGTTTTCGGAGTAACTTCAAAGCAGACAATCGCTGATTCGCTTCCAACAGCAGTTCTACCTCTTCCCAGACGTTTGCGAAATCATTCTTGCGGGTGCGCCAGATATGGGGCTTGTGTGGCTTCTTTGTGGATCGATATTGTCGGTGCGCAGCTTTCTCGGTATACGGTGTTGGGTTGGCCGCGGACAGACGCGAGCCTGGAACCTCCACGCTATTCTGACTCGCCACTTTCTTCTGTTTTAACGCTGCCGTCTGGAAGTTAGCGTCAACTGGAGTCGGCTCAGGAATTTCACATGCGCTTTGAACCAGAGTCAGTGATGGTTCCAGAGATGTCTTCTTCCACGAATGTTGCCAGAACTCGTCTTGAAGCTTTTCCACCTGCCTGAGCAGTGCCATTGGGTCCAAGCTAAGGAACTGAGCCTCCAGGCTGGACTTAATGTCTTCAGAGATATTGGAGTTCATGAGTCGCTGACATGGTGTTTTCGCCGGGTCGTATATCTTGGTGACCTTGGCTCCATCGCGCTTTTTCGAGAGCAGTTTCATCGATGGCTGGAAGAAGTTTACGTACAGACGCATTACCCGATACAGGGCTGATAGTGCCTGATGAGCAGCAGCACTTTCATAGCGGTCGTAGCCAATAAACCGTCTTACAATGGAGCCATTCTTCTCTTCAACATGCGCCTGGTCGTTCTTCTTGTACGATCGGGATCTGGTGAATGTTATCTGTTCGGATTTGCAGTAATTGAACAAAGCATTGTTTATGAACTCGCTTCCATTGTCAGTGTCGAGCCCAAGCATTGGAAACGGCAGGACGAGCCGGACCTCTATCAGCGCACGGCTAACTTCTGATTCAGCACGCCGAATCAATGCCAAGCATTCTGTCCAGCCGCTGTAGATGTCGGTCAAAGTAAACGTGTTCAAGAATGTTCCATGAACGCTGTCTCCGCAATGGGCTACAAGATCGCCTTCCAGAAATCCCGGCACAACATCGTTCCAATCTGAGAAAGTCCTGATTGGTATTTGTTTCTTGAGAAGTTTGCCAGCTCTAGTGGTGGAGCGGCCACGCGGTTTAATTCTTTCCGAGCGCAAAAGCCGATCGGCTGTCGACAAACTCAAAGACAGCAGAAGCGCCCTAACCTCCGGATCGAAACGCAATTGCCCGCAGCGCTCAAGAGAATCAACGAAAGCTGCAGATTGGCCTGAAAGCGGCCGGTCATTGGCCCATTCCGGCCACCTGTTTGCATTTAATCCGGCCGCTTGACTGCAGTCCTCGATTAATAGCTGCATAACTGTGTAGTACCTCCCTCTCTGAGCTCCTTATTCCCGGTTCTGATGTGGTACCATTGGTGGTGCAAGGGAATTAATCTAAGGGCTGTGTCTGTATTCTCAAAATTCAACTTTGATATCATCAGTACTGCTCCCGCCAGGTGGCTTTCTGCGCGACTCACCATCCAGATTGAATTTGTATGCGTTATGAATTATGCGATCGAGAATAGCATCGGCAATCGTGGCATTAGTGAATGTCTGATGCCATTGCGGGACGGGTAGCTGACTGGCGATAACAGTAGATCGCACGTCTCTATCGTCAATGATCTCCAAAAGGTCACGGCTGATTTCGTCCGTTATTGATGCATGTCCGAAATCATCGATAACCAATAGGTCGATACGGCTGAGTTTGGTCAGAAACTTATTGTATGAGCCGTCTGCGCGCGCAACGGCGGTTTGATGGAACAGGCGTTGCGCTCGGTAATACAAAGCGGTGTAGCCGCCACGACAGGCGCTGTTGATCAGCGAGCAAGCAAGGTACGTTTTACCAACTCCGGTCTTTCCGCTGATCAGAACATTTCTGTGCTCTCTAAGCCAGTGGCAGAGTGCCAATTGTTTTAGTACACCTTTGTCTATTCCAGCTGCGGAGTTTGGCTTCACGTCTTCGATGCAGGCTTCCTGCTTTGGTTTGGCGATCCGAAGGCGAGAAGCAAGCCTTTTGGATTCACGCTCAGTTGTTTCGGTGTCAATCAGAAGACCTAAACGATCATCGAAAGACAGCAGCTGAGTATCTGGATCGTTGAGTTGCTGTTCCAGCGCCCTTAACATGCCGGAAAGACGCAGCCCGCGAAGTTTTTCAATTGTCTGTTGCATTAGCATTCCGGGTCCCCTTTGAAGTATTGAGCCCCACGTATGTTGGGATGAACGATATGGTGCAGATCTGGTATTGCAAGCTGTTGGACTTGTTTATCCAAACCATGCTTGAGCATGGACCTCAAGCTAGTGACGCTCCACGCTCCGGCGGCAGCAGCACGTCGGCATGCTGCTTCGAGTCTTTCAGCACCGAATTCTTTGTGCAGCGAGAGCAAGCCTAAACAAGCACGTATCCCGATTTGAACATGCCGGCTTCGTTCAAGCACTTGCTCGACTAGATGACTGGTTGCTGGACCTATCTGTTTTCCCCAAGTGACGATGCGGTCCTGGTTCCAGTCGCCCATGTATTGGTGGGCTTTAGTTCTGTGTTCACGTTTTGTTGATGATTTGCCTGCCTGGTGACTTGTTACCCGTTTGCCTCCGTGTAGAATTTCGATTATGTTATCGGTGACCCGGACATCTACTTCTTCGAATGCTAATTGGTGTGGAACCGAATACCAGTGTCCGTCGACGTTAATATGGTAATCCTTACCAACCCTCATTCTCAGCCAACGAGCGTCCTCGAATCTCGCTGGCGGCAACTGTTTGAGCGCCGGTTTGTCCACGGCGTCAAACCAACTCTTACGGCTCCCTTCCATCTTCGTGAACGGTCTGTTATTCAAGACAATCATGAGTTCGGCGATGGCTGCGTTCAATTCGTTGATACTGAAAAATGTTCGATTACGCAGGGTCGCCACTGTCCACCGCTCTACGAGCTGCACTCCTTTTTCGACTTTTGCTTTATCTTTGGGCTTTCTGCTTCTGGCAGGCATTATGGCCGTATTGTAGTGCTCAGCCATTCGTTGATACCGCTCATTCAGCTTGGGCTCGTAGCGATGAGCCTTGGTCACGGCTGATTTAAGATTGTCTGGTATCACTAACTCCACGACTCCACCGAGGTGCTCAAATGCCCGAACGTGTGCTGCGATCCAGTTGTCTATTTCCTGTGATGCACACGCTTCCGCATACGTATAATTGCTCGCTCCAAGCACCGCAACGAACAGCTGGGCCTTCGTGACCTCGCCGGTCTCCGGGTTTGTAATTGGCAGCGTCGGCCCGGCAAAATCTACAAACAGCTTCTCGCCAGCCAAGTGTTCCTGCCTCATGACCAGGTTCACTTTCTTCCCCCAGCGTCGATACAACCGGCAGAACTGCCCGTACGAGTAGCCTTCCGACAACTGCTCACAGTATTCTGTCCACAGTAATTCTCTGGTTACTCCCGGTCGGCGCAGTTCCCGATGAACGTGCGCCCAGTCCGGCTCTGAGTGATTCTTCCCGCTGGCTTGCCCTGGATAGAGCATTCGCTCCAGATCGGTGTCATCCATGTCATCCGGCAGCGGCCAACCAAGCCCCTGTACTTTTGCTTTTCGCAAGCACTCTTGCACGACTGAGCGCGCCACACCAATGCTCGCGGATATACTGTTGGCGCTCTGCCCACACTCAAAGTGTAGGCGCAGCGTCTCGCGTATTTTACGCATGTCTGTTCTCCTCCGTGGCAACCAGAATTCCTCCGCACTAACATGCGGTACAGGATCCCTTTCAGGGCTCTGAACATGCGCTACTGTCGAGGCCGATGTTACTAAAACGATACCGTTGTCAGGCGGCCGCTTTCAGGCCAATCGGTGGCCGGATTGTGCAAACAGCCGGCCGGATTAAGGCCAATGAGTGGCCGTTTTCAGGCCAGTGGGTGGCCGCTTTCCATGCAAATCTGCAAAGACTAGGCCGCGACTACCTTTACGGCTTTGGAAGGCTGAGAGGTATACGCAGAATCGAATTCCCGTCCAGTGGTGACTACCGTAAAGATCAGCTCCAGGAGCTTGCGCATGCA
>Ga0163153_10003653_pt1 | contig 20266 bp, 19 predicted proteins | sample OliLakLV19MP6IB1_FD_148629 | JGI IMG/M metagenome (GOLD analysis project Ga0163153, IMG submission 148629) | Freshwater microbial mat bacterial communities from Lake Vanda, McMurdo Dry Valleys, Antarctica - Oligotrophic Lake LV.19.MP6.IB-1 | ecosystem: Environmental > Aquatic > Freshwater >...
AGAAATATAATAAAAAAAAAAAATAAAAGTTACTCAACTGATAAGATACTGATATTATAAAAAATTAATAAAATCTATAAAAGCTAATTTTATTAAATAATTTAAAAGCTCTATTTATAAATATTTTTAATGGATTACCAAAAAAAACCTTTACCGGCTAAGTTAGGAAAGATCGGATTCGCACTGCTTGGGATCGGAGGAATTCTTACGATCATTTCATTTATCGTTGATCCTAAAAGAGCATTCTTTGATTATCTCTGGATGTACATGTTCATGGTAAGCATCGGTGTGGGTTCACTGGCATTGGTCGCGCTTGAGTATTTAGTCGGAGCAACATGGAGCACGCCTTTCAGAAGAGTTTCTGAATTTCTGGCATCTCTTATACCGCTGCTTGTCATACTGGTCATTCCATTATTCTTCGGACTTCATGATCTATTTCACTGGACTAGCCCGGAAGCCTTGGCTACCGATCCGATCCTTCAGGGAAAAGAACCTTATCTTAACGTAAATTTTTTCACGATACGGCTTGCGATCTATTTTGTGATCTGGGTAACCTTCTTTTATCTCTTTATCAGAAATTCACAAAGACAGGACATTACAAAAGATCCTGCACTTACCAAACAAAGCATAAAGTTCTCAGCAATATTCGCAGTACTATTTGTAGTAACGATGGCATTTATGTCAATGGACTGGATGATGAGTCTTGAATATCACTGGTACTCAACTATGTACGGTGTTTATTACTTTGCAGGAACAATAGTCGCTTCATTTGCTGCGGCAACATTCTGTTCCGTAATGCTGAATGAAAACGGTTACCTCGACAAGAGCATTAAGAAGACAAGTTATTACAGTTTTGGAACTTTGATGTTTGGTTTTAATATCTTTTGGGCATACATTGCTTTTTCACAATACATGCTTATATGGTATGCAGATATTCCTGAAGAAACATTCTGGCTAATGATGAGAATGAAAGGAAGCTGGACTTATTTTTCGATTGGTCTGATCTTCGTTCATTTTGTAATTCCGTTTTTAGCTCTGCTGCCAAGAAGTTCAAAGGTAAAGCCAAAGCTTCTGATCGTTATGTCTTTATGGCTGCTGTTCGCCCACGCATACGATCTTTACTGGTTGATCATGCCGACATATTTTACCGAAGGATTTGCTTTCGGATGGAGTGAAATCGGAATAATGATGTTTACTGCAGGCATTATAATAACAGTGTTTAGAGTAAGAGCAGCGAAGACAAATATGATCCCAGTCGGGGATCCGAAACTTCAGAGCGGACTTAACTTTCATTTAAATTAATTTTACAGATGGCTCATAAGACAGGCAAAAAATTTAATGTTTTCGATTACTTCAGAGACCTTGTAAAGTTTTACGGGATACTCTACCTGTTTTTGCTTGTGTTCATAATTTATCTCGGAACAAGATATGTACATACTTTAGATTATAATAGTTTGTATTCAGCTCCTAGCCTTCTCCAGGCGGATTCAAACATGAGAGTAACACAGCCGTTGAAGAGAGGAACAATTTCTCCTCCGGTGGATGTCATGAAGTTTGGAGGCATATTACCTGATGATATAAGGAGCACAGTTCTCGGCAAAGGCAAGGATCTTTATAACGCAAACTGCGCAAGCTGTCACGGTGAAACAGGTGCAGGCAACGGTCCGGCAGGTGCAACATTAAATCCTCCGCCGAGAAATTTTGTTGATCCGTCAAAACAGATATGGAAGAATGGTCCGAAGGTTTCAAATATGTATGTGACCCTGCAGGATGGAATTCCAAATACGGGAATGGGGAGCTTTGCAAATATTCCTCCCGAAGACAGGTTCAGTATCATACAGTATACACAGACCTTTGATCCGACATATCCAAAAGACAGTCCTGAAGATCTTGGCAAGCTTGATGAGCAGTACAGTCTTTCAAAAGGTGTAAAATCTCCAAATCAAATACCACTTGATCTGGCAATGGATCTTGTTGTTTTGAATTATGATACTCTGAGAAACGACATTAACACAATTTCTTGGAAAATTGAAAATGATAAGTCGGATACAGCCGCGGCAATATTAAAAGAAATTATTTCAAACAAAACTAAACTTCTGAATGCATTAGCAGGTTATATGAAATGGGCTGAGAATCCGGAAGAATTCAAGAAATTTATGGAGACCGATCCTTTGGATAAAGGTATTAAAGGCACGGTATATCAGTTAAGTCCCGAAAATTCAAACCGGATCTATCAGTATTTAAAAAATTTATTTACAACGAACAGGATTTAATTATGAAAACATTAAATAACGTATTTGTAAAATTTTTATTTGTAACAGTATTATTATTTGTGGTAGTCAGCAATTCATTTTCCCAGGATGACAGCACTCCAAAGGTGGGAATATACGAGCGGCTTGGAGAAACAATTCCTTCGGATATCATTTTAACAAATGAATATGGACAGCCGGTTAATGTAAAAAGTTTAATAACAAAGCCGACAGTATTTTCACTGGTTTATTTCAGATGTCCCGGAATCTGCAGTCCGCTTCTTAACGGGCTTACGGCTGTGATAGACAGAACAGATCTTGAACCGGGAAAAGATTTTAATGTAGTTACCATAAGCTTTGATCAGACCGAAGATTATCTTTTAGCTGCAGGCAAGAAAGAAAGCTATCTTGCGAGTCTTACGAGGAAGATCCCGTCTGACTCCTGGAGATTTTTGTCCGGCGACAGTGTGAATATCAGGAAGATTGCTGATGCGCTTGGTTTCAAATTTGAAAGACAGGGAAATGACTTTATGCACGGCGCTTCGTTAATGATGGTTACACCCGACGGAAAAATAACGAGGTATCTTAACGGAGTTGATTATCTGCCTTTTGATTTTAAGATGGCAGTGACGGAAGCCTCTGAAGGAAAAGTTGTTCCGTCGATCAACAAGCTTTTGAAGATGTGCTTCAGCTTTGATCCCGAAGGAAGAAAGTATGTTTTGAATGTAACAAGAATAGCAGGCGGAGGAATACTCTTGATGCTTGGTGTTTTTATTGGCTTTATAGTTTTTAAAAAGAAAAAAACAAAAATAAATAATAACTGAATATATGGCTAACGGAACTACAGCTGTTCCAGGTCAAACAGCTCAAATTGATTTTTATAATGTCAAAGGGAAGTATAAGGGAATACTATCCTGGCTCCTTACAATAGACCATAAAAGGATCGGTCTTATGTATTTAGTCGGAGTGGTCTTCTTCTTTCTGACAGCAATGATACTAGGAGTTTTTATGCGTCTGGAGATGCTTTCTCCGGGAGAGACGTTAATGAAGCCCCAGACTTACAATTCTTTATTCACTCTTCACGGTGTGATAATGGTTTTCTTGTTTATTATTCCAAGCGTTCCTGCTGTATTCGGAAATTTCTTTCTCCCGATACAGATCGGCGCTCAGGATGTTCAGTTTCCGAAACTTAATTTAATGTCGTGGTATCTATATGTCATCGGTGCTGCTTTAGCGATCATTTCTTTATTCAGCGGCGGAGGAATAATGGACACCGGCTGGACATTTTATGTACCGTACAGCTTAAGGACGACAACTAATGTTTCACTCTCGGTCTTCGCTGCGTTTGTGCTGGGATTCTCTACGATCCTTACCGGAATAAATTTTATAGCAACTATCCACCGTCTGAAATGTCCGGGTATGACATTCTTCAAAATGCCGCTGTTCTGCTGGGCATTGTATGCAACTTCATGGATCCAGGTTCTTGCAACACCGGTTATCGGGATCACACTTATTCTTATTATCCTTGAAAGATTTTTTGGTATCGGAGTATTTGATCCGACCCTTGGCGGTGACCCGCTTCTTTATCAGCATATGTTCTGGATATATTCGCATCCCGCAGTATACATCATGATCCTTCCTGCGATGGGTGTCGTTTCGGAGATCATCCCGACATTCGCCAAGAAACCAATTTTTGGTTATACACCGATCGCTATGTCAAGTCTTGGTATCGCGCTCGTTGGTTATCTGGTATGGGGACATCACATGTTCTCAAGCGGCATCAGCGATACTTCAAGAGTTATATTTTCACTGCTTACATTTCTGGTTGCCCTTCCATCAGGAATAAAGGTATTCAACTGGGTGGCGACACTTTATAAAGGTTCGATCGAAATGACGGCTCCGATGCTCTTTACAATGCTTTTCATATTTATATTTTCAATCGGAGGATTAACAGGATTAGTTCTCGGTGCTTTGAATACAGATCTGCATTTAACAGATACATACTTCGTTGTTGCTCACTTTCATTACGTGATGTTTGGAGGGATGGGTATAATTTTCTTTGCCTCTCTGCATTACTGGTTTCCGAAAATGTTCGGTAAAATGTATAACGAAAAAGTTGCCAAGGTTACGGCATACTGGATAGCGATAGGATTTAATACATTATATTTCCCAATGTTCATAATGGGATACAACGGAATGCCGAGAAGATACTATGATTACTTACCTGAGTTTCAAACCTATCAGGTGATCTCAACTATTGGTTCTTGGATACTTGTATCCGGCATACTTACAATGTTCTTTAATCTATTCATGGGATTGAAGAATGGAAAGAAAGCGCCTGACAATCCTTGGGGCGGAACAACCCTTGAGTGGACAATTTCTTCACCTCCGCCAATGGAAAATTTTGAAACCATTCCGACCGTGACACGAGGTCCTTACGATCATACATACATTCACGGGAAAGAGGAGAAATTAATGCAATGAGTAAACCCACAGATACAGCTTCAGCTTCAGAGGAAATTCACGTAGTCCATATTCACAGGGACGATTTCGGTTCAAAGATGGGAATGTGGCTTTTCCTATTCACGGAAATACTTCTTTTCGGCGGCTTGTTCATTTTGTACGCGGGTTACAGATTTATTCATCCGGACGGTTTTGCTGCCGCTGCTGCTGAACTTGATGTGCTTATGGGAGCAATTAATACTGTTGTACTGCTTACAAGCAGTCTGACTGTAGTTCTTGCAATTGTTGCTTTGCAAAAAAACAATAAAAAGCTTTGCTTCTTTTTTCTGTGGGTAACGATCGCCTGCGGATTGCTTTTTCTTTTAAACAAATATTTCGAATACAGCGCAAAGTTTCATCACGGTATTTATCCTAAAGGTCCTGCTCTTCAGGACATGTCCGAAGGTGAAGTTCTGTATTTCGGACTATACTTTGTGATGACAGGTCTGCACGGACTGCATATCATTGTAGGACTCGCGTTCATTGGGGTTGTTATGTGGCAGATCAAGAAAGATTTAATTACATCAACCAATTTTCAAAAGCTGGAAAACTCCGGATTATACTGGCATCTTGTCGACATCATCTGGATATTCTTATTTCCGCTTCTTTATTTAATTCATTAAAATTTTATGAGCACAGATAATAATAATCATTCTGCTGAAGGCGAGGACGAAGGTCACATTGCGGTAGCTCATCATCCGAGTTACGGAACAAACATTCTTGTGTGGATAGGATTGCTTTCACTGACTTCAATTACTGTAGCTGTAGCCGGTATTAACTTAGGCAGTCTTGCTCTGACAGTTGCATTGATAATAGCGACAGTGAAGTCATTTTTTGTGATGAATTTTTTTATGCACGTAAAGTTTGACAACAAAGTTTTGAAAATATTCATCGGGGTTTGCTTGCTCATTTTTATTATTGTATTAATTTTGACATTCTTCGATTTAACATTCAGATATTAATTATATGAGACCAAGCATAGTACATGAAGTTGATTTTACCTTTTGGTTCATCACAGGTATTTCAATTTTTCTTTTATTAATAATCGTAGCTGTGATGCTGTACTTTTTATATAAGTACAACAGGAAAAGGCATCCTGTTGCATCTAACATTGAAGGCAACACTACAATTGAGATCATCTGGACGGTGGTCCCGATCATACTTGTTTTGATAATGTTCTTTGTGAGCTGGTCAGGATTTAAGAATATGCGTGATGTCCCAAAGGATGCGATGATAGTAACGGTGACCGGACAGATGTGGAAGTGGAGCTTTGAATATGACAATAAAAAGAAATCTGATACACTGTATCTTCCTGTGAACAGGAACATAAGATTCAATTTGAAATCACAGGACGTGATACACAGCTTTTACCTCCCGGCGTTCAGGGTCAAAGAGGATGCCGTGCCGGGACGTGAGAATTATTACTGGATAAGAACGACAGATACAGGAAAATTTTATGCAGCCTGTGCTGAATATTGCGGTCTGAATCACTCTTATATGTATGCGCAGATCTTAATTGTACCGGAAGAAGAATTTGCCGTGTGGAAAAATTATTTTCCGCCTGATACTACAAAGAAAGATTCTACTGTAAAAATTGATTCATTAAAGACAACAACGTCACCGCCGGCAGTAAAGGATTCTGCAGTAACGAAAGTTGATACATTGAAAAAGAATTCAACTGTTCCGGATATGAAAAAACCGGATTCATTAAAAAAATAAATTCAGATAAATTATTCCAGCCGCAACCACACATAAGAAGAAAAGCTTACTGATCGGTACTGACCGCAAGTCTGGTCTTTATTCATTTTTAAAGATCATATTTGAGGTAACAAAGGTAAGGATAACTATCCTGGTTGCCTTCACAACTTCACTTGGTTACATTCTTGCGATTCAGGATCTCGGATCATTTTCACTATATCCTGTTGCAGGAATATTTTTTCTCGCATGCGGAGCCGCGGCATTAAATCATTATCAGGAAAGAAGATCGGATCTTCTTATGGACCGTACGAAGAACCGTCCTATACCATCGGGAACGGCTTCTGCAGCAACTGTTCTGATCATCGCAATGAGCTTTCTTGTATTAGGCAGTGCAGTGCTTTTATTTAAATCTAATCTGCTTACGTTCGGAATCGGACTGCTGACATTTTTCTGGTACAATGCTGTTTATACCCCGCTTAAAAAAGTTTTCTCGCTGGCAATTATTCCCGGCTCACTGGTAGGCGCTTTGCCGCCGGTAGCAGGATGGGTCGCCGCAGGCGGATATGTTTTTGATCCGAAGATTTTACTTCTTGCCGCATTCTTTTTTATCTGGCAGATACCTCACTTCTGGATACTACTTTTGGTATATGGAAAGGATTATGATAAAGGAGGATTTCCGACACTGACGAATATACTCAGCAACAGACAGTTAATGAACATTACTTTTTACTGGATCATACTTACGATCACTGTTGCGCTGTCGATAAATTTTTTCGATATAATAAATTATTATGTCACGAATATATTTCTCGTAATATTTTGCGCTTGGATATTTTACCAGTCACTGAAGTTCGTAACATCTGCAGGTGAAAACAAAGTTGTAAAAAAGATGTTCATTACGATCAATATCTTTACACTGCTGATCATTACTTTACTGTCACTCGACAAGCTTGTTAAATTATTTTTGGAATAAATTAATAACAAAATTTTTTAAATGGATTTTTTAGATAATCTAGTAATACCGGCAACAACACAGCATCTTAACTTACTCAAGGTAATTTTGGTATTGTCGATGCTCATATTCCTTCCATTCTTCGGCATGCTTCTGGGAGGAACAGCTTTTTCCGTAATTTTCAATGCGTACGGAAGGAAGATCAAGAATAAATTATTCATAAGACTGGCAAAGGATATCATTGACAAGCTGGCTATAAACAGATTTGTCGGAGTCGGTCTTGGTGTCATTCCGATGCTTTCGATAACATTTTGCTATGCACAGCTATTGTTTCAGGAAGAAGTGATCTCGGTGAGCTTACTTTTTGTCGCTACTTTGTTTATGGCAATATCGGTGACATTTATTTACAGCTACCAGAATACATTTCAGATAGAAAGGCTTATAGAAACATTCAAAAATATCAGCGGACTGGATAAGCATGAACTTGACACCCGGATCCCGGAAGACATAGCGGACTACGAATTTGATCTGATGAATACAAATTCAAATTCAGGACTGTACGGATTTATTCTGCTTCTGCTTACTTGCATTTTCTTCTCGGGCGGGATATCAATTGCCTTGTTTACAGACAAGTATCAGGACTTTCAAAACATCGCCCAGATGTTCTTATCCTCAGCTACCTTGTTCAATTTTTTATTCATAATAGTATTATCAATAACTGTAACAGGAAGCGCTATCCTGTTTTTCTTTTTCAGTTGGCAGGGAGGGCTTCATGATATGGATCCTGTGTATGCGAATTTTTCAAAGAAGATAGCCGGCAACATCGCGTTTACAGGTGCCGCTATACTTCCTGTATTTCTGTTTCTCAGCTTTATTTCAATTCCAAACGTCGCATTATCGGGATCAGTGTTCGTATATACAGGGCTGGCTTTTGTTTCGATATTATTGCTTTGCAATTTTTTATATGCGGTAATAAAAAATTCCGAAATGAAATACATCAGCGCGGCATTTTATGTTCTGATACTTTCCTTCGGATTTATAATAATGAAGAATGAATCAGCATTTGGAATTGCATCGCAAAAGAATTTTGAAGAGATCAATCTTAAAGCGGAAGAACTTGAAAAGCGAAAAAAGTCTAAAACAATTAATACAGCGGGTGTAAACGGGGAAGAAATTTTCACAAGGATCTGCTCCGCCTGTCATAAGTTTGATGTTAAATTAGTCGGACCTCCTTATGATCAGACCGTCCCTGCATATAACGGTGACGTGAAGAAGCTGGCTGCTTATATCCTGAACCCTGTGAAGAAAAGTCCGGATTATCCACCGATGCCAAATCCCGGTCTCAAGCCAAAAGAAGCGGATGCCGTTGCACAGTATTTAATCGAGAAAATTTCAGGAAAAAAGTAAACCGGATTTGTAAGATAGATTCATAATGCTTGTAGATTTAAGATGACAGAGGGGTTGAGTATTCAACTCCTCTGTTTTTCATTAACAAGCTTCTGTAAAATTTGAAGTTAAATTCTTAATTGTGATTTCTACCTTACTTTTAATATTAGTTAAATCATTGTAATGAAGAAAAAAATTGTAGTACTGACCGGTGCGGGTATCAGCGCTGAAAGCGGACTTTCAACATTCCGCGATTCAGGCGGCTTGTGGGAAGGACACAATGTAATGGACGTCGCATCACCCGAAGGCTGGAGAAAGAATAAAAAGCTCGTGCTTGATTTTTATAATCAAAGAAGGCGTCAGCTTTTGAAAGCATTACCTAATGAAGCTCATACCTCTCTGGCAAAACTTGAAGCGAAATTTGATGTTAAGGTCATTACTCAGAATGTAGATGATCTGCATGAAAGAGGGGGCTCGACAAAAATCATTCATCTTCACGGGGAACTGACTAAAGCCCGAAGCAGCATTGATGAGAATTTAATTTATGATTGTAAGGGAGATATTAAGATTGGTGATAAGTGTGATAAAGGTTCACAGCTAAGACCAAACATAGTGTGGTTCGGTGAAATGGTTCCTGCAATGGATGGGGCTATTGAGAGTGTGATGGAAGCTGATATGCTTATAGTGATCGGGACTTCGATGGTAGTCTATCCTGCTGCCGGTTTGATTGAATTCACTTCAGCGGATGTTCCAAAGTATGTTATTGATCCGCGAAAACCCGAAAGCTACATTATGGATAGTGATCTGACGTTCATACAAAAAAAAGCAACGATCGGTACTGCGGAATTAGTGAACAAATTGTTAACGGGATTTTAAAAAATTAACAAAAAAAATCCCTGTACGGTAAAGCTGCACAGGGATAATTAAAGGAAGAACAAATATGAAAGAACATTGCCGGCGGGCGCCGGCTACTGTATACAATCTATACAATTTTTTTTTAGTTTGGTACTCCAAAAAAAATACCTATTTTTTTTTGATGAATTATTCTGACTGAGTAATTATACCGGTCCGAACCATTCCACCACATAGCCCCATAGTTCACATAGAGCATAATAAAAAAAGCTGCTCCAGTTTTCACAGGAACAGCTTCTTTTAAATCTATATATCCTTGCTGAATTACCTTACTCTCTTAAATACAATTCTCCTGTTCTTTAATCTTCCTTCATCTGTATCATTGGTAGCGATCGGCTGATCAGGACCATAGCCGTTTGTTTCGATCCTAGTACCGTCAATACCTTTTGCAACAAGATATGACTTCACAGATTCAGCACGGTTCTTTGAAAGGTTCATGTTCATTTCCCTTCCGCCTCTGCTGTCTGTGTGTCCGCTGATCTCAACGTCGATTGCCGGATTGTCTCTCATTGAAAGATACGCTTTATCGAGAACATCTTCCGAACCGGGAGAGATTTCGTAGCTGCCGCTTGCAAAGTTGATACCTTCAAGAACTATCTCAGCTCCTACTTTTATTGCTTCTTCTCTCGGAGCTTCTATGGGAAGATCATCATCAGGATTTAATGGATTTGTTCCCCTGCCAACTTCGATGCCGTCACCGATAGTACCCAGATCAGTGTCAATCATTCTGGGATTGGTCTTATATGTAAGAACTTCATCTCCGTCAATTAATCCGTCGTCCTCGGTATCTCTGTCATTTGGAAGGGTCATATAAGTTTTTACTTCTTCATAATCATTTAATTTATCATTATCAGAATCCCTGTTGAGTGGATTTGTTGAATACTGCAATACTTCTTCACCGTCACCAAGACCTTCGCCGTCTGTATCCTTGGCAAGCGGATTGGTTTTATATTGATCGACTTCAGCTCCGTCCTTAAGTCCGTCCCCGTCTGTGTCAGGATTTTCCGGATCAGTTCCTATTTCTTCTTCTCTCATATTAATGAGCCCGTCTTTATCATTATCAAGCATTCCACTGTTGCTTCCTGTAAATGTGAGTCCAAGTGCAAGACTGCCATAAGCGTCCTTATATGGCTTTAACGCGAAGCTGTTAAGCATATCGGTAAAAGTATAAGTTGCGTTTGCACTCAGATCGAGAAGTACGTTGTTACCCATTTTGATCTCTGTACCGAAACCGAATGGGATGTGAGCTGTCCATCCGTCTGCAATGAAAGCGTACTCGGGAATAATTATTCCGGAAGGAAGATCTTTGACCTTAAAACGTGTCAGACCTGCGCCGGTATAAAAGTAAGGATTCCAGTTCTTAGCTGTTCTGGACCACGGTGAAAGACGTAATCTGGCATCAAATGGAATGATCTCTGTTTTAACATATTGCTCATCCGCCGAACCGACACTCGGGTGAAAATCATCCGTTGTTTTATACTGACCGTAACCTCCGCCGATCTCGATCGATACCAGATTGGTTAATTCAAATCCAAGATAAGCTCTTCCTAAAAATGAAAGTGAAGCTTTATATTCTGAAAATGGCATTAGTTGGTTATACTGAATTCCACCTTTCATTACATAATCTTTGAACTGTGCATCTGCCTTTGTTGAAAATAAAGCAAAGAGACACAATAAAATAAGTAAGTTTTTTTTCAAATCTTTCCTCCTCGGTATTTTTAAGTTTGATTTAATAATAGCCAATTTTAAGATAAGATTAAATAATGAAAAGGGAACGGGATATTTAATAGTTTTATGTTAATAGCTAATAATTTTGATGATTCAAATTTTTTAGCCAATTTACTATTATGTTCAATTAGTTCTATTAATATCTCTGAGATTTTTATAATTTTATTTGTAAGTGAAATCTAATTTAAATTTGATTTTATGAAAGGTAAACGAATGGAACCGATTTCAAATGAAAAACCGAGTGCTTATGCTGACAGGTTAGGTAATATTTATTCAAAACTTGGAACAGACGTAGGTATATGCGCATTGCTTAACAGCACTTTGTTTGACAACTACTTTCGTACATTCAATGGAAACATTAATGTAAGTGCAACTGAGGTTAGAGAAATCCCTCTCCCCCCCTTGAAGATATAAAACATATTGGTGAGTATTTTGTTAACAAGATCAATCTAACAAAATCAGGCATTGACAAAATTATTAATTCGTATTTTGACCTTTCACAAATTATAATTCCTTATGACAAAAATTGAGGAAGCTAAAGAAATATTAAAGGAGCTAGGTTTACCTGCCTTACAACAAAATGATATTTCAGCATATACATTGGTTGCTCTTTGCAATATCAAACCTAAAGATAATTGGAATGATTCAACCAATAAAAGTCTGAGAGTTACAAAAGGGTTAATGCAATTTGTAAAGGAAGTTTTTAGAAAAAACTATGCTGCAAATACACGGGAAACTTTTAGAAGGCAAGTTTTACACTTTTTCGTTCAGGCGGGAATGGTTATTTATAATCCTGACAATCCAAATCTTCCTGTAAATAGTCCAAATGCACATTATGCATTAACCGATTCGGTTTTATCTGTATTGAAATCATATGGTACATCAAAATGGAAAAGAAAACTAAAGCAATTTAAGATTGAAAATGAAGAGTTAACTAAGATCTATAATAAAAGTCGGAATAATCTTTTGATAAATGTAAAGTTGAGTAATGGAAAAAAGATTAAACTATCTCCGGGAAAACACAATATTGTACAGGCAGCAGTTATTAAAAAGTTTGCGCCTCGTTTTGCACACAATAGTGTGGTGTTATATATTGGAGACACTGCAAAAAAAGATTTGTATGTTGATGAAAAAAAATTGAAAAGTCTAGGAATTCCAATCGATAAACACAGTAAATTACCTGATGTTGTTATCTACAATAAATCCAAAAACTGGCTTTACTTAATCGAAGCTGTAACATCACATGGGCCTGTTTTTTCAAGAAGATTTGTTCAGCTTGAAGATTTATTGAAAAATTGTAAAGCAGAAAAAATTTATGCAACTGCATTTCCTGATTTTATGGAATTCAAAAAACATTCTAAAAATATTGCGTGGGAGACAGAAGTGTGGATAGCTGAAACTCCTGAACACATGATACATTTTAACGGAGATAAATTTTTAGGACCCGCCAAATAATACAGATAATTCACAAAAATATATGAATCTTTTAAAAACAACCCCGCCGTATCACTCCAGCGGTGTGTAATAAATTAATTTGTATAAGTAGTAATACTAATTTACAATCTTGTCCTTTATACTTAAGTTTGATCAATCCCAAATGTTTGTCATTAACAAACTAACTGACACATAAAAAGATTATGATGGACTACATTGTTGAATTTACATGGAACGATGTAACTAAGTTAACTTTTGTAATCGTTTCGGAAATAAAAAATGTCGAAGAGCTTACAGTTCTTAGTGATGAACTTTATGAAAGCTACTTAAAACGGTGTATGGATATTAATTTGTATTTCTTCGGGACTAAGGATTCAGCTATTAAATATGTATATCAGAGATTTGTAGAAGCGGGATCATGGAATAAAGCGATACAAAATACTGACTGCTTAGGGCATTTATTGGATTATAAGCTTACCTCATTATTTCCGGCGCCAAAAATTTTGAAAACATACAGTTATCTGGATTTTCCTAATTGCAGTTTAGGAATAAAATTTTAAATTGAGCTTATGGTAGATATATTCAAAATTATCATAATGGCACATCTTTTGCACATAAATTAGAATGGGTGCAGATACTGATTTAGAACTATTGAAGAAGATTTCCGATAAAGACGTTTTGGCTATGAGTGAATTTTATGATATCCATTCTAAATATTTATATACAATGATCTACTATGTGATCCTTGATGAGGAAGAGTCGTCAATTTTATTAGAGGAAGTGTTTCTTGAGATATGGAATAATACGGAAACATTTGATGAGACTATTGGTGGTCCAATTGCATGGATAACCCGCATAACGAGAAATAAAGCAAACAACAGAATTAGAGTAATCAATTAGTAATATAATTTTAGTACAGTCATAGATTTTCAATGTGATGCAGAGTATTAGCATCACAAATCCTTTCGCAAGGGAAATTACTTTTCTAAAAGCTCCTTCCGGTTTTTCTGCTTCGTCGTCCGCTGCATTTCAGCTTAGTGAGGTCTGCTCCGAACAATCGGTGCAGACTCCGATGCTGCCTTTGATTTGTGTAACAATACTGTCCAAAACATTTTTATCAACACTAAATCGCCTTGAACTAATCAACAATTACGATAATCATTATTAAAATAACCCGGCAATTTATCACCGGCGGGTAACTTTTCTTTGCCAAAACTTTCTTTTGTATATCTCTAATTGGCAGTACTGCTTGTTATCGCAACAAGCGGAGTGCGATCTATGTTGCTCTCGCTCAGTAATGAACAGAGCAAGCAAAACCTCGAAGGCTGAAAGACTCAATGAAAGCAAAAACTTTAACACACACATAAATATTTCAGTTAAAATTATAAAAATCTTTTCTTAGAGTCTGTAAGAGTCTGTGTGCCATCGTGGCAAAAGTTGGTTTTTCAAAAGTAGCGGAGTTAATTGAAACTAAAAATTTTTTACTTTCTAAATCCCATTGTTTTAGACGGATGTGTTTGGGTAAACCAGTTAAGTCATAATTAAATGTAACCATAGCAGTAGTAATCTTTTCTTTTCTTTTTTGCTTCTTTTTTCTTTTCTTTTGTTAATAATGTTAGTATTGTTAATATCTTTATTCCCATAATTATTTTACAGACATTTTTATCATCTTATCTATCTTCTGATTAATATTCTCTTGAAGTTTGAATGGATCTAATGTGTTAAGAATTTTATGTAATTCTCTTTTTTTATCTTGATCAATATACTTTGATTCACATAATCTTTGATATGGTGTCTTAGCTTTATCATATTTCTTTTTTATCTTTGATCCTTGACGCTCTTTTGCAATTAATTTTACTGAAGGAATAAAATAATTAATAAAATTATTCAAATCATTACTATAAAGATCATTCAGGACTTCTAATTGCATTGGGTTTTCAAATCTATCGTATCCAACATATTGCCTGACTACTGTCCAGTTCTTTTGCTCAATATGAGAATTATCATTTTTATTATATGCTCGTGATCTGGTGAAGCTTACTGGCTCTTTTCTGTGCTTGAAATATTTTAATAGCCTATAGTTCATAAATTCTTTTCCATTATCACTATCAACTCCTCTTACCTGAAAAGGTAGTGTAAGTTCTATTTCTCTCAATGCTTTGAATGTATTAAATTCTCCTTTGCCCCAAACAGCTCGCTGGGAAGTCCATCCGGTAGCTATATCAACTGTGTTTAATGTATTTATGTATTCTCCGGATACACTTGTTCCGCAATGAGCTACCAGATCAATCTCTATAAACCCCGGGCGTTTCTCATCCCATTGATCTGTTTTTATTGGGATTAATTGACGTATCAATGAACCAGGTCGTGTCGTGCATAATCCACGTTTCTTATATCTCGATCTGCTTTGCTTTAATACTCTGCCAATTGTTGAAGCTGAAATTTTCCTTAATAAATCTTCATCTTTTTTACTTAATTCAGAAATCTTTATCTTATACCAAGGCAGCCAAAAAGGTATACTCGCCTTCAGTCTTTCTGAACATATTAAATTTGTCTTTATCCATACTGTCTTTAAAAACTTTTTTATTCCTTCTGTATGATATATTTTCTTTGGACCTGCTCTGGTTCTCTCAGATTTATTCTCAGATAATGGATCCTGATTTAATATTCTTACTGCATACTTCCTGTTATAATCACACACATTACAAAACTCATCAAGTATTTTTTGCTTCTCAGATTTATCTGACTTCTGATACCTTCTTTGTATTTCAAGAAGATATTCCTTTTTTGATTTCCTGCTCATAATTTTTAACCGTTTTTTATTACTATAACACGGTTACATTAATTATGACTCAACGACCTGATTTTTGGCCACCTCTGGGTTACATTAATTATGACTCAATGCGCAGTTAATTATATATCACATTTGTGCATTGCTTTGACTAATTAATTACTCTACGTTATTTTTGACTCTTCAATATAGTTAATATTGTTTAGCCCCCCAAAATTAAAAAACATTTTTTTAAATTTTTTTAAAAGGAGCTAACATGAAAAAGTTAATCTACGCAATCTTACTTTTAATTTTTACATCCCCCCCCCACATTTTCTCAAATCTATCAATCATGGGTGAAAAGATATATAGGATCTTACGCTGTGGATGACCCTATGGCATTGCAAATTAATTCTGGAAATCCTGTGATAACAGGCAGAAGTGATTATGCCGCTGGTCAAAATATAGAATGTCCAGTAATCAAATATAATCAGTGTGATGGTACTACAACATTAGATATAATTCAAAATCAATTCGGAGCAAATTTCGAATTGGGTTATGATATCGCCATTGATAATTCTAATAATATTTTTATTGCGGGCGATACATACATAGGTGCTCTGAGTTATTATTTTAATATTTTTTACAGCAAATATAATAATAATCTAACACAGCAGTACATTGATGATTATGGTAATCTTGAAAATCAAAATTCCAGAAAAATAAAATTAGATCCTTCGGGTAACTTTTATATTGGTGGTACTAATCAAACATCAGCAGGATATTTTACATACCTTCTAATAAAGTTCAACAGCAACGGAGTATTTCAGTGGGCAACATCTTATAATAACGGAATTGCCAATGATGACCATTTTCTTGATGATATGGTTATTGATCCCAATGGCTACATTTATGTTTCAGGTCGAAGTGCTGGAAGTCTTACTGGTTTCGACATAGCGACATTGAAGTATGATTTTAACGGTAACCTTTTATGGACTAACAGATATAATGGAAATGGAAATGGTTATGATCAGTCCTGAATCAATTGTTTTGGATTCGCAGGGAAATATTTTTGTAGGAGGAGTTTCGTATGAAGAAGAAAATCCTTCTGATGATGCAGTGCCTAGAAATACGTTTATTGTAATTAAATATAATCCTTCAAATGGAACAAGAAGTTGGGTCAGAAATTTTTATGGAAATAGTTTAAGTATAAGAGATGCCTGGTGTCACTCACTTGCAACCGATGGAAACAATAATGTAATTTGCACTGGATATGCCAAGATGCTTACAGATTATGATTTTATAACAATAAAATATAATCCTTCCGGAACTACACTATGGATGAAACAATATGATTATGGCAACACACAAGATTATGGTAATGATGTTGCTGTGGATAATTTAAACAATGTTTATGTAACAGGAAGAAGCCGTCCAATTCCGCTTCCTAGTTCTCCTTCAGACTATGCAACAATAAAATATAACGCTTCTAACGGAAATCAAGTATGGGCTGCCAGATATAACGGAACCGGAAATAATAGTGACGTTGCTAAATACATTTCAGTTATCGGCAACAATAATGTTTTTGTAACCGGAACAAGTGTGGGGGACGGAACAAATTTTGATTTTCTTACGATTCATTATTATGATGCCTGGCTTGCATGTGATGTTAAAGATTTTTCAGACAATAACGATATAAATGATGTGAGTTTTATTGATGATGAAAAAATTTCTGCTGTAACCGGTTCAGGTAAAATATTAAAAAGCAGCAATCAGGGTAATAGTTGGATTGAAACTATCAATACTGGAGAAACTCGTCTCAACTCGGTCAAATTCTTAAATAATAACATTGGTATAACTGCCGGTGATTCGGGAAAAATCTTTTATACAACAAACGGCGGCTCGAACTGGCAAAGAAAGCTTTTTAATTCAGATAAAAGTTTAAATGATATTTTTATTAAATCCGATGGAAGTATTTATTTTTGCGGAGAAAAAGGACTAGTAGGAAAAGCTTCAGGACTTAACGGTTTGATAACTTCAAAAAATTTAGATACGACTATCTCACTAAATGCAATAAATTTTATCAATAGTAACACTGGATTTGCGACCGGCTCAACAGGAACAATATTTAAAACTACAAATAATGGCAATTCGTGGAATCGAATACAATTAAATAGTAATTTTCACCTTAATAAAATTAAATATGACAGCAGGAATAATTTTTATGTTGTCGGTAAGAATGGAGTCTGCTTAAGAAGTTCTAACAGCGGCTCTACTTGGCAAACTTTGAATACCGGAGTTACATCCCATCTTAATGATATTTTTATAAAAGATTCATCCTGTTTAATCATAGCAGGAGACAGCGGAATTATTCTTTCTTCCTGGGATAAAGGAAACACTTGGGAAATGCAGCCGACTGAAACTTATAAAAATATTCGTTCGGTAAAATTTAATAGTAAGCAAATTGGTGTAGCAACAGGAGAAAACAATCTTATAATACGAACGGGCTTTCCCGAATCCTCCGATTATAGCCCTGGTTATAGTAAAAACCAAAAAAATATTGTAATAGATGAAACCGGGCTTAAAGCTAAATTAAACAATATTTATCCAAACCCTTTCAACCCTTCGACAAAAATTTCATATTACATTTCAAATGATTCCAGAGTTGAAATAAAAATATTTGATGTAACCGGTAAGCTAATAGAAAATCTGGAAAATAAATTCAGACCCACAGGAAGCTATTCGGTTAAATTTGATGGGAGTAATTTGCCAAGCGGTGTTTATTTTTATAGATTAAATGTATATGGTATAAATGAATCAACAGGTATTTATTCCGAAACTAAAAAAATGTTTCTGATAAAATGAATATAAAGTTGATTTTTATTATCATGTTAAATTTGTTCTCCTCAAATCTCACCTTTAGTCAATGGGAGATAAGAAATAATATTGATCCAGTATTAGGGTTGGAAAAAATATGGTTTATAGATTCAAATACAGGTTTCACCGGTGGCTATCCAGGTAAAATATTTAAGACAACAGATGGCGGTGAAAATTGGAATTTAGTATATGAGCAAAATACTGGAGGTATTATGGACATTGAGTTTATAAACGAATCTACAGGATTCGCTATTTATGATTATTCAAAAATTTTGAAAACAACTAATGGAGGTATGAATTGGCAACTAAGAAATTTAGGATATGATTTTACTTCCATTTATTTTTTCAATGATAGTGTTGGATTTCTGACTCCATTAAATCAGTACAAATTGTGGAAAACTACAAATACAGGCGTAAACTGGTTTGAGATGAATTATACGTTCGCTTTTATAAGTATTAATGATATTCAATTTATTAATAATAATATTGGATTTGTTTGTGGTAGATCTCAAGCCGGTGCAGGAAGTACATATATAGGTAAAACCACTAATGGAGGTATGAACTGGACCGAATGGACACTTTCCTCAGGTTACGAATTTATTTCCTTATCATTTATAAGTTCAGAAGTGGGATTTGTAAGTTCGCTGTTCGGAACCCTTCTCAAGACAACAAACGGCGGGCAAAATTTCGGTTGGTTTATAGCCGGTGATTTTCCGACAGGTGGTATTATTGTTCAAGCACTTGATAGCAACAATGTATATGTTTGTGGTGGCAATGGTTTTTTAAGTAAATCTGTAAATGGAGGGACAAACTGGTCACAGATGAATTCTCCTACAAATAAAAATCTTTATGACATGCATTTTATTAATAAAGACACTGGGTTTGCATGTGGTGACAGTGGAGTTGTTCTGAGAATCACCAATGCAAGCACAGTAAGTATTAACAACTTTTCTAATGTAGTTGCTTCACAATATAAACTTTTTCAAAATTATCCTAATCCATTCAATCCAAAAACAAGCATTAATTACGAATTAGGAATTACGAATTATGTCTCATTAAAAGTTTATGATGCATTGGGCAGTGAAGTCATTACTTTAGTCAATGAGAATAAGCAAGCCGGATATTATCAGGCGACATTCGACGGAAGCAACCTGCCGAGCGGAATGTATTTTTACAGATTGTCAGTGGATGGAAATGTTGTGGATACGAAGAGAATGGCGCTGGTAAAATAACGTGAAACGTCAAACGTGAAACGGCAAGGCGAAGATAATGCAGCTCGTATAGAAATAGGTTGTTCGTTAATAGTTATTTAATAAATATAAGCGTTGGAGTGTTTGCTCTGACGCTATTTTTATAAAATTTTGCTAAATCTAAAATCTTTCGCCGATGTTGTAACGAAAGATTATTATATTCTATTTTCACGATTTGATAATAAGGTAATAAGGTAAAATATTTTTATGCTATTTTTCTACTAAGGTTGATTCCAATTTTTTGTAATCGTTTTTACCGACGGCGGGAAAATAATTGAATTCAAAAAATATTTAGTTTAAATTTGTATTGGTTAAGATAAATCAGGTGTTGTAAAGATGAGTAAGATTGATAAACTTGTAGAAAAACTATTATTGGGACATTCAGACAATAATTTTGATTTTGATGATTTAAGAAAAGTAATACTGCATTTTGGTTTTGCAGAAGACATCAAAGGCAGCCACCATACTTATAGAATTAAAAGTCATAATGCTTTTATAAATATTCAAC
>Ga0163153_10003655_pt1 | contig 20260 bp, 25 predicted proteins | sample OliLakLV19MP6IB1_FD_148629 | JGI IMG/M metagenome (GOLD analysis project Ga0163153, IMG submission 148629) | Freshwater microbial mat bacterial communities from Lake Vanda, McMurdo Dry Valleys, Antarctica - Oligotrophic Lake LV.19.MP6.IB-1 | ecosystem: Environmental > Aquatic > Freshwater >...
CAGGCAACGACTGCTTTAATCGGACTCTACTGATCCGGAATAGTGTTCGCCTTCAGATTATTTCCCTCATACCAGCCCACTGGGTCGAACTTTAGCTCGTCGATTATTTTTGGCAATGATTTGCGCAGCGAGTGACGCGGCTCCCAGCCGAGAAGCGTGCGGGCGCGGGAGATATCGAACGCATAATGGTCGTCAGATAGATCGATCATCCACGGCTTAAGGAATGGGTCGGCACCGGGCAACAAGTTTTGGAGCCAGCACCCAAGCTTGGCCAATGCCTTGGGAATGGGATATGTCTTCCATTCTTTGCCGTGAAGCTGGCGGCTGATGGCGCGTTGTAGCTCATCGTAACTCAGCGTTTCCGATTCGCCGATGAGCAGCGTCGTGACTTGGGGAAGATCCTCGCGATGTTCGACGGCAAGCACCAACGCCTCGACCATATCCTCCATATGCACGAAGGCCACTCCATGCGTGATGTCGCCCGAAAAAACACGGCTGATGAACCGCTTTTCGTAAATGCGCTTGATCTGCTGCGTGAGGGGGATCGAATGGCAGCGATCGTCGTACACACCACCGATGCGTAGAAGCACCACCGGTACGTTGCCCCTCTCACGTAAGATCAATTGCTCCGCCGTAACCTTCGATTTGGGATAATCCCACTTCGGCTCGAGTGGCCAATCTTCGTTAATACGCTCTCCCGGTTCGCAAGGCGCATGCGCGAGCATGGTGCTGGCAAATATGAACTGCTCGACCTCAAAGTCGCGCAGTCCGCGCAGCAGTCGTTCGGTGCCGCGCACGGTGACTTGCTCGTACAAGGGGCTCGACTCACTTGCGAAACTATAGTACGCCCCAAGATGGAGAATTGAGGCGATCCGTCTGTGCCCGAGCCGACGAACTTCGCCCAACGCCGCGTAGACACTCTCATCCGAGCTGAGGTCGCACGCGATGACGTGTGCGGTCTTAGGAGGCGAATGAGGCGGCCCTTTGCGGTCGAAGCCCATCCCCGTGTAGCTTTCTCCAACGCGATCAAGGAACGCGCTGCCGATCAGCCCACTGCTGCCGGTAATAATCAATGTCCCCAACCCCGTTTCAATTGTCGGTGTTTTATTCATACCCCCACCGCTGCGTTCATTTGTCACGTACAGGTCTGACAGTTGCTGGCCCGCTCATGCCGCAGCATCATCTCGGTCTATGGGCTGCCTGTCCCTTGCCCGTGTGTGCTCGGTGCTCGGTGCCTCTTTGATTTCTCGCACGATAGTAACGGGAGTGAAGAGTCTATCCACGGAGGCTGTTCGGGTCATTTCACCCCCGATCACCAGATACATACTGAGAAGCTTTTTCCCAAGCTCTGGCGGGCTTCCCCCATGGTCTCTGACCGAAAGAACAGTGGAGCGCCGTCCCACTGACATCCCCTTGGAGTTCCACCCTGAGCGAGTTGACGCTATTTGAAGAGGGATGTGGCCTGTCACTGGCTCTTGAGCCAGTGACCACCCCATGCACCGACTGATCTGGCGAAAACGTTTCCTGGCACCTGTATCCAGCACAGTGAAGATCTGTCTCGGAACAGGACCAACGTCAATTTTTCATGGGACTGCGTTTCAGCTTATCTTCGTCGCCCCTGTGACCAGATTGACCGCCTATCCTCTTACCAGAGGAGTCGCCTGCTGCACCCTGCAGCTTATCTTCATCGCCCCTGTGACCGGATTGACCGCCTATCCTCTTACCGGAGGAGTCGCCTGCTGCACCCTGTAGCTTATCTTCATCGCCTCTGTGGCCAGATTGACCGCCTATCCTCTCTCCAGATTTGCCAAGTTGCATATCGTCTGCAGCCAGAGCCGCAGTACCAGACAGCCCGAGGCACAGCAAGAACGCACAAGACATGACACCGACGACTTTGGGAATACACAACATGGGAGCCTCCTCGGTTAAATGTGAAAACAACCAGACTCCTTTAAAATACGTTCACCGGAGAGTTTTTAGATAGCATCAGGGCCGGTTAAGCGGGCTATGTCAGTCCTTCTCTTTCTTCTCTTCCTTCAACACCATCATGCCCTGCGCTTTACTGGCATTGAGGTCGGCCTCCGGAACTTTCTTATGCACCAGGTTCTGGTGGCAATCGATGCAGGTGGCGCCCTCCGTTTCCATCTTCTTGTGCGCGGCTTTCGCCGATGCGCCAGGCGGCTTGGTATTCTTGTGACAATCTCGGCAGGTGACGCTGTCCCAATTCTTCAGCGACATGCGTGCGTAGTGGGCCATGATCGGGCGACGCTCGTTGAATTTCTCGATCGTCGAGTAGTCATACTTCATCTCCGCGAGCACGGCCCGCGTCCCGTCATACACGTGCGTCCATAGGGCTAGGTGGAAGTTTCCCAAGCCTTGGGGAACGTGGCAGTCCTTGCAGCCAGGATCGGCCCCGAGCGCGCCATAGTGCGAGGACTTTTTCAGCTCCTCATACGGGTAGGTCTGGGAATGACAGCTTACGCAGAACTCGGTCCTGGAAAGGGCGTGCTCCCCGCCGAGTACCACGGTGATTGCTCCGACCACAAGAACGGCGCCAAGAAGCAGGGCGCCACCGGACAGGCTCAGGTATTGTCGTAATTTTCCTGCCATGATTCCTCCTTGTCTATCTCAGCCGATTTGGCCGTAAACTTGAAATCCTCATGGAATGCGAAGAGAGGCGATCCATAACTATTTGTGTTCAAAAAATTTATCACATCGTCGTGCAATCGTCGGATTGTCAGGCCTCCGCTGTGGTCATCCGGTGTCATTGGCTCACCACGTTGACCGTCTACTTCTGTTGGGGCTGGCCTTCGAGACCCCGGGCACAGCGAAAACCTGTTCCATGGGTCTGCAGCGCGAATCCGCCGCGCCCGCGCGCCGTCGTCGTGATATCCGAGATCGGGCTATGCCACGATCCACCGCGAATCGATCGGACCACGCCTTTTTTGTCAGGACCCTGCGGATTCCGATCCGGCGCATGCCGGTAGTATTCGGCGTCATACCAATCCTGCACCCACTCCCGAACATTACCGGACAGATCCTTCACCCCGTAGGGTGAGTCACCGTCGGGCAAAGACCCGACTGGATGCAAGGTACGCTCCTCTTCCCATTCACGGTCAAAGTTCGCCCGTTTCGACGTCGCCGGTTCATTACCCCAGGGAAAACGCCGACCGTCGGTGCCTCGAGCGGCCTTCTCCCATTCCGCCTCTGTCGGGAGCCGTTTCTTGGCCCAACTGCAATAGGCCTTGGCGTCGTACCAGGTGGTTTGTACGACCGGAAGCTGTTCGATTCCTTTCAAGGAGACGAGCGGCCCGGTGCCGTAGGGATTCGGAGGGCTTCGATGGCCTGTGGTTGCGACGAACGCCAGAAACCGTGCATTCGTCACTTCGACTTGATCGATTGCAAACTCGTCGAGGTACACAGATCGCTGCGGCCACTCATCGGCCCGGCCTTTTCCCTCCGGATTCCCCATCAAGAATTCCCCAGCTGGAATTGTCACCATGGGAACTTGGTCGACCTCTTTGGAGGCCGGTGATGCTGCGACGACAGGCGCGATGGCTACGGAGCAGGCTAGGGCCATCATCGTAACAATAGTGCTCCAGCGAGTTCCTCTTCTCCTCAGACCTTTCGTCATTTCTTTTGCTCCTTGCTCCCCTCGATGGCCATGGTGGTATGAACTTTCACTTGGCTTACGAGATGTTGCACCTGACGCTCGTCTCCCCGCTCGGCTGCCTCTTGCGCCTGAGTGATGAGGGTTCTGGCTTCATGCAGGTGCTGCTCGATGTCCGCCTGTAGGGCAGGGGACGCGACCGTTCCGCCTAAGGCCGCGCGATGGTAGACCTCCCACGCCTGGTCCACATCATGCTCGGCCTCATGCACTGTCTGGACCTTATCTGGTTGCGGGTGCCGGGCCGGATCGATGGGGTCAGCCTGGACGGGTGAGGCCCCGAGTAGCGCGATGAGAACAATCCCTGGAAACAGAATCTTGTCGTGTATCATCGTTGCGCCTCCGTCACGATCAAACCATTAACAATAATCGTTGTAACCGTCTTTCACGGCCGCTTCATCGATTGCTCAATCAACTGTCGAAGCTCCAGGAGTTCCACATTCTTTGGGTCAATGGCCAGTCCCTGGGCGACAGCCTGTTGGGCCTCCGCAAACCGCTCTCGTCCCATTTCGACGTAGGCCACGATGGAGGAATCTTTGATTTGCGCATCGATTTCGGGTGGGGATGTCTTGGCACAGCGGAAACCCAGGCCTACCCCGTAACTGTTGTTCAGCGGACCGTTCCAAAATCTATGCGTCGTCCTAACCGTCTTTTCCGGCGCAACCCAGGATCCGCCACGAATAACCCGCTTTGCACCGAGCGCTTGGCGGTCGACATAGGTGCCGGTTCCACCCACCCATGCGGGTGTGGTCGGACCGGTCGGATTCACCATCGTTTCAAGCCGCCCATAGTATCGCGGGTCATACCAATCCGAGACCCACTCAAAGGCGTTGCCCGCCATGTTATACACGCCATAATAGCTCGCGCCCTCTGGATAGGAATCCACCGGCATGGTGGCGTCGTGATTGTTGCCATAATTGACTTTTGCCGGATCAAAGTCGTTGCCCCAGGGGTAGAGGTTGCCCTCGGGACCACGAGCCGCCTTCTCCCACTCCGCTTCCGTTGGAAGGCGTTTGCCATGATATTCACAGAAGGCTTTGGCTTCCTCCCAATTCACCCCGACCACGGGCTGTTGCGGCTTGTTCAAGCGGGGATCATCCCAGTAGGCCGGGGCCGGATGACCTTTCGCTGTGACAAACTCTCCATAGTCCTTGTTCGAGACTTCATACGTATCCATGAGGTATGAATCCAAGAACACCATATGGGCTGGACCTTCGTCACGGAACGCCTCGAGAGACCACGGAGCTTTCATATGTTGTTCATGCCTCGTCAGTGTCTTGCCTGATTCCACAGGCGCGTCCTTATCGAGCCCCATCATCGATCCCCCCTGCCCGATATACCGCATGTCTTTCGGGATCAAGGGCTCCTCCGCACGGACTGTTGCGGGCAATATTATGAACCCGGTCGCCAGTGCCACGATCACAATGGTGTGTGCTATCTGCATCGCAGACCTCCATCACAAGTTGGTTCCCTGATGGGGCGACTTTGCCGCCCCTCCCATACGCCCGGTTCAGCGACGGTGCGGCGCCGTCGGCTGCCTGTTAGGTATCTTCGCCTCATCGAGGTCTCTCATCTCACGCAACGCTGCTTGTGCGATTCCCCGCAGCATCCCACTAAACACAAACTCGTGCGGCACGTAGAGCGTATACCAATAGATCTGCCCGATCAGTCCCACCGGATCAAAGATCGCGGTCTGCCGGATCGTTGTTGAAGAACCTGTGCCAGTCACCTCGAACTCCAGCCACGCCCGCCCGTACAAATGCATCTCGGATTTGAGTCGCAGGCGGCGGTTCGGCTCAATCGACTCAACGCGAAATGAGTCGACCGTATCACCGACGCGAAGGGTCGTGGAAGAAGGCCGTCCACGTCTCAAGCCCACGCCCCCTTCTAGCAGGTCGATGAAACCGCGCACCCGCCACAGCCAGTTCCATGCGTACCAGCCAGTGTCACCGCCGATTCGCTCAATGTGTTTGAAGACGACTTCAGGCGGCGCGTCGACGTTCAACGTCCGCGAATCGACTAGACGTGTGCCGAACTGCACCCCCCCCCACGACGGCAACTTGCCAGATGAGGAGAGCGCATCGGACCACCGCGTGGCCGCGAAATGCGTCTCTTCATGGGCTAGGGCTCGGTGAATAGCCGCATCGATTCCCATCGGACGTACGGAGAAGGTTGTGAGCGCGGCATTGTCCCGCACCACCGTGACATGGACAATGCTCTCAATAATTGCCCGTCCGATGCGAGCGTAGAGCGGCGTGATCAATCCCAGCCAGAGAGCAGACACCCAAGGGGTGAGGACCGGCACGGGGATGATCAGAGGCTTTAGTCCGCGTTGACGCCCGTACGCAAGCATCATGTCTGCGTATGATACTTGGTCGGTACCGCCGACCTCATATATGCGGTATTTGGAAATGGGAATCCGAAGCGCTTCGATCAGGTAGTCCAGTAAGTCGTCGATCGCGATGGGCTGTGCCTTCCCCTTGACCCATCTCGGTGTAAACATGACCGGCAGGCGCTCCACCAACGCGCGAATCAGCTCAAATGAGGCGCTGCCGGACCCAATCACGGCCGATGCGCGAAACTCACACAGGGGCAGGCCCGACTGGCGCAAGATATCTCCGACCTCGTGCCGACTGCGCAGATGTGTCGAGAGCTCCTCTTCATCGCTGCCCAAGCCTCCCACATAGATGAGGCCCTTGACACCCGCGGCCTTCGCCGCTTCGCTAAAGTTCCGCGCCGCCTGCCGATCCGTTTCTTCAAACGAGCCGGACGAACTCATGGAGTGAACCATGTAGTAGGCCACGTCGACTCCGCGCATTGCGGAGTCGAGACTCGCTCGATCAAGAACGTCACCCGCGACAACTTCCGTTGGTGGACCGACCTTCGGCTTGAGAATTTCTGGACGCCTGGCCAGGCAGCGCAAGCGGTACCCCTGATGCTCCAACGACGGCAGGAGGCGCCCACCGATGTACCCGCTGGCACCAGTGAGCAGAATGAGAGACTTGTCCGGTATTGCTGCTGGGTCCACCGTCGATGTGTTCGCCACCATGGGATCAGACGTATTCACTTCAGACCTCCCGTCGCGACTCGGGCCTCGGAGGAAGGCGCGATGCCTCCCCCCCTTGTCCGTCCTTCAACTAGTTCTTCTTCATCGTCTTCTTGAGCGTATTCTTGATCAGATCACGGGTCGCCTGGTATTCCATATTGCCAGGGTCCTCAGCCAACGCTTTCTCGATGGCACCCATCGCCTCGGCGTTCTTCTCAGCACCCATCGCAATTAATGCCTGAATGAACGCATCGCGGCCTGCTTGCATGGCTTCATCGGAGACCGTCTGGGCCGATTTCGCACAACGGAACCCCAAGCCGACCCCATAGGAATTATTCTGAGGCTGATTCCAGAACCGATGGCTCGTATGGAGGGAGGTTGCCGGCGCGAGCCAGGAACCACCGCGTAGCACCCTCACCGGACCTTGATTGGCAAAATTGTAGCCCTTCTCGGCGCCACGTGGATTCAAGGCAGGGCTCTCCTTATAATATTTCAGGTCATACCAATCCTCGACCCATTCGAAAACATTCCCGGCCATGTTATAGAGCCCGTAGCCGCTCACCCCTTCGGGGTAGGAATCAACCGGCGTGGTACGACCAATGTTCTGGCCATAGTTGGCTTTCTTCGGGTCGAGTGTATGGCCCCACGGATAGTGGTTGTCGCCTTGTGGACCTTTAGCTGCCCGCTCCCATTCTGCTTCCGTCGGAAGTCGCTTACCGTCCCACTTGCAGAACTCGCTCGCATCATTCCAGTCTACGCCGACCACTGGTTGATCGGGTTTGCTGAGTCGAGGATCGTCCCAATAGGCCGGGGCTGAGTGACCGCTGGCCTTCATAAATTCTTTGTACCGTTTATTTGAGGCCTCAAATTTGTCGATCAGATAGGCATCAAGCACGACCTGGTGCTGGGCTTCATCTGAATGTTCGTTACTTCCCATGGTGAACTCGCCCTTTGGGACCAGCGCCATGTCCTTGTCGCTGCTCGGCATGTCCGCCGCTGTTGCGACAGAAATGGCTCCTGCCATCAATGCCACCCCCAATCCGAACTGAAGCACCCCGTGACTCCGCATAAGAAACCTCCTTGGTTTTGGAACACCAGGACCGTCCTGGCGCAGCAAGCATGCTAGTCAATCGTTCACTGAAACACAATTCAAATACTGAGCACCCTTGCCGGAGAAGCCATCATTGCCTCGTGACTGGTCGCTCGATTACGCAGGATGACGACGTCGACAACCTCACCACATTGTACGCAGCGTTTCGCGGCAAACTCCACATGAAGCGCGATCGGATGCTCTGTGGGTCCTGCGATCAATTCACTGCCGACCCGTGCAGAAAACTCTACCTCTGCGATCTGGAGGTACTCAGCCGCCTCCCACCTCACCCCTCGTTTCCACGACCAGGAATTCCCCCCTCATGTGGGCGTGAATATCACACCAGAAGGGAACCTGTGTCGTTTCTCTGATCCCGGTCGTAAGATCTGTCGGAGATCCCTTAGCGAAGTGCAAAGTCATGTTCTTCCCAGGTGCGAGATGATAGGCCGTAAAACCTTTGCCCTTCGAGTCTTTCATCTCCACACCATCGCCCTCTTTCCTGGTCACTCCCGTCGCGAACGCCGTGGAAGTGATCCCATGGGGGATGGTGCCATCGTTGCGAACCATGATCGATGTCAATGCATCGGGTATCGCATGGCCTTTTACTGTGAACCCCAGATCCGTGATCGTGACTTCAATGTGCATCTCACCCTGATCTGTTGCCTGGACAACTGATCGCCCATCGAAACCGATAACCATGAGGGTTGCAATTCCCATAGCTAAAAGAACCAGCAACCGTTTTAATTCGTAAACTCTCTTCATCATGACGTCCCCCTTTTGCTTGAAACGGTTAGACCGATACCGAAGAAGCCGTCATCGGCTCTTGCCGGGCTCCTCGATTACGCAGAATCACGGAATCGACAACCTCGCCGCATTGCACGCAGCGTTTAGCGGCAAATTTCGACTCACCGACGTTGTTTAGCAAGTCCATGTAAGAATCATTCACCATGAGTCCTCCGCACCGGGTGCACGGCGATTTATATTGGACTGCGGAGAACGTGCGATTCGCGAGCTGTTCGTTTTTCGTATTCTCCGTGAAGGCTGTTGCCATGATTCCCTCCATTGGTTTTTGTTCAATGTTTGGAGCATGTATGTCCAATGTATAAACTTATATGTCCAATGTGTCAAGTGTTATTGTTAAAATTATTTGACAAACATTGAACATAATAATACAATACAACATAATCATGAATATTCATAGAATTCATAGAGTTGCAAAACTAACAGGTCTTTCGAAGGATGTGATTCGCGTCTGGGAGAGACGATATGGGCTTGTCAAACCTTCACGGAGCTCCAACCGCTACCGCGAATACAGCGACGAAGAGGTCGCACTCCTCCGTTTTGTGAAGGCCCAGATGGAACAAGGGGCCACAATCGGTTCACTCGCAGCGGAGGGACATGATCCGCTGGTCGCACGTATGCGCATCGCGACTCCAGTTTCTGCAGAGGATCAAAAGCCTCATGAGCGCCTGTTAGATGATTTGGTGGGATCGCTTGATCCGCTCGATAAGGCGGGATTCGAACGCAGGCTGAACGGCTCAGTGGCCGTCATTCCCTTTGAAGAAGCTGTCCAGCGGATTTTGCTTCCACTGCAACGACGAGTCGGTGAGCTGTGGCACCAAGGCCGATTGAATATCGCGGTCGAACACTATGTCACAAAGATCATCCAACAGAAGTTGTTTTCAGTGATGAATCAACTTTCGGTGAATGAATTCGGTCCACGAATTCTGATCGCCTGTCCGGAAGGCGAAACACATGAGATCGGTGCCCAAGCCGTGGCCTACATCGCAGCGACCAGAGGTTGCCACGTGTACTACCTCGGTCCGAACCTTCCCAGTTCAGATCTCGTGATCTTTGGTGAGACGATCACGCCCGATCTCATACTCCTCTCTCTCACTGAGGTAAAGTCCGAGGCCTCGGCGCTCCAACAACTCAAGGAGCTTGAGCTGTTGGCTACCCGCTGGCCTGTGGCCGTGGGTGGCCAGGGGGCTCGCGCCATTGGTGATCGCCTTCGTGATACCAAGATTGAACTGCTGGATGATCTCACCGCACTCCATAGCCGCCTGACGATTCTTCTTTCCACTCACACGCTCGCCGCTCGTTCACGCTAAGAAATTCGCGCAGCCATCTGAGGTATTCCGTTCATTCAGTGGGCGGGCAGAAGGGGATGGTGGGGAAGAGCGACATGGCCTAGAAGTCATTCATGGCGAGCGATCTGGAAGGGGAGGGAGTCGTGCCGAAGGCGAGATTTGATTGAGGATCCAATCAGCAAGGAAGATTTCACTAGGCTCTCAGGACAAAGTCACGGATTCGGGATCTGAGGAGCGATGAGATTGAGTGAAATGGAACGAACGGATGATCGCTCTGCTATAGGGCCGTTTTACGGCTGCTCATGAGATCTGAAATCCTGGCATCGTGCCCGTTTTCTATCAGATTAATTTTGAAAAGAGTATTCGCTTCTGAGGTACAACGATCCGAGTTGGTTTCGTCACTCCAGAACTCTATGCAGGTTAGTCACGAAGCCTGTCCGTGATGAAGAACAACATTCGTCTGCGCGTCTATTTCGATCTCTATCGCATCCTCCTTGGAAATCGGTAGGGAATCGGTGGAATACTCACTCGTTTGTCAGAAGTCCTGGAACAAGATCTACGACGTCGATCAAGAAGCCTCGCGTAGGAGCGGTATCGTGATGCAACTGCCGCATGCGAAACGCTTGAGTTCAACCTGCCAACATCAGGAGCCCCGCACAGCGCTTCAGAACACACTGGTTGCTGCGAAGGCCATGGACATGCCGCTGCAACGAGGCGAAGCGATAGAAGGAATTGGACAAGAAAAAAGTGTCCTAGGCCGGGACGAGCAGGCACGGGTCGCCTATACCGACGCGCGCGCTCTACCAAGCGGAACAGCATCGTTTAGGGGAAGCCACTATGCTCCGGGGCCTGGGATATCTAAAATCACAAGACAATCCTGATGTGGCCAGGCAGTATCTCTATCTCTCTGCTGGATTGTACGAAGCGATCGATATGAAGGTGCTGAGTGAACTGGCAAGGAAAGATGCGCATGCTCTCACACAAGAACAACCGTTCTGAGCTCGTGTTCAGATTAGGGGCCGAAGCATCTGATTCGCGGACGCAGAGCGGCTCGTTTTGGCAGGCTGAAATTCAAGGCGCGCGGGCCGCAATTCTTGAAGGACCTTGGAGCCTTGGTCGGTCCGGCCATCGAGGCCATGTGTGGCAAGCCGACTTGCCAATTCATGATCGATCGTAATATCGTCATACGCTCTGAGCCAAGGCAACTGTGTTTCTGTGCTGACGAACACGATGAAGGGTTCATTGCTCATCTGCCTTTCGGCTTCCACTCCCGATCCAGCTTCCGCGCCTCGCGCATAGACGCCCGCTCCTCTGCCAGTCCCCCTGGAAACTGAATGGTCTGACGGTTACGAGGGGTGCAGCCGTCTCATGGACTTGGTGGAGATTTTACAATCAGGAAGTCGTGATACGAGATAGCGGAATGTGTGGGTAGACGCAAGGAAAGAACAATCCGGGCGTTCTCACCGGTAACGTCTGTTTTGCCATAATCTTGCCTGTGGCCTGCTCATATGCGGCCCGTGGAAGAATCTCCTCTGCACCGTTCATCGTTCCGCTGGTACGGATGCCCCTTGATGATCTTTTCTGGGCAGACCGCGCATATCCCCTTGCGCTATGGGCGGAGACTTGCTACCTCACGAGCATGACAGGATCGCCAACGTGTACTGTCCCTGAGGTGCCAATGGAGGCCCAAACACCTATGTGATTGCGATGATGCTGGACGGCGGCACGGAGAATCCGTAGGTCCTGCACCAGATCGGATTGACGGTGTGATGTCATGACGCAGCGTAGCGTAGGCTGCATCTGCACAAGTTGGACGGACTCACCCACTTCGAGAGTGCCTTCAAGCCAGCCATCTTCGAGAAAGCCCTCGTTTTGGGGTATGGTGTCCACGAAAATGTTTGGACGAAATCGACGGGGATCGAGCTGCGCACCTTTGCCGATTAATGAGCGTAGGTGGGCAAGCGTGCCGCTCGCCAGGATGTGAATGGGTGCTGCGTCGAAGAACGTGCCAGGCGGAAGTGGGAAGGTGTCGGACATTGTTGCCGTGGTGCATCCCGGCAGTACATGTTCAACGGGGACATCGCCAAAGACGGTGGCAGGATCGATCTCCGCGTGGCTGAGCGGGTCGCTCCGCGCACGTTCCAGCACCACTGGTCGATTCAGCATTGTAGACAGGATGGCTGAGGCGTCGGTGGCCTGTGCCTGCAGGATCCTGCCGTCCGGCAGGGTAATGCAGAGTGGCGCCAATGCTCCGGGCACCGGTGACGTGTCATACCGAGCGCTGAACTCGAGCATAGCGGGCCACTTTTTGGCGGTCGCGATGCGACCGTTCGACTCACGCAGTGCGTAGGCACGGTCGCCGACGATGCCCTGCACACCAATGTCCACGGCATGGAGCCGCTCGCCCTGCATCGATTTGACCGGGTATCGAAAGAGATCTTGCACCACGCCGATCTGACGTCTTTCCATGAATCCGTCCATCTCCTCCCAGCCTGTGTCACAGCCATGGGGGATCGAGTCATTTGCTTATTTTCCTTTGGGCTTCCACTCCCGAGCCAGCTTTTTGGCTTCGTCGACCTGGTCAGGGTCCATCCGTTTGGCGAGCGCATCCCGCAGCCTGGCCCCGGCCTCCACTCCGTGTGCCGACCCAAGGCTGTACCACATGTGGGCTTTGACATAGTCTTGCTGCACGCCTTCCCCACGTTCATACAGCTCGCCAAGTCTTCGCTGCGCTAAATCGTTGCCTTTGTTGGAGGCCAGCCGTAAATAGTACACGGCCATTTTGTAATCCTGCTGGCCACCCCGAGCATACATCAACAATATTCCCAGATTGACTTGGGCTTCCGTATGCCCTTGGATCGCGGCTTTTTCGTACCACAGCCGCGCTTTGGCATCGTCTTTTGTGACACCTTTCCCGTTGCCATAGAGCAGGCCGAGTTGGTACTGCGCGCCAGCCTGGCCCTGCTCGGCCAGCGGTTGCCACTCACGCAAGGCTGTGGCGTAGTCCCCGCTTTGATAGGCCTTCTCGCCTGTTTTGAAGTCCGCCCATGCAGGGGCCGCGAGATACGCAATTGACAGGACCAGGGCGACGGAGATTCGAGGGGCTACGAGTCGGTGGTTACACATAAAAGCCAGGCGTGGCCAGATGTGACATGAGAGTCTGAGTTGAGAAAAGGTGAATGTGGTATGCCATGGTGCCTGTCCTCATGTGTTTTCTGCGCGCGTGATACTGCCGGTTCTTCGGTGGGCTGGGTCGCGTTTGGGTTGTTCGGCGCTCACTTGCCTTTCGGCTTCCACTCCCGTGCCCGCTTTTGCGCCTCGGTAATCTGGGCAGGCGTCATCTGCCTGCTGAGATCAGCGCGGTATCCTGGCGCGTGTGCATTTCCGTTTCCTGCAGCCAGGCTGTACCACATGTAGGCGTCGACGACGTCCATGGGTACGCCTTGGCCGAAGGAAGACTGTAGGCCGAGGTAGAGCTGCGCCTTGGCGTCTCCCTGAGCCGCGGCTTTCTCATACCACTGGCGTGCTTTCGTATAATCCAGTGGAACGCCGTCCCCATTTTCATACAGCAACCCGAAGTAGAACTGTGCACGTGCGTCTCCCTGCTCAGCCAGCGGCTGCCACTCACGCAAGGCTATTTTGAAGTCCCCGCGATTGTACGCCTCCATGCCGGCTTGAAAGTCCGCCCATGCCGGCGCAACGAGACAGACAATCGACAACGCAAGGGCGACAGGCAATCGAAGTGTGATGAACCGCCGACCTTCACGCATAAGACTCTCTCTGCTGGTTCCCGGATGAATCGATTGACGTCATGCTGAAGCGAGCCACACGTGTGTGGCTCGATCGCAAGATTTTCCCACACAAACTTCTGTCATCGTGACCATTTGGATAATAGCTTCATGGATCGTGATAGGTTGCTCATTCGAGAGCGTGCCTGTGAGTGCGAGGATTTCCTCCAGACGGATCGGTAGCTCTCTTGAGAGGCGTCTGCCAGATCGCAAGAGTTTCGGTACCGTACCGTGGTCTTGGAGTGCGCGTCTCGCTGGGAGGGATATTCTAGGATGGCTAGAGAGAAGAGGCAAGGGACGAAGTGGGATATTGTGGTGTTTTCACGGGAGTCGTCAAAAGAAAGTCTGATGAGAAGCGCCAGGTATACAAGGCGCTTGTCTTGAAACGTGAGAGTCCATTGATAGGAGCGTGGAAAAATGAGTGGCCTCAAAGATAGGATTTGAACCTGCATGCCCTGCAAGGGTGTGCGACAGAATGGCTTACCGGGTTTTTCTTATTTCCAATCCTCACTTAATGACGGATCAAGACCGTCGAGATTGGATACCATCGGTCTTGGCGCTTCCCTGAGATGGCGAGATCGACAAAGGGTGCGCGGCTTCCTTGATCCAGAATCGCAACATCCAGAACGTATGAACCCTCCGGTACATCTACTGGTACGGTGACCACGTCTGCGACTTCGTGCTGTGTGCCAGGAAGCCATCGTCGCAGCTGTGCAGTGCTAGTCCACCGAGCGACGACATCGTCCTCACCAGATCTCAAGCGATAGGCTAAGGGCCACTCGTGATAGATCGGAGCCACCCCGATGTTTTCCCATTGCGAACGCAGGGACAGTTTCCGGCCAGGTGGGGCTTCTGTGGCATGAGTCATCTCGCGGAGGACGAGTCGATAACCGATCTTGGTGAGGAATTCATCGATGCGCGATCGCCATTTGGGCGGAATCGGTGATGACTTCGCATTCAAGACTGAGACGTGCCACTCCAGCCCTTTTTTCAGAATCAGGTCGATATCGAAGTCTTTCTCATACCAGTCCTGCATCACGCCGCACACCTCGAATTGTACCGGAGCATTCTTCCACGCATTGCTGATTGCCGGATCCTGCAGCACTCGCGTGTACGCATGCTCCATATGGTTCCACGTGGGACTGAAGTACCCGTAATCTCCGAAGCAATCTCCACGCCAGCCGGCACCTTGAGAGACTGCGTACTTGAGTTGTCCCCCGTGAAGCATCACGAGGGGCGTGCCGGAAAAATACTTGAGGTACCAGTCTGTGATCTTGATCTGATTGTCCTCAACTGGGAAATATTGCTTGCACTGCGCTTCGACTCCCTGGCAACAGGCCATATTCCACTCGCCCCAACAACCGACTGAGCCGATATCAACATGATCGATATCCGGTGAACCGGCATAACGGTCCCCGAAAGCCTTGATGAGCTTTTCGTGGTACATAAGAAAGGTAGGGCTGTTGTAGTCAGGAAAGGCTCCTCCGCCTAGCTTCACACTCCCCACTCCCTTGCGGAGCAGCCATGCGGGCGAGCCGGCCTTGTACTCCGTCATGATACGAAAGGCCAAGGTCTCGCCCTTCGTCTTGGCTTGGTTGATGATTCGATCTACGACATCGAACGCATACCGCCCTTCCTCTGGTTCAAGATCTGACCAAGACCACCGGAAATAGGCCACCGTTTGTCGCGGGTACTCATCAGCCGACGGAGGATGTTCGAATCCGAAATGAAAGTCGGCTAGTCCCATCCCTGGGTTGTAGAGTACGTTCTTGATCTCTCTAGGATGGACCGTGACTGTTGGCTCGGCCTGCGCTGAGTCATCATGCACGATCGAGTCTAGATTACCGGCAAGGCTCCAGACGCCTTGGAGCATGATCACCACAAAGACCAATGAGGAGGGAAGTAATGTTCGCAGGGAATGGTTCAGCATCCGACGGATACCTCTTGCCAATTGATATTGCACATCATCTGGAAATTCCTGATTTCTGGCGGACACACATCAAATAAGGACGATTATCCCCCTCTTGACGCCTACTCTTAAACATGGCATACTCCGCCCACACCACGGGAGATTAGGCCATGCGGAACAAGCAAAAGAACTCGCTGCAAATTCATCAGATGTCGATTGGCCAGTTTGAGAAGCAATTCCCGCATGAGGATGCATGCAGGGAATATCTCAAAGGGAACCGTTGGCCAGGCGGTGTGACGTGTCCACGTTGTGGCAGCGAGAAGGTCCATGAGCTGCATCACATGGAGTGGCACTGGCAGTGTAAGCAGTGCGGTGATAACGCCTATCGCTTTTCGCTTCTGGTCGGGACGATTTTCGAGAACACCAACAAGCCATTGCGTGAATGGTTTCGCGTCATTCATCTGATGCTCACGAGCAAGAAGGGAATCAGCTCCTTGCAGGTCTGCCGGTATATGGGCTTCGGGTCCTACAAAACCGCCTGGCTCATGTGCAGCAAGATCCGCGTGGCTCTGGGCAACGTCGAATTCAAGAAGCTGGTGGGGTATGTCGAAATGGATGAAACCTATGTCGGCGGAAAGGCCAAGAACAAGCACAGAGGCAAGGGTGGACGTGGTGATTTCGGCGGAACAGGGGGCACTGGTAAGACGATTGTGGTCGGCGCTGTACAACGCAAGGGGAATGTGGTAGCTCGCGTGATAGAACGCACGGATGCCGAGACGTTGAATCGCTTCGTTCATGAAACCGTATCGCATCAGGTCAGCTTGCTTTCGACTGATGAACACAAAGGTTATCGGTATCTCGATAAGAGCTATCGTCACGGCATGGTCAATCATGGAGCTGGAGAGTATGTCTGCGGAGCCATTCATACCAACACCATTGAAGGATTCTGGTCCATCGTGAAGCGCGGGATTGTCGGCACCTTCCACAAAGTTAGCAAGAAGTACCTGCATCTGTACGTCAACGAGTTTGAGTTTCGGTACAACCAACGCAATAATTCCGACATCTTCGGCGCAGCGATCAAGGCATGCTGACCATGAAAGCCATTTTGGTATTGTTATTTGTAATCGCAATGGCATTAAACAGTTACGCTCAATCACCAAAACAAAAACAACCATTGCCCAAACCCAACGAGGCCCAGCAAAATACCAAGCCCGATGAGCGCGGAACCGATGAAATGCCTCTTATTATCAAGGTACTCCCACCCCCTGACGAGGCCGAAAAAACCGCCGCTAACAAGCAAGAGCGCCAGGACAAATCTAACTCCGACTGGTGGTTGGTTGCGCTGACCGGCGTTCTCGCCTTTATTGGCGTAGTTCAAATAATTGTTTTCAGTATTCAGGCCCGGCGTCTGCGACAGACCGTGGATGAAATGAGGAAATCCGCCGATGCCCAGTACCAAGCCCAGAGGGCGTTCGTGGCTTTTATTACCGTGGAGCCAGTAGCTTTTGCTGATCTTAAAACCCTCGATGTGACGCAATATGCGTTCGCCCCACAGTGGAAGAACACTGGAAACACCCCGACTCGTGATCTGACGACCCATGTCAGCTGTAGGATATTCGAAAATGAATTGTCGAATGACTGGGATTTCCCAGATATATGGTCTAAGGCTAGTCAAGGATTCAGGGTCAGAGGTAGATTTGGCATCTCTCCCCAAAACACTATTATTGGAGAAGCAATTGGGCTTTCCGTCCAAGATATTAATGATGTAATTGCGCGTAAGACTTGGCTGTATATGTGGGGATGGACGGCCTATTCTGACATATTCCCTGATACCAAGAGGCATATCACTCGCTTTGCCGTACAAATTCAGATTATAGGTAATTCTCGTGACCCCAAAGGGCTCACCTTCAAATATCCATTTGCTAAAAAATACAATTGTTCCGATGAGGAGTGCGATGCACAAGGCTATCCAGAGTCGTGGGTAGCCAGGACGCTTGAGGTCTAGCCACCTCATGATACCAAGCCTTTCGACTTGGCGTCAAGTTCGGTATAATCGCCCAAATAAGCCGGGAAGAGATCGGGCAGAGCAAGGTGACGAGCCGCCCTCTGAAGAGTGAAGAACTGAAGTGTGGTGGTGCTGAAATCGGGATTTGAATATGGACACCCTTACCGGTGCTAGACCCTGAAGGGAGTTCGGTGTAGGGGGTTGCCGTGTCTTCCTGTGCCTCATCTTTGCCTCTCCCCCTCTGTTCACTGAAGTCCAGGATACAGCGCGATACCGCAGAAACCAATGGGTCAGCGTCGGAGACCATGAAGCACGGTCAAAGTCCCAGCGGGATGAAAGCTATCGATTCGCACCGTGACCTTTGTGGAATGGAACCGGATTGGACCTTGTGAGATCTGCCGGGTACCGCCCAGATACCGTATCGTAGTGAATCCGGCCACGCCCCGCTTCTCATCCACGGCCTGCATAGGCGAAGAACCGGTCGACCATCCGCCAATGAAGCACCCTTCCTGGCCCTAGCTATGTCATACCGACCGATTCATGGTGGCAATGTCCGTTCCGTTACCCCGAGGGTCTCCTTTTTCTCCTCCAGTGTATGTTCCCGACCGTATCACCTCCCATATCAGCGATTCTAAAAGTCTCTCTCATGCTTTGCGTCGTACCTGCACCCCTGTCGTAGTAGCCATCCCAGAGGGCGCACCCTTAATCGGACCGGTCAGGTGTGACAAAAACGAACAGAGAATATGCGATCTATACACCACTAAAGTACTAGTTGCCCTGAACAGACTCTTATGGTATTAATGCCACCGTCAATTGGGCTTGCGAGATCAATAGATTCAGGGGAAACCGTAGCTAAATACACCATCAACTCAGGGAGGTTATCGTGGAAATTGCCATTGCGTTTGGCGCCTTTGTCGGTGTGTTTGTGCTAGGAGCGGCGATAATTCTGTGGTTTCCGTATGACAAACATTTGAACGCGCGAGATTAATAGATTCAGAGGAACCGTAGCTAAATATATCATCAACCCAAGGAGGTTATCGTGGAAATTGCCATTGCGTTTGGTGCATTTGTCGGTGTGTTCGTGCTAGGGGCGGCTATCATTCTGTGGTTCCCGTATGACAAATGATGGGATGCCGGAATGTGCGTTTTCCCATTCGTGCGAGTGAGCGTGGCGCGCCGTTGGAGTTGGTATCATTGCAGGAGGCAGATGTGTTCACGGTGGAAGAGAGTGCAAGACCTCTCTTATTTTACCGTCTTTGATACAGAAGTCCAAGCCGGATAAATCAGAGGCAAGGGTACTCCTGAAGAATCAAGTGAATGGTCCAAAAGCAGGGCGAGAAGCTAGGTGGCCGGACTGCTTTGGTGTATTCGTTCTTTACGAGAAGGGAAGAATTGCGAGAGCATGATAATTCTTCGACCCTGTGTCGCTGATGGGGTAATGCTTTGATTTTTTACTGTCTGCCAAGGTACCTCTAGAATAAGTTCCGAGCACCATTGTGAAATGGCCTCGTAGTGCATTGTCATTATATTTTTATTTAGGTGCTCGGGTATCGCTCGAAGCTTCTACCCATATCAAATATTTATTTCAGGTGCTGTGATAAATTTCGGCTGTCAACACAGAGCTGGGAACGGCGTGTGTTCAGTCGTGGTCTGCCATGAGTAAGGTAGGCTTGCAGGGCTGGAAGAGGTCTACCAGCATAGTCGGTATTCTCCTTCCTGCTTTTTGGTTGTGTGGTTCAGCAACCATCTGCGAAGCATAAATAGCATCTACCCATCCTGCCTATATTATAGTACGTATTTAGATCTACCTCCTCGCATGATTCATCGCCAATCACGAGTCTTTCGTCTCCACCCGCCTTGCTTGAACCCATCGCACTGTCTTAGCAGTTACCGGATGCGTGTGTGGTCGACAGGCTAGCCCTGAGGGACCACACTTATTCGAGCCGTAAGGGTGGATCACAAAAGAGTCGCCAGCAGGTACAAGAGAGACCCTCGATCGTATGTAACTCTTGAATGAGCATAGGTAACAGGTGACCTTCTCCCAATTCCGTGGACACCGGGTTAAGCAACAGCCGTCCTCACTTCGAACTCGGCTGGGGAGTCATAGCCGAGGGTCGAGTGACGGCGTCTCCGATTATAGAGCACCTCAATGTACTCGAAGATATCCTGTCTCGCGGCGTCACGTGTTTCGTAGTGCCGATGGTACACGAGCTCGCGCTTGAGTGTCCCGAATAAGCTTTCGACACAGGCATTGTCCCAGCAGTTGCCGGTGCGGCTCATGCTGGGAGTGATGCCGCGCTCGCCAAGCAGCCGCTGGTAGGGCGTGGCCGCATACTGACTACCGCGATCCGAATGGTGCAGAAGCCCGGCCTATGGGTTTCGGTTTGCCAGCGCCATCATGAGGTCCCCGGCCCAGACCCGGTTAGGCTGTGTCACCATGAACTGGCGATTGAGAGTGTTCTCGGCCACGGGCAACCGGTGATTCGACTGGGTGGTGGCCCGCCACCTCTTCACGGTCTTGGCCCGGATGCCGTCCTGGCGCATCAACCGGGCGACGCGATGCTCGCCGACGCCGTGCCCCTGCTTGATCAAGGCGTCCCAGATGCTAGGACTGCCGTAGGTCTCGCGGGACGCTCGGTGGATCACCCGGATCGTCGCGACGAGC
>Ga0163153_10003656_pt1 | contig 20257 bp, 20 predicted proteins | sample OliLakLV19MP6IB1_FD_148629 | JGI IMG/M metagenome (GOLD analysis project Ga0163153, IMG submission 148629) | Freshwater microbial mat bacterial communities from Lake Vanda, McMurdo Dry Valleys, Antarctica - Oligotrophic Lake LV.19.MP6.IB-1 | ecosystem: Environmental > Aquatic > Freshwater >...
ATTGGCGGTTTCGCTGGCGATGATCGGGTCGAGATCGGCCTGCGTCGGCGGCGTCGCGGTCTGACCTTCCGGCACCGGATTCCTCGCCCGCCACACCGCGACGAAATGGTCGTCCGGCACGCTGACCGCGACGCTCACTTGTTCCGGGATGAAGCCGGAAGTCTCCGTCGTCGTTTCCGTGAACGGTATGGCGTTCTGCACTTCCGAGCGGCTGGTGTTGTCGGTCGTGGCGGCCTGTCGCGAAGCTGCGACCGTCACGGCGTTTTGACCATTCGGCACGGGACTGTTTGCTTCAAAACCCGGTTGCCCGCCGGGGCCGCCGGTGTTGCTGGTCGATTCGGAGGTTTGCTCCGACGTGGTGAGCACCGTGGTGTTGGCTTTGTCGACCTTCATCGATTTCGACGCACTGCGCGCATCCTTCGAGACAGTCGCCTCAGTGCTGACGACTACGCCGCGCACGAAGGACAGCGCATCGAGCGCACGTTCGCGATAACTTTGTTCGTGAATGCGTTTCGCGTTGAACCATTCATTGCCACCGCCGCCAGTAGTTTCGGAGCCAATGGCGGCGATGGTTTGCATCGTCTTGGCATTCAGCACGCTCACGTTCTTAAGTTCGATGCCACATGCGCCAGAGACCAGTTGTCGAAACGCCATGGCGTGGTCGGCGGTGATTTCATTCGTGCCGCGCGGCCAGGCAGAAACGGCGGCAGTACGACGCGGCGACCGATTCATGCCGCGCGCCTTGTCTTCATGAAGGTCGACCGTGGCTCGGTCAATACCATCCATCGCGCTGATGATCTTCGCCAGCCGCGTGGCTTGCACGATGGCGCGCTCCGCGTCCCAGCGTCGGTCCGACGTAAACATGTTGTCGTTCTTCAGCATCTCGCCGAACTCGTTTCCAAATTCCTGCGGCAGCGCATTCCCCTTGGCCATCGCGGCCAGGTAAACGTCCTGTTGTCCGCGCGGGATGCGAATCCGCATTCCCTCGGTGTCCCAGTTGTTCAGGCCGGCCTCGCCAAAGGCCATCTGAATCGCCTGCGTTTCCATGTCGGTAAACGACTTCCCGCCCAGCAGGTACGTGTCCGGCCCAGAAAACCCGGAATTGAACATGTAAGCCACGCTGATGACGACGACAGCGAGCAGCAAGCCCGCGGTAATCCGCGCACCCTGCGTCATCGAGCGAAACAAGTCCGTCAATTGTGCGAAGGCTTTGTTCACAGGCGTTGGTTACTCTCTAATCGCGGTTCAAAATGCGTTAGACCCGGATGTTCTGCACTTCCTGATACGCCGCCACGAGTTTGTTGCGGACCTGCATCATCATTTTGAAGGCGATGTCGGCCTTTTGGACCGCCGTGAGCACTTCCGCTGGGTTGACGTCGTCGCCGGTCATCAGGCCTTCGACCGCCTGATGCGCGTCCTGCTGCATCGTGTTCACTTTGTCGAACGACTCGACCAGCATGTTCTTGAACGACGCGCCTTCACTCGCCGCCCCCTTCATCGAAGGCGGCGCCGGAGGCAACGGCATCTGTGTCGAGAGCGAACCGATGTTGTTCATAGGGCATCATGCGGGAACGTGTAGCGAAATCGAATCATTCGACATTCGCCATTCATGGAGCGTTAAAGTAACAACATGTCATGCGAGGATCCTCAGCGTCTGCTGCGCCAACTCCTTGCTCACTTCAATCACGCCGACGTTCGCTTCATACGAGCGGCTCGCTTCCAAGGCGTTGACGAACTCGGACATCATGTTGATGTTGGGATATTGCACGTAGCCCTTCGCATTGGCGTCGGGATGAAACGGCTCGTATTTCGACAACGGCGGCATGTTCGATGTTTCCACCGAGCTGACCTTCACGCCGGCTGCGCCGAGGGTGTCGCCGACCGCTTCGTCAGTCTGGAAGACCACGAACCGCGGCTGAAAGGCTTCCGGCTCGCCGAGCTCGTTGCGCGTGGTCGAGATGTTCGCCAGGTTATTCGACACGGCCGTCATCCGCAGACGTTGCGCGGCCAGGCCCGAGGCGGCGATATCCAGCGCTGGAAACATGTGAGGCTCCTTCCAATGTCTGCTTTCGCTCCGCGAAAGCCTGTCCTTTCGCGGAGCGAAAGGAGACTATGTATTGTCTCCTGCTACACCCGCTCGCTGATGGCGGTGTTGAGTAACCGGAATTGGCTGTTCATGATCGACAGGGCCATGTTGTGTTGGACCTGGTTCTTGGCGATTTCGGTGACCTGACCTTCGATGCCGACGTTCACGCCGTCATGCCGGAGAATGCTCTCCAGGTTCCGGCCGGTCGCGGCCAGCGGATCAATGCCCTCTGGATGCGCGCCGCGCAGACCCTGCGAGCGCCGCAGCGCGTCGCGTTCCTGCAGCGCCTCCTTCAACTTGGCTTGAAACATTTCCGGAGAAAGATCTCGTGTTCGATAGCCGGGCGTGTCGATATTGGCGATGTTTCCGGCCAGCACGTTATGGCGAGCCTGGGAAAAGTTGACCACTTGCTCCAACAAGGGAACCGAGGTCGCTTGAAACAAGTCCGGCATCATGTTCGATCTCACTTTGAAAGAACGACTCGCTGCGCTCAGGCAACTCGCGTGCCAATCTGTTCGTACGACTCAACACAACGCTGCAACACGCTGCATGCACACGCGTTGCATTGCGCGCTCGGCCAATCTTTCGCGCGACGCTAACGGCAGTCGCTGCGCTTGACCGGCAAAAACTGCGCGTTGCATTCGGCGGTTCTTGCCGATGTGTTCGGGGCGCTTCGCTCTGGATGTGTCCTGTTTAGGCGGATCGGGCTTTGGCGCGTGGGGCGTAGCCGTATTGGCGTAGCTTGCCACTCAAGGTTCGGAGGCCGATGCCCAGGGCCTCGGCCGATTTCGCGCGGTGGCCGTCGAAACGCTCCAAGGTCGCTTCGATCAGCCGTTGTTCCATTTGTTCGAGGCTTAGCCCGGTGGGCAGACTCGCTTCGGGGGAAAGCTGTTGCCGCGGCGCGTCCGAATCGATCAGCCAGGGTCGCAACTCATCGGCGGTGACTGGCAGGCCGAGGTTCAATACCGTGGCTCGCGTGGCGACGTTTTCCAACTCGCGCACGTTGCCCGGCCAGTGATGATTCACCAGCAGGTCGAGCGCGCCGGCTTGCAGCAGGCACGGCTCTTTATGTTGCCGTGCGGCCGCCAGTCCCAAGAAATGTTCCAGCAACAGCGGCACATCTTCTCGTCGCGCGCGTAAGGGCGGAATCTCCAGCGGCACGACCGCCAGGCGGTAGTACAAGTCGCTGCGGAAGCGCTCCTGATGAACCATGCCCGGTAAGTCGCGGTTCGAGGTTGCCAATACACGGACATCGACCGAAATCGTCCGGCTCGAACCAACCCGCTCGAATTGCCGCTCTTGCAACACGCGGAGCAGCTTGGCCTGGAGGACTGGCTCGATTTCCGAAATTTCATCCAGCAGAATCGTGCCACGATCAGCCAGTTCGAAGCGTCCGCTGCGCGCGGCGTCGGCGCCGGTGAACGCGCCGCGTTCGTGTCCGAACAGTTCGCTTTCCATTAGGTGGGCCGAGAGCACCGGGCAATTCAAGCTCACCAGCGGCGCCGCGGCGCGGCGACTGGCGGCGTGAACCGCGCGGGCGACCAGTTCCTTGCCCGTGCCGCTTTCCCCGGTGATCAGCACGGTTTCGTCGGTCGGCGCCACTTGCGCGATCCGTGCTCGCAGCGCTTGCATGGCCGGACTCGCGCCGATCATCGCCACGGCGCCGCTCGTCGACGCCGGTTGATGCAACGGGCGGCCTTGATCGATTAAACGACCTCGTCCCAAAGCGCGCCCAACCAGGTTTTCCAATTGATGTGAGTCGAACGGCTTTTCCAGGTAGTCCAGCGCACCGTGCTTCATCGCTTCGACGGCCGAAGCTACCGAGGCGTGCGCGGTGATCATCAGCACTTGCGCTCCATAGCGGCGGCGCTCCAACTCGCGGATGAACTCCAGGCCGTCCATGCCCGGCATCTGCAAGTCGGTGATGATGACGTCAAAGCTTTCCTCGCCGATCAGCTTGAGCGCTTCCACGGCGCTCGACACGCCTTGCACGCGATGTCCGGCGATGCGGAGCGCATCGGCGACCGATTCTCGCGCCTGCCGATGATCATCAACGACCAATACGCGCCCGTGCGCGGCGCTTTTCGGCATCGGCGGTTGTAATGTGAGCGTTTTCATGCGGCCGCCTCCATGCGGCGATGGGGGATTCGCAGCGTCAATGCCGCGCCCCCTTCGGGACAATTGCCAATGCTCAACTCGCCGCCGTGTGCTTCCGCCATCCGCTGCACGATCGCCAACCCCAGCCCGGTCCCGGAGCTTTTCGTGGTGTAAAACGGTTCGCAGGCCCTGCGAAGCGCCTGTTCCTCGAAGCCCGGTCCGCTATCGGCGATCTCCAAATCGCAGCCGAACGGGCCGTCAACCCCTGTCACCACGAGCTCTCCGCCGTCAGGCATCGCGTCGAGCGCATTGAGCACGACATTCAGTACGGCGCGGCGGAGCATATCGTGGTCGGCCCGGACCGCCAACCCCGATGGCACGTCGATGTCGAGGCGAATCTCCTGGGCATCCAATTGCGGGGCCAGGGCGTCGAGCACGTCGTCGACGAGATTGCGCAAATTAACACGCTGATAGCGCGGATCGCGTTCGGCCGTGAAACTGAGTAAGTCATGTACCGTGGCGTCCAACGCCCGTACGCCGGAATCGACCTTCTCCAGAATGTCCACGCTGCCCCGATCTTCACTCAAACGTCGCCGCAGCAAACTCAGATAGAGGGCGACCGGCACCAGGTTGTTGCGTACTTCATGGGCCACATGCGAAGCCATCTGCCCCAAGTCGGCGAGCCGGTTCTTGCGCGCCAATTCGCGATTCTTGATTTCCAGTTCGTCGGTCAGCCGCACCACCTGCGTGCGCAGCGCCGAATGGGTCTGTTCCAAGCGGACTGTGGCGTCGTGCCAGGCGGCCAGCACGGCTTCCAACGAGGGATCGGGCGTCGAGGGCAAGGTTCGTTCCGCGGCAGGCTCGGAGATCACGGGATCCTCAACTTTCCGACGCGAGGTCGAGTTGCGAGACGGTCGAATGCGGCGCCGACTGATAGGCGGAATGCGCTTGATGGGCGAAGTGCGCACCGGCCAAACGTTCAGCGGCTTCGTCGCGCCGGCGCTGGAGTTGCCCTTCGCCTTCCTTCTCTTGCGCGACGATTTCCGCCAACAGTGATTTGGATTCTTCAATTTGCAGGCGGCAGCGGTCGCGCAGCTCGGTCGAGCGCCATTGCCGTTCTTCGGCCGATTGCGGGCGATAGGGATCGAGGTCGCGCTCGACGCGCTCCAACTCCATCATCACGCGCTGCTTGGCGGCCAATACGCGCAGCAATTGCGTCATCTCACCGCTCGCGATCAACGCCGACTGCTGCGCGCCCAAATCGCGCATTAACGTCAAATAGCGATGCCGCCGCTCAATCAGCTCGGCCAACCGCTCAGATTGTTGAAAAGCATCGAGCATGGAGATGAAACCAGAAACCCACAGTCGCAAAAGAAGTCGTCGCTCTCCAAACTACTCCACCTACTAACTACTCCACCTACTCCACCTACTTCCTCAAAGATTCCTACTCAGCCAATCCAATTTCTCCGTCCACTCCGCACGCGAATGATTTGTCGTGGCGGCGAAATCGGCGTCGGCCGCGATTCTCGCCAGCGCCACTTTGGCTTGCTCCAACGTGCCCCGGGCGTCCGCGGCGCGATTCAATCGGCGCAGGCATTCCGCCGCTTGCACGTAGGCGTCCAGGGCCTCCGGCGCATACTGGTACCGATTCGTGGCGTCCGCGTAGGCCTGGACCGCTTCTTCATAGCGGGCCAACTGTTGCAGCATCGCCCCGCGACCGAAATAGCAATTCCGCAACGTCGACTGGTCAATGGGCGGCAAAAGCTCTCGATCGCTCCGCTGTTCGAGCAGTCCGCGGACCCGCTCGTAATTGCCAAGCGCCGTGAGGGCCAGCGTGTCGACTTCGCGCAATCGGGCGGTGCGCTCGCTGGGGACGCTCGCGGCCAAAGCGGCGGTGCGCAGCTCGTCGGTGCGCTGGCGACCGCATTCCGCCAGCAAGTAATAGGCGTCGATCGACTGGGGCGCCGTCGGCCAACGCCGGACCGCCTCGCTTAACGGCGTCAGCGCTTCCGCCGGACGCTGTTCGCGATAGAGCAAGGCGCCGAGCGCGAACAGGGAATCGCGCCATTCGTTACTTTCGGGGGCCAGTTGTCCGCCTTCCAGATTAGCCCGCAGCATTTCCTCGGCATGCGGGCCGTCACCGAGTTCGGAATAGATCCGACTGGCCAGCAACCGCGCGGCATAAACGCCTGGGTTGCGCGGATAGGAGCGAATCATTTCGGTCACGCTCTCGAGCGCATCGCTCAGGCGGCCGTCGGCCAGCAGGGCGCTGGCCAGGCCGAAGAGCGCTTCCGCGCGACGTCGCGGCGTGTTGAATTCGATGTACTTGCGGTATTGCTCGGCGGCGCTCGCGTAGTCGCGGCCGACAGCGAACGACTCCGCGCTATTCCAGATGTCTTCCGGATATTTGCGATTGGAAAAGTGCAGCGCCGCCAACTCTCGGAACGCCACGCCGGCCTGGCGCAGATGCCGCCTTCCTTCTTGAGCCAGGGGCTCCCCCTCTTTGAGCGCGTGTTGTTCGGCCTCGGTCAACAGGGCCCGGCCCCACTGCTGATAGAGCGAGGCCTTCAATTCCCAGGTCGTCTCGTCGCCGAGCGCCGGAGCGCCGGCGTTGAGCAGTTGAATGGCCGAGGTGTAGTCCGCTTTCCCCAGATAGTCCTCGTAGTTCCGCCGCACCCGGTCTTTGGGCGCCAGATCCGGCAAGTGCGGATGGTCGATCTCAGTCGAAGGCGGCAACTGCTTGATGACGGACGCCATCAAGCCGATGGCCTCTTCATGACGTCCTTGCGTACGCAACAAGTCGGCCTCTTCCAGGCCGGCGAAGAGGGCCTCGTACGATGAGGAGAACTGCCGGCGCAGGCGCGAGAACTGCGCGATGGCTTCCTCGGTTTTTCCCAATTCCGCCAGGCAGGCCCCGCTGAAATACATGCTCAACCGCCGCCAGGCCATCGCGGCGCGATCCTGTCCCGTGACTTGCCGGAGCGCTTCGAGCGCCTGTTCATAGAGCTTCGTCCGCGGACTGTCGGCTTCCACATCCGGAGCAGGTGCTGCCGGCGCCGGCAGCAAACGCGCCTCGGCCATCGCCGCTCGACCGACCAGCAAATGAGAGGCGGGCACGATTTCCTGTGCCGGATCGAAGCTGCCCAGCGTCTTGCGGCAACCGGCCAGATCCCCCTGGCCCAACTGTTGGCGAGCCAACTCGATCATGCCCCATTGGCGTTCAACATCGGTCAACGTACTGTCGGCGAGATATCCGTCGAGCACTTGCCGAGCCTTCGCGAAATCGGGGCGCGGGTCCACCGACCAGGCCTCCGAGAGATTCAATAGCACTGCCTTCGGCGGCGCGCCGGCATCCAAGGCCTCGGTCAATACATCGCGCGCGGCGGCGAATTGGCCCGTTCGGGCCAGCACGCGCCCCAGCAGATAGAGCCCTTGCGCCGTGCGTCCTTCCGGAAAGCCGCGTTCCCGTGCTGTTTGCAGCAACTGGGCGATTCGCACATCATCGACGAGAGAGCCTTCGGCTTGCGCCTGTTCCCGCTCATACAGTTCCACGGTGGCCATGACGAAGGGCACGCCGCCAAAGGTGTCGAAGTCGACCGTTTCATCCGCGGCGACGACTTCGACGATCCGTTTGGCTTCTGCCCAATCACTCTTATCGAGGGCCAGGAGCGCGTCTTGAATGTTTTCTGGCGGCGGCGGGGGCGCGGCCTCTTCGGTCAGCATCCACCAGGCAAAGCCATTGCCGCTGACCAGGATGACCACCAGCGCGACGATGGCCACCAGCTTGTGGCTCTTGGCCCAGGCCAGACTCTTCGGGATTACTTTCAACAGGCCGCCGAACACGGCGCCAATGCGCGCCAACTTCCCCAAGATCCCCGTCACCGCCTTGAGGGGCGCCAACAAGCGCGCGAACCGGCCGGCTTTCGGATCGGAATCCGAGGCGACGGTCGCATGGCCTTCTGGCTTTGACGCCACGTGAGCATCCATTCTCAAGGCGCGCGTCATCCATAACGCGCAGGCGCAGGCGGGAATAACGCCAGCGCGAACTTGTACCCCAAATTCCCGCGCAGGGTCAATGCGGCTTGAGAAACTGCCTAAAGTCCCAACCAAAAACCATGACAACTGCAGTGATCAACTATTCGCCGTCGGACGACTGCTGCATTACGTGCTTCCATGTGCGGGCACTGAGCCAGCATAGGAGCAGCAGCAGGGTTGTGACGATGGCGCCACACCACAGGCTAAATGCGACCTGCTGGTAGTGCGTTAACTCCAGGTCATTCCGCTGGAAGGATCGAAATCGGGCCCCTGCAATCGTAAAGACGCATGCCGCAATTCCAACCCCGATGAATATTCGCTCGAGTGAGAATCTCATCGGAACTACGCGTTGAGTGCATACGATCGGGAACGCGCGATACCTACAGCAGGTCGTGCCGTACGGCCCAAACCGCGGCCTGGGTGCGATCCGCGACGCCGATCTTGGTCAGCAGGTGTTTCACGTGCTCTTTGACTGTTTCCGGGCTGATCTGCAAATGGTCGCCGATTTGCCGGTTGGTTTGACCGTCGGTCAAAAGCTTCAACACGTCCCATTCCCGCTTCGTCAGATTGACATCCTCATGCGACGCTGCCTGCGGCATGACACGCGCGCCCGTCACGCGGCGCAGCTTCTCGCGCGACCAAAGGTCCTGCCCGAGCGCGGCCCGACGCACGGCCGTCAGCAATTCCTCGCGCGGCGCGTCCTTAAGCACGTAACCGCTGGCGCCCAGGGAGACCGCCCGCGCGGCATAGCCTGGGTGATCGTAGCTCGACATCATGAGCACTATTTGCTCGGGCAATTCCGACTTGATCCGCGCCAATGCGTCGAGTCCGTCCAGAACCGGCATCCGGACATCAAGCAATAGCACGTCGGGACGGCGCTCCAGCGCCAAGCTGATCGCGGATTCGCCATCGGAGGCGAGACCGACTATTTCAACTTCGGATTCGCTCAATAACGAGATCAAGCCTTCGCGAATGATCTCATGATCATCCGCCACAACGACTCGGATAGACATGAGCCTCTCTCCGGATCATTCCGCGATTCGTACCGCCTACGGAAATTAAGTAGACGGCGAGAAATCGCACTGCGTTACGTAGGACTAGACGGCAACACTAAGCGACCGAGAACACTCAAGGCGGCTTGCTCACGCCTTTCCGCGACGTTCGCGGAGAGCAAGATAACGGGTCGAATCCGGTACATGGCTACGGAGGAGTCACTAGCCCCTCGGGCTAGCTACCAATGAATGTTCAACCCCCCCGTTTCGGGCTGCGTACCACTCGTTAGGATTAGCTTATTCAGCGCGCTATCCACTGTCAACTTTAGCGTATGGACGGGCAAATCGCGGCGCATCGTGGCATCACTCAAAGGGGGTATATCCGAACGAGGAGCTTCGTCGTTGCCGCGCGGTTCGTGACCCGTGCAATCGACTTCAACACTACATTCAGAGGCGGATATCCAAGAATTCCGCAGGGGAGCTACCGAACCGATGGCCGAACGACGGATTCGAATCGGATTGCTTGGTTGCGGCGCGGTCGGGAGGTTGCATGCCCAGCGGTTAAAAGCCGACCAGCGCGTGCAGCTCGTCTATGTCGCCGATGCTCACCAGGCCACGGCAGAAATGTTGCGCAGCCAACTCGCGTCGACGGCCGTGGCCACGACCGACGGACTGGCCATGCTGCTCAGCCGACATCCGGTCGACGGCGTCGTCATCTGCACGCCGACCGGACTGCATTTCGACCAGGCGACCGCGGCCCTGGAACGCGGCGTCGATGTGCTTTGCGAGAAGCCGCTTGCGCCGGAGCGGGAACGGATCGCGCGGCTCGCCGAACGTAGCGCAGAACTTGGTCGCATTCTTTCTGTTTCTTATCAGCGCCGGTACATGGCGGCCTATCGCACCGCGCGCCGCGAACTGACCGAGCGCGCCGAGTGGTACGGGCCGCTGCGCGAGATTCATGTCTTTGTCTGCGAGCGCTGGCATCAGACCATCCGCGGCACCTGGCGCGACGACCCAGCGCTCGGCGCCGGCTACTTCGGCGACGCCGGCAGCCATCAGATTGATATCGTTCACTACGTCACCGGCCAGACGGCGCAGCGCGTGTTGGCGTTCAGCGACCAACGCGAGAGCCGTGTGGAAATCGTCACGCGCGCGATCGCGCAGTTTGCCGACGGCGTACAACTCGTTGCGCACTTCGTCGGAGATGCGAATCATTGGCGCGAGGAGATCACCTTCCACTGCCGCGACGCCGACCTGTTGTTGCGCAGCGAGAAGTTTTACGACCCGCATCTGTTCCGCGCGAAGAACAACGCCCTCGAGCCGGTGCCAGACTTGCTGTCGGACAGCGACCCGAATCGCGCGTTCATCGACGCGATTCTCACCCGTGAACCGACGGTGTCGCCAGCGTCTTGCGCGCTCGCCACGCACGACTGGACTGCCGCGGTACTCCGCTCAGCCCGGAGCGGCGCGTGGGCGGAATTGCAGGTGAAATCTGTGGGAGGCGTCTCCGACGCCGATGAATCGTCGCGGATCAGCGAAGCGACCTCATAGGAAGTTACGCGACTACTCCATCGGCGTCGGAGACGCCTCCCACAGTCGGCGACGGATAAGCGGCGCGCAATTCGCCCCAAAAAAATTCTTGCCAACCTGCGAAACCCTGGTTAGACTTCGCGGTTACAACTGGTACGTATACGTCGTAACTGGCGGGGGTGGCGACTTGGACCGGGGACATGAGATCGCGATGGGGCTGCGCCGGGCCTATTGGGCGATGCATCGCCAGGCCGACGCGCAGTTCGCCAAAGGAGGCGTGACGGCGGATCAATTCGTCTTGCTGTCGATCCTCGCCGAAGGAGACCAAATCACCCAGCAGGAGCTCGGTCGACGCGCGTCGTCCGATCCCAATACCATCCGCGCGATGCTGGTGCTGCTGGAGAAGCAGGGTCTCGTCGCGCGACGCCCCCACCCGACCGACGGCCGCGCCCGCAGCGTGACCCTCACCACCAAAGGGCGTAAAACGTATCAACGACTTTGGAAGATCAGCGACCTCATGCGGCAGCAGATCGCCGCACTATTCAAGCAATCAGAAATCACCGCGCTGCTGGACGGACTCAGCCGCATCGCCGAGAGGTAAGAAACACGCTTGGTTTGTCCATAACTTATTTCGGATCAACTAAAACGGCGGGTGCCTGGGGCAGGGGCACTTGTTTCGCGGTCACCATGGTCCAACTTACTGGGGCTTAGTCAAACTGACCAACAAATCGCCACGATGCCCCAGTCGTTTCGACTTGGTCGACTCCATCGACCGCCCCAGCCCCAGGCACCCACGTCGTGTGAATAAACGCAAAACGCCTTTAGCGCCCTCACCCATCGCCGCCCTGGAGTTCGATCATGTCCCTTTCCCGATTCTGGCTCGCGAAACTATTGTTCGCGGCCGTCACATTCTTCGCCCTCTCGGCCGACGCCTTCGCCCAGGAAAAGACTGAGCAGCCCCCTGCCAATCCGCCGCCGCGACGCTTCGGCGGCCCGCGAGGTCCCTACGTGTTATCGCCCGAAGTGCATGAAGATCGCCGCGTCTCATTCCGTATTCATGCGCCCAAGGCGGATGAAGTGCGACTCAACGCCGGCGACATGCCCGGCGACCCCGGCGAGCGCGGGCTTAAGAAAGGCGAAAACGACGTCTGGGAAGTCACGCTCGGGCCGATCGACCCAGGCGCGTATCGCTACACGATCGAAGTGGACGGCGTGAACGTCGTCGATCCGAAAAATCAGAGCGTCAGCGAGTCGAACGGCAACGTCTGGAGCCTCGTCCATGTACCGGGCTCGGACTTCATGGACGCCAAGGGCGTGCCGCACGGCGCCGTGGCCCGCGTAAATTACGACTCGACCGCGCTCGGCCGCACCCGTCGCATGCACATCTACACGCCGCCGGGCTATGAAAACGGCTCCGATAAATACCCGGTGTTCTATCTGCTGCATGGCGCCGGTGACTGCGACGATTCGTGGACCTCGGTCGGCCGCGCGAATTTCATTCTCGACAGCCTGATTGCTTCCGGCAAAGCGAAGCCGATGATCGTCGTGATGCCGGCCGGGCACACTGGCCCGTTCAGCTTCGGCGCGCCGCCGCCCCCATCCACCGATGGCCGTCCCAGCCTCGGCGCCAACGATTTCGAAAGCGATTTCGCCAACGATATCCGTCCCTACATTGAAAAGAATTACCGGGTGCTGACCGATCGCAAGGACCGGGCCATCGCGGGTCTCTCGATGGGAGGCGCGCAGACATTGAACGTCGCGCTCAAGAACATCGACGACTACGCCTACGTCGGCGTGTTTAGCTCCGGCGTCTTTCTGCGCAACGCCGCCGAATGGGAAAAAGAAAACGAAGCCGCCCTCGCCAGCGCGTCCGGCAAGGAAGGCCTGAAACTCCTCTGGCTCAACACCGGCACAGACGATTTCCTCATGCCGCGCACCAAGGAAACCGTCGACCTGTTCAAGAAGCACGGCTTCAACCCGGTCTTCGTCGAAAGCACCGGCGGCCACACGTGGATCAACTGGCGGAATTATCTCAATGAGTTCGCGCCGCAGTTGTTTCAGTAGGGTTGGTTCCGGCTAACCGCAGAGGCGCGGAGACGCAGAGGAAAGAGAGTGTGTTGTAGCACGGTCTCCCGACCGTGCTACCGGCCAGACCGAAGGTCTCCCTAACACGAGCGCGCCGCCTGACGATGCGCCACGGAGACCTTCGGTCGAACAGGTGTCACGGTCAGGAGACCGTGACACAACAAGCTCCCTGCCGGCTACTTCGCCTACGCCACCTACTACCTACTCCACCTACTTCTTTACCACCTCCACCGGTGAATGGGCGGCTCGGCGCGAACGGAATTCGCGTTGGCCGCCCTGTTTTATTTGCTGGCGAACTAACGGTTAATCGCTGAGCACTTTCGGCGGTCAACAGTTGTGGGCCGCATCGTAAGATTTTCGTCGCTACTCCGTCGCTGTCAGCTTTCTCGGCCGCGGCGCCTGCGCATTTGGCAGATGCTCAACCTCACACAAGTGGCAGCGTGGATGCTGTTCTTGGCGTCTTTTGCTTTACCGGTAAGCGACACGCTTGCTATGCCCAATCAAGGGGATACTCCCATGACAGGCTGGCAAACGTTTTGCGGCTCATTCTTACTCGTACACCCGTTTGTCTTGCTTGTCGACCTCCGCGGGCTAATGATTGTTCCAATCGTCGTGGCAATCAATTCCACGATGGCATTTGCACCGCCGCTTGATCTGATGCTTCGCGGACGCCTCAGCGCCATGTGCCCGCTCTACGCGGCGTTTGCGATTGCGGTGTTGTTGATTCCCAAGGATGTGAACGGAAATCTTTTCTTCGGATATTGGGTGTGGTTTCTTTCTATTGTTGCCATGTGCATGATTTCCGCGTTGCGAACCTACGTCGTCGAATGGTAATCCGTGTCGGCGGAGTCGTTCGAAGAACTCGGCGGCGCTTTTTTTGGTAAAACCGATCGTAAAGATTTCCACGTATTGTCCTCGCCGAAGGAAAAGAACGTCTGGGCGCGCTTGGCCGCCGCGGCTTCCGGCGTGATGGTTTCGATCCGCTCGTCGCCGCGGATGTGATGGATCACCACTCCGCGCCGCGACAGCACGCGGCCGACCAGCAGTTGCCGGTGGCAGACTTGCGGATCTTCTTCACTGCACAGGAGTGCGATCCGGTAGTTCGCCATCCCGTTCTCCAGCCGCGCGATGCCGTCCAGAAACAACGACGTTTCCGCCAACTGATAATAGAGCACGCGCCCGTCGTCGTCGTAGAACTCGTTCCCCTCGGGCCGGCCGCCGAGTTCCTTGCCGAGGAACAGATATTTGAAGCCCGTCGCGGTGAGCGCGTCTTCCAGCGGCCGGCGGGTGAAGTGCGGTGAGTAAGCAGAATACGGCTGCGTCCGGGTATCGACCACGACGTCGATCGAGGGTCCCTTAAGCAATTCGAGAAAAGCCTCCAACGAATGATTGGAGTGGCCTAGCGTGTAGATCGATCGCGATGTTGCGTTATCGTTTATACAACACCATTGAATTAAAGCATATCCTGTGGGAGGCGTCTCCGACGCCGATGGAATTGACGTCGAGTTGGCGATCCGAGATTCTCAGCCTGCAAACGGCGTCGGAGACGCCTCCCGCAGCCCTCTTCAAAACATCACGCCGGGCAGGTGCCCTGCGCTTGATTTCAGGGTATCATCAGCGGACGTCCCGAGCAAACGCGCGAACCCCCCACCTCTGAATCTCGGCCGAGCTATGCGATTCTTGCCTTCCGCCCCACGATGGGTTGGCCTAGCACTTTGTCTGCTCATGGCGCGCGGCGCGGTTGGCGCGGAGTTGAACACGCTTTCCCCGGAGGAACTCGCCGAAGGCTGGGTGCTCCTCTTCGACGGCGAATCGCTCTACGGCTGGACGCAGACCTCGCAGGCCGACTGGGAAGTCCGCGACGGCGCGATTCGCGTCACCGAGGGGGAAAAGGGCCTGCTCTGCACGACGAGCGAATTCGCCGACTACGCCTTCAAGTGCGATTTCCGCGCGCCGAAAACGACGAACTCCGGCATCTTTCTCCGCACGCCCCTCGCGCCGACCGAGCCAGCCAAGGATTGTTACGAGCTCAACATCGCCGCGCCGGATTTGAGCCCGTTCTACACCGGCGGTTTTGTGAATCGCCAAAAGGCGTCGACGCCCGCCATCGACACCAGCGACTGGCATAGCTACGAAGTCACGGCCGAAGGTGCGCATCTCGTCGTCAAGATCAACGGCGAAACGGTGCTTGATTACACGGACCCAGCGCCGGTGCCGCGCGGACGGATCGGCTTGCAACTCAACCTGGGCGAAGTCGAGTTCCGCAACATCAAGCTCAAGCCGCTGGGATTGGAATCGATCTTCAATGGGAAAGACCTCACCGGCTGGAAACCGTATCCCGGCAAGGCCAGCGTGTTCTCGGTCACTCCGGCCGGAGAACTCAACGTCAAGAACGGCCCGGGGCAACTCGAAAGCGCCGGGCAATTCGGCGATTTCACGTTACAGCTTGAAGTCTTCTCCAACGGAAAACATCTCAACTCCGGCGTCTTCTTCCGCAGCATCCCGGGCGAAGTGACGCAGGGCTATGAGTGCCAGATTCAGAACGGTTACAAGGACGACGATCGCACGCAACCGACGGACTTCGGCACCGGTGCGTTTTATCGACGCCAAAAAGCCCGTAAGGTGGCGGCCGATGACTTCACCTGGTTCCCCATGACGCTGATCGTCTCCGGCGCTCACATGGCCGCGTGGGTGAACGGCTACCCGGTGAGCGATTGGTCCGACACGCGCCCCGCCAGCGACAACCCACGCGAAGGCCTCCGCCGCGCCGCTGGCACGCTGATCATCCAAGGGCATGACCCGACGACGGATCTCTCATTCCGCAACCTCCGCGCCTCGGAAATGCCCGGTGGCGCGAAGTAGTATTCAAACACACCGCACGTACAATGGATCCATGAGCACCGAAGACCTCGCGAAGTTAAAACAGACCCTCGGCGAACTCCACGCGGAGTTGGAACGCCTCGATCCGGCGGACGCCAACGTGCGCACCATGCTCTCGGAGGCGCTGGAGGAAATCCAGTCGACGTTGCGCCACCAACAAGCCGGCGGCGTGCCCGAGCCATCAAACATTGCGCTCCCCAGCCGGCTGACTACCGCGGCGCGCGAGTTCGAAGAAACGCACCCGCAACTTTCCGGATTGCTGGGCAGTGTGATTGATGCGCTCTCGCGCATGGGGATCTAATCGTAGGTCAGGCTTTCCAGCCTGACGGAAGTAAGTGCGCGTCGTGCCCGTCAGGCTGGAAAGCCTGACCTACTTAATCGAGCGGCGCCGGCTCGTGCGGTCCGCGGGGCGGCAGTAGTTCTTGTAATGGGCAACCTTCGCATTTCGGCTTCGGACCGCAGTGTTCCTTGCCGACTTTGACGAGCAAGGCGTGATATTCGTTGAACAGCGGCGCGGAGCGTTCCAGGCCGGATTCGATGTGGTCCTTGAGTGCGTGATAGTCCGCGTCGTCCTCGATCCACGCGTGCCGTTTGAAAACACGGTGCGTGTAGGTATCGACGACGAACGTCGGGAATTCGCCCGCATAAAGCAGGATTGAATCCGCGGTTTCCGGCCCGACTCCATTCACGCTGAGCAGCAATTCGCGCAAGTCATCCAGCGACAATGAAAACATCTCGTCGAGCGATCCGGAAAACCGCTCGAACAACAGGTCCAAAAGACGTTTGAGCCGCCCCGCTTTGAGCCGATAGTAGCCGGCGGGCCGAATCAGTTCGGCAAGTTCATCCGCGGGCAATCGATGGAGCGCCGCGGCGTCGAGCAGGCCTTCTTCACGCAGGTTTTCGAGGGCCTTGGCGACGTTCGACCAGTGGGTGTTTTGCGTCAGCACCGAGCCGACGATCATTTCGAACGGCGTTTCCGCCGGCCACCAATGTTGCGGGCCGTAGGCCGCGAACAAACGCTGATAGGCTTCCTCGACATTGCCGCTCATGCGCGCATCGTACCGCATTTGTCGGCGCGATCGACAGCGGTCTTGCGGAGAACGTGAGCGCGCAATCGTTCTCGCGAGCGATCCTTGAACTCGACGATTGGCACTTGTCAAGTGCGGATTGAAGAATGTTTTCTTGCTGTCGACCTCACCCTGAAAACTCCCTTGGTGTCGTTGGCTTGGCTTGCGTATAATGCGACTCGTGGTAGTGACGTACTCCACGTGTGGCGGCGCGTCGCACGCCTTTGATAAGCGCAGACAGTTCGAGGACTACTCGTGTTATCGGTTCGGCCCAAGGTCGCGGAATTGGTCTTCAATCTCTATGGACGTGCACTGCATCCAGAGTTGTTCGAGGTGCACACCACCCGGACCGTCCAGCGGGGCGACTACGAGGCCACGATCAGCATCACGAGCGCTGGCCATGTCGTCACGTGGCGCTATCATGGCATCACGCTGACCGAGGTGGCCACGGCCGCCCATCATCCGTTGCCAGTGCGCCGGCGGATCATGAATTACCGGCTCAATGGCGACCGCACCGAGCAGATGGAATGCCGGGGGGGCGCCACTTACGCAATGAATTTCTCGTTGGAACCGGTCGATCCCCGGATGTTTTACCTGTTCCAGCAGGAGCTCTGCCACGATAGCAAGCGCCGCGGCATGCTCCACCGCTTCGATTCCAGCGGCCGGATGGCCCTCGGAGCGTTGAGCTATATCAATGTCGAACACCGTAATAAGCAGCTCACCATCCAGGCCTTCCACACCTTCCCGGACGACTACGCGATCGTCAAAACGCAGTCGACGTTCCAGGTGCCGTAAGCAGGCGGCTGTGAACAGCACGACAGCGCGTTTCGAGATAAGCCCAGGGAAGGCCCTCTAAGTCGATCTTATCAGCGTCGACTTCTGCGGCCTTCCCTGGGCTTAAGCGTTGCTAGCAGTTTCGTCGCAGCGCTATTCTTGCCTTCCGCGCAGTTCCGTCGACGAAATATCCGCGCGGAATTCTGCTTCCGCCACTTCGCGGCAAAGTCTTTCCAACGCCGGCGGCAACTCCATGTCGGCGAGCGTTTCGAATCGATCGCCCTGCTTGCGGCCGAACACCAGAAATCCGCAGCCCAGCCGCGCCAGTTCCCCGATCGCCGCATCGCGCGCCGGAACACTGTCGCCGTAGTACCTCGCCTCGCCGATACGGACGACCGTATCCAGCCCGACCACGAATGTCGCGCCGGGTAACTGCCTGGCTTTTTCCACAAATGTCGGCGCGGCGGTGAGCCAAACCGGCTCATCTTTGCGGAACTGCACGAGCCGATCTTCGATTTCCGTGAAGGCGAGCGGCGGCTTGTCGACGTTGCGGACCGATAGTTCGTACTGGATCGGCCGCCCGAGCTTGCGCCGCGCGACCTCCGCCATGCCGCGGTGTCCGTCATGGATCGGGTGGAACGCGCCCGGGAACAACGCCGGCGCCTCACGTGTCGCCGGCCCAACACCGACCGGCGCGCCATCGCCAAACACGAGTTCGCTCCAAGCGCGAGGTGCCGTCGTGCGTCGCTCCACTATGTTTTCCGAAGCTCGAAGTGGCATTTCCAGTCGATCCGAAATGCCCGCGCCGTCGGCGATCGCATTCAAGACGAGATCCGCGACCAGCGCTTCTTCCTCCGCGCGGCTTCGGGCTCCCTTCTCCAATTCCAGCGAGAACGTAACGGTGGCATCGATCGATTGCCACGCCACATGCGCCCGATGCGCTCCGCGTTTCGGCCGGTCGCTGGCTAGACTCGCCGTGCAACCGACGCCGAACAAGCGCGATGTGAGTCCTTCGGCCGCGGCGTATTCCCGCGCGCGAGCCAGGCTGGCCATGGCCATCAAACGTGCAGTCGCCGGCTCGCAATAATGCTCCGGCGCGGCGCGCAACCAAGCCCGCAGCGCCGCCGGGGAATAAGGAACCGCCGCTCCGAGCACGCTCCGCGAAGCCCCCGGCACCGTCAGCAGCCGGCCCATCGCGATCGACCCACCGCCCGTCGCCGCAAGGACAAACGCCGCGCCGGAATCGTGAATCCGCGAGATGAACTCCACATCGTCAGCCATGGCAACTATTCTGACGCGGCCGACCAACATCCGCCACTCATCCCCTCTGCGCCTCCGCGGTTCAACGAGGTCGTCGCTTGATTCCCACAGCGCGTTTCGGTTGGCACGCGGGGCAGAAGAACGTCGAGCGTTGCGCCTGGACGATGCGGACAATTTCTGCTTCGCCGCAGGTACGGCATTGCTTCTCGGCGCGATCATACACGCGGTGCTCGTTCTGATACCCGCCGGCCTTGTTAAGGGCGTTGCGGTAGGTGCCGTCGGACAACGTCGAACCTTCGTACAGGATCGCCTCGTGCAGCACCTTGACCATCGCGATGTGAACCTGTTCCCACTGAATGCGCGTGACTTGGTCGCACCGCCGCGCGGGATGAACTCGCGCCAGATGCAGAATCTCCGACGCATACAAATTGCCGATGCCGGCCACGGCGCGCTGGTCCAGGAGCGCGACCTTGATCGCCCGGCGGCTTGCGCAAAGCCGCTCGCGCAGATCGGTCGACGTGATCTCCAAGGCGTCGGGCCCCAGCATTTCCGGCCCGAGGCGCTCCTCGAATTCGCCGACGGTCATCAACCGCACCGTTCCAAGCCCGCGCCGGTCCCAGTACATCAAGTGCGACACGGGTCCGCCGCGCAGCGAAAGGCGCAACCGCAGGTGTTCCTGATTCGGCGGCTCGGCCACCAGCACCAGCCCCGTCATCCGCGGTTCGATCACCAGCCGGTGTTCGCCGGAGAGATCCAGCACGACGCGCTTGCCGGCGCGGGAAAGTCCAATGATCCGCTTCCCTCGCAGCCGCCGGCAAAACTTCGGCCACTCCGGGGCAATGGTGATCGGCTGGTAATCCGGCGCGAAGCGTTCGACGTCGCCGATCACACTTCCCAACACCGCGGCGATCCCCCGCCGCATCGTTTCGACTTCCGGCAACTCCGGCATGGGCTGGGCCTCCGTGCTACTAACGTTTCAAGTTTTCGTTTGCCGCGCAACTAATTTCGCGGCGGCCGTCGTAGGTCAGGCTTTCCAGCCTGACACCGGTTACCGCACTGTCGCACGAAATAGGCGCCTGCAGAGTCAGGCTGGAAAGCCTGCCCTCCAAAGTCGGGCGATCTCAAGAATTTGCAGTCGAATCGTCTACTGACTAGGATACCGCGACCGTGAATTTGCCGCGACCTGTGGAAGGAGATAAACTAAATGCAGTTTCGGGGACATTCACACTAGCCCGACGCGCCAGCGAGGGGGAGTAAACCGCGGAATTGAGTATCGCGTTTACTCAGAACCCACGGTCTTCTCCCCCCTCGCTGGCGCGTCGGGCTAGGCCTTGTCTCAAAACGCGATTTTGACGTCATATCGCAGGTATTGTAAGAGGCAGGCCCATTTGATCATGCCGGCGAAGTTTCGGGTTGTTTTTTCATAGCGGGTGAAGATGCGGCGGCTTTCC
>Ga0163153_10003658_pt1 | contig 20251 bp, 6 predicted proteins | sample OliLakLV19MP6IB1_FD_148629 | JGI IMG/M metagenome (GOLD analysis project Ga0163153, IMG submission 148629) | Freshwater microbial mat bacterial communities from Lake Vanda, McMurdo Dry Valleys, Antarctica - Oligotrophic Lake LV.19.MP6.IB-1 | ecosystem: Environmental > Aquatic > Freshwater > Lake...
TTGCTGAACCGGCGCTGCGGGCCGGGGCCCAACGGGCCGGTGCGCTTGGCGGGACCGGCGGCGTCGCCCTTCTTCCTCTTCGGCAGCGACTCGCTGACCTTGATCTTGCTGCCGGCGACGAGCAACCCGTGGAGGTGGCGGATCGCCGCCTTGGCCTCGAGGTCTTCCTTCATGAACACGAAGCCGAAGCAGCGCGTCTCGCCGGTGGCCTTGTCGTTCACGAGGTAGGCGTCGTCAACGACGCCGTGCTTGGCGAACAGGGCGTTGAGTTCCGCGGCGGTGGTCGTCTTGCTCAAGTTGCCCACATAAATCTTCATGGTCGCTCCCGAAGGACGCTCTAGGCAGTTGATCGTCACCGATGGCGAGGACGGCGATGTCAGCGATGACGGCGATGTCAACGATGTCAGCGACGACGGCTCATCAACTCGATGAGTGGTTGGATGAGGAGAAGGTATGCACCCCTGTCACGCGCCCCCCGCGGCCGACCCTCTGATCGCACCCGACAGCGCGACATCATAACCGATGGCGCGCGATATGCCAGACAACAAATGCCCCGCACCGGCGTCAGGCTCGACCCGATGACGGCGTCATCGCGCAATTCTGGACGACGCGGGTCTGGGGTGAAAACGGGTCGGCCGCGACCGCGTCGAGGGGAGATGCGACCGCCGAACGGTCGGTCGTGCGCCAGTCTGAATCAGGGTGGCTGGGGCTGAGTCCGCGACGCCCCGGCCTTGCGGCGACGCAGCGCCGGGGCTTCGCAGGCTCTGTCTCGGAATGATCCGAGCCGTGAAGCGTAAGCGAGCGGAAGCCATGAAGCGACTTGTAATCCGCGGCTTCCGCACGCTTACGCGTGGCGGCTCCGATCGAGTTTTTCAATTTTGAGACACAGCCTGAGACTCCGCCCCAGCCACCGAAGCATTTCAGGCTGATGCACTATTGAACAGTCGCCATCGGCACCGCCGCGCTGCGGCGCGGGCGCGTGCCATCATCGAAACCCGCATCGTCCACCGCCGCGATGTTCCCCAGCACTTCCTCGGGCTTGGTGTCCTCGGTGTGCCAGGCGTCCCAGTACGCCTCGAACCGCTTGCGCAGCCGCTTGGGCGACTCGGCGAACAGCCGCTTTCCCAGCGTCCGCGCGGTGCGGCGCAGCGCCCGCCGGCGGTCGTCGATGAAGGGCAGGAAGGCGTCGAGATCAATGCCGGCATCGAGCCGCTCCTGTGCAAGCAGCTCGCGCATCACCGCCAGGTCGTGGTCGTCACCAAGCAGGTCAGAGAGCGTACCGAGCTCGGTGCCGCGGGTGGTCATCATGCGGGTCCACAGCCCGCGCAGCAGGCGGACGTGATACCAATGGTTCTTCACTTGCTTGCGCCAGTCGTGGAAATGCTCATCGGCGCGCCCGGCGTAGGCGCGGCGCATGGTGTCGATCGCTTTGCGGTAGGAGTTGGTGAGCCCGCGCGAGAGGCCGGCGAACCCGCCGGGGCGGATCGACCAGTCGTGACTCATCGCCCGCACCTCGCGCAGCTTCTCGACGGAGGCGGCGACCGTGGCGGCGAGCTGCGGGTCGTTGCCGTGAGCGGCGTCGCGGCGGCCGACGAGGCGCGAGCGGATCGCATCGACCGTAACGCTCGGCGCCGGCTTTTGCGACCACTGCACGAGGGCGTCGAAGGCGTCGACCATGGCCTGGGCGTCGCGGGTCGTCGACAGCGGCCGGGCCGCCTCGCGCAGAATCGCGTTGGCCTGCGCCGCGCGATCGCCCAACCGCGGCCGCACCAGGCGCAGCAGCGAGCGCAGCTTCTTGATGCGCTTGCGGGCCTCGTGAACGCCCCGCGGCTGACCGGTGAGCACGCCCTTGAGATCATCGATCGCCTGGTCCGTTTCCTCGCGGACAATCCGGCGGACGGCGACGGTCATCGATTCTTTCTTGCGCAGTCGGTACGGCATGGAGACCTCCCACCTGCCGTGGATTATGCCAACCGAATGTTAGGCTGTATCGCAGAAATGATCCGAGCCTTGAAGCGTAAGCGAGCGGAAGCCAGGAAGCGCCTTGTTGTCCGCGGCTTCCGCACGCTTACGCGTGGCGGCTCCGATTGAGCCTTCCATTTCGAGACCGAGCGCTCACGCCGCGGCGATCCAGCCGAAGTTCGCGCTGAGCTGCGCGTAGGTCAGGCTGACGTGCTGCACGCCCCAGGGGTTGTAGAGGTCGAAGGTGCCGGTGGCGCTGTTGTAGTTCTGAAGCACGTAGGCGTGGCCGCCGATGACGCCGCTGTTCGTCGAACCGTTGCTGCCGAGCGTGACCATTTTGCCGTTGTTGAAGTGGCTGATGAGCGTGGACTGCGAGGGCATGTAGGTGCTGTTGGCGTTGCGGCCGAGGATCTGCTCGTACACGCCTTCCATCCAGCCGCCCTCGATGCCCGAGTACGAGTTGGTGCCGTCCTGGCCGATCCAGCCGGCCTCATTGAGCTGCGCGTAAGCCTTCTCGGCGAGGCCCACCCACAGCTCGTTGCCGCTCGAGGAGGCGTAGCTGCCCATGTTGGCGAAGATGAATCGGCCGGACGAATCCGTCGGCAGGTACATGTCCACCGTCACGTAATCCGCGACGCCGTTCTGGAAGTAGCGCACGGCAAACGTGCCGTCGCCGTTGCTGACGAACATGTTGGTGATCGCGGCGGGATCGAGCTTGGCGACCGAGCCGAGCGAGGCGAGCAGGTAGCAGTCGCCGACGTAACCCTGCTCGATGTCGCCGAGGCTGGCGCCATTGAAGAACAGGTTGCCGCTCGCGAGGCGGTACTGGTAGGTCGAGCCGTAGATCGTCGCGTTCGGACGATCGAGGCCGAGGAACCATTTGTTGATGAGCTTGTCGAGCTGGGCATCGCCGCTGCCGGCCGCGAGGTTGCCCATGGCGGCGCCCTGGTATTTCGCGTTGGCGGTGTGGCTGTTGACGACTTTGTTCGTCAGCACGCGCACATCGGCGGTGAGCTGAAGCGCGCTGGCACCCTGTGACGTCACCATCAGGCGCAGGTCGGTGAGCTCCGTGGAGCTGACGACGCCGTCGTCGTCGCCGGCCTCATGGAGGATCTGCATCATGTCAACGCGGCTGATGCTGCCGTCGCCGAACAAGCTGCGGGCCATTGAGATGATGACGCTGTCGCTGAGGTTCTGCGCGAACCAGTCATTCGTTGGCTCGGGCGTCGGCTCCGGCGTCGGCTCGGGGTCCGGGGACGGTGTGGGCGTCGGCTCCGGCTCGGGCGACGGGTCTTCTTCCTCGATGAAGAGCGTCTCTTCGATCGCTTCGGCGCTCAAGTTCAGCGAGTAATACGTGTCGCCGCTGTAACGGCGCACCTCGACGTAATACTCGCCAGCCGCCAACTCACCGGCGAGGCTTTCATCCGCGGTGCCGGCGAGGCGCGACGTGCCGATCACTTCGGTCTTGCTGATCTTTCCGTTATGGTTGCGGTCCACAATGATGCGCACATCGGCGTCGGCGGTCAGGTCGGTCAGCGACAGCTCGAAGTTGCTGTCCTCGCCGATCGTGAAGCGGTAGTAGTCGAGCGTGTCGTACCGGCCGACGAACTCCTCGACCGCGGTCGCGCCGCTGATTTCGTCGAGCTCGCGGGCGGTCAGCAGCGTCTTGCCGGCGGTGTCGGTCGGCGTGAGATTGATGACGGTCAGCTCGTAGCCGCCGGTGGTGGAGCCGGCGACGGCGCCGAGGCCGGTGGTGATCTTGTATTTGGCGTTTTTCGCGGAGGAGATGCCGATGTAGTACGTCCCGGCCTTCTTGAACTTCACCGTCGCGAACGAGTCTTTCGACTTCGCTTCACCGACGCCCCGGCCGTTGTCGTTCGATGTGATTGCCTTGCCGTTGGCATCGAAGAGGCGCAGCATCGAGTTCAACGTGCCGTCGCCGTCGATGTCGAAGCTGAACACCTGACCGGCGGTGGCGTCGATGGAGAACAGGTCGACTTCACTGGTGGAATCGATGCTGTTGCTCAGGGCGTGGACCTGCGTGACGGTGCCGATGGCGTTCGCCAGCGCGATGCTGCTGCCGACCTCGAAGGGCCCGGCCGACATGTAGCAGCGGCTCTCGAGCGCCATGAGCGCGCGCCACCCGTCCTCCGCGTGGTCGTCGAACCGGCGGCGCGGATGGATCGCGGCCTTCTTCTTCGCTGCTCTGAAAATGCTGCTCATGGGTCCGTTGCTCTCCGGCGGGTGTGCGTACCGCCAAGGGCAACTGACGCATGCGCGAGGAGTGCGGGCCATCGTCCCCGTGCGTGCAATGTGAAGAGCGCGGGAAGCTGTGCGGACTGTGACGTCTGGGTGGCACTGACAAGGCCTGCTCGGAGGGCTTGTCAGTGTCTCTGTGACGCCAGGACACTGACAAACTCCGCGGACTGCGCTTGTCAGTGCCACCCACCTTTGCCACCCACCTGAACATCCTCGTGAACACGCGTTTGCCGCCCGTGCTTTGCCGCCGCGCACTTGGTATCCTGTGGCCTGATGACAGCGATGCGTACAACCGGACCCCATCAGGTGCGCGACGCGTACCGACGGGTGCTGCAGCGGATCGGCGAGGCCGCAAGCCGCCGCAGCCGCAAGCCCGATGACATCCATCTCGTTGCCGTCACCACCACCGCCAGCCCCGATGAAATCCGCACGCTCGTCGAAATGGGCCACGGCGACTTCGGCGAGACCCGCGTGCAGCAGCTCGGCCAGCGCGTCGCCACCCTCGAAGAGTTCCTCGGCCGCCGGCGGTTCTTAAGCCGGGGCCATAGCGTTGACCTGCCCGACATCCGTTGGCACATGGTGGGCAACATCCCGCGCAACAAGGTGCGCCAGGTCGCGCCGCTCGTCCGCCTGATCCACAGCGTCGACAACCTCCGCCTCGCCGAGGAGCTGCACTCGCTCGGCGCCCGTCAGAACGACCGCGAGCGCGGGGAAGAGAAGCCGATTGAAGTTCTGCTCCAGGTCAATGCGACCGGCCTCGAAAACCACTTCGGCCTCGCGCTGGCCGCCGTCCCGCACGTCGCCGAGCAGGTCGACTCGATGTTGCACCTGCGCCTGCGCGGCCTGATGACCGATGCCCCCGCCGGGGCGAGCGCCGATGAAATCCGTTCGCTCTTCGCCCGCACCGCCGAGATCTTCGAAGAGACCCGCGGCCTCAAGGTCGCCGGCCAACATTTCAACATCCTCTCGATGGGCCAGACCAACGACTTCGAGATCGCGGTGGAAGAAGGCGCGAACATCGTCCGCGTCGGCCGGGCGATTTTTGGTGAGACGGAAGGGTGAGAGGCAGGGTTTTGGGTTTAGGGTGTGGGGTTTAGGGTGTGGGGTTCAGGGTAAAGACAGAAGCACAGGTTCCGAGGATTGGCCAGCGTGAATGCGGGCTCGTTTTTCGTTGGTTCTAACCCTGCACCCTAAACCCCACACCCTACACCCTTCTTTTCCCAGAACTTCCTCCCCCTCGTGCGTCATAACTCATGTGGCAACGCGTTTGGTTCGTTGCATGAGCAAGCCACCAGCCGACGAAGCGGCCCCCTTGGCGGGCGAGGCGACGCCGGAGATGCGGCCCGACGATGATGTCGCGCCCGCCTCTCCCGCGGTCGCTGTCGATTTCACCGAGCTCGTCCCCCGCTACGAGTCCGCGCTGCTCCGCTACGTCGGTCAGCTCATCGGCCGCGATGACCTGGACGTCGAGGACATTGTGCAGGACGCCTTCCTCCGCCTGCACCGCCACGTCCACGAGCACGGCCCCGCCGCGATCCAGAACGTCTCCACCTGGCTCTTCCGCGTCGCCCACAACCTCACCATGGACACGCTGCGAAAAAGAAAAGTCCGAAGGGCCGTGCAGCAGAAGCTCGCGGGTGAAGCATCGCACGACAACTCGTCGCCGCAGCCCCACCCCGGCAGGGTGGGGGCCAGCCCGCCGCCATCACCAGTGCCCCACCCTGCCGGGATGGGGCTTCTCAATAACGACACGCTGGGCGACATGGAGCGCCGCGAGGCCTGCGACCGCGCGATGTCCGAACTGCGCACGCTGCCCGAGCACCAGCGGCAGGCCGTGATGCTCAAGATGCTCGAGGGCATGACCATCCGCCAGATCGCGGAAGTCACGCACACCAGCATCGGCAACGTCGGCTACCGCATCGCGCAGGGTCTGGCGGAATTGTCGAGACGACTGAAACAGGCGGGGGTGATTTAGGAACAACAGGAAATGGTGAAAGCATGAAAACAGGAAATCAAACCAGACGGCCGCTGCAAACGGCGGCGTCCACCAGATAAAGGCCCGTGTCTTAATTTCCTGGTTTCCTGCTTTCTTGCTTTCGTGTTTTGGAGCTCTCATATGCACTGCGAAAAATCCGAAATGTTGCTGCCGCTGCTCGTGTTCGACGAGCTGGCGGATGCCGAGCGAACCGAGCTGATGGCGCACCTCGCGGGCTGCGCCTCGTGCAGCGAGAATCTGGGCGACCTGCGGGTGACGATGAACCTGCTGCGCGAAGGCTTCGCGGCGACGCCGGCCCCTGTGTTGTCCGCCGAGCGGCGGGCGAAGCTGATGAAGAGACTTGCATCGCCGCCAAAGGTGAAGCGCAGGCGCCGCGCCGCGCCGCTGCGTTTGCCGGCGTGGGTCGCGTCGATGTGGCGCTTCCGCAGGCCGATCGGGATCGCGGCGGGGCTGGCGTTGATCACAGGAATTGGCGCTGTTGCGCTGTCGAACTTCACCGTTGAATGGGGTCACTCCAACAGTAGCGAACCGGTCGCCGCGAAGGACGGCAGGGACGATACGTGGTTAGCGACCACCTATTTGGATGAGGATCGTCGTTCCCGTCCGGAATGGGAGCATATCTCACAGTTGAATGGCGTGTATCTGAAACTACCTGGGAATCAGGGTTCTTACGCTTTCCGCAACCAATCCTCTCCCGATAACCCCCTCTCGGATTCAAGGGGATCCGGACAGCGCCAGAATTGGGGCCGAGGCATTGGCGACGCCATTCAGCGCGATAGCGTCCCGATGTACGACGGGTCCAAGTCGATAGCCTCCGCCGACGCGCCGGTGCAGAATTGGCGCGGAACGGTCCAGTACCAGGATGGCTACGCGGATTTCGGGGCCGTCGAGTCCGGTGGCGGACGGGACGGACGCAACGGCCCGCACAGCGTGCGCGTCGTGCAGCCCGGGGTGACCGCCAAGTTCAACGAGTCGCTCGCCCGCTTCGACGCCCCCGATCGTGAAGCCTCGCTCGGCCTCAAGTACACCAACAAGAACGGCGAGATCGAAGAGCGCCGGACGCCGCTTGCTTTCGACTCGACGATCAACCGTCCCGTCGACGCCTTCATCGAAGCCGGCACCACCGGCGAGGCGATCACCGGCAGTGGCGGCGCGCCACGCGGCGAGGCTCTCGGCGATCGCGACCTCTCCCACTCCCAGGCCGCCCTCGGCGGTGAAAAGACCAACTTCAAGCGGTCGGACCCCGCCGCAGCCGGTGGCCGCTCGCACAACCACTTCTATACCGAAAGCGAATGGATGGACCGCTGGGGCGCCGCCGATGACAAGGAGGCCTCGGCGCGCGGCCGTGTCGATCCCGCCGAGTACCTTAACGGCCTCGCGCTGGAGTTCCGCGCCGGTTATTTACAGAATCAAGGCGTCGAGGGCCGTCCCGCCGCGCCTAACGCCGCGTCCACTTCCGAGCCGAAGCCCGCCCTGCCCGCGACGCCGCTCGCCAGTGTCACCGCCCGCCCCGCCGAGGAAGTCACGGCGACCGGCGTAGCACCCGCATTCGGCACGGCCAGCCCTGCCAAGGTCGCGGCGCAGACGGGCCGCACGGTGCAACCCGGTGGTGCCGCTCCCGAGGATTCACGTCAGAAACAGCGGCTCGACGACCTCGCCGATCGCGGCGCCGCGCCCGACGGCGAGCGTTATCGCTTCGGCATCCCGACGGAAGGCAAGGCCATCGCCGATGCCAAAAAAACCGGCGCCGAATCGACCTCGCCTTCGACCGAATCGACAAAGGCGCCCGCCCGGGATTCGGCGCGGACGGAAGGCGACAAGCTCGCGTTGCTGCTCCCCAATCTGGAGCGGCCGAAACTGTCGAAACACCTCGACGACTTTGAAAAGTCCGACGGCATCGCCACCAAGGGGGACAAGGGCTCCGGCGGCCAGAAAGACAACCTCCTCGCCGCCACGGACAAACTCGGTCGCCTGACCGATGAGTCGCGGCCGGGCACGAGAGACGAACCCTCCGCCAACGAACAGAAGCTCGGCGAGCAGGGCCAGAACGATCCGGCCGGCAAGCGCGAGGGATGGGACAAAGCCAAGGATGCGCCCAGCCAGAAGACAGAGCCGGCGCCGGTCACCTTCAGCCTCGACGCCGGCCCCAACGCGAACCTGGGCGATGCCCTCCCGAAGCCGCGCGTGCTTTCCGAGAAGACGCGGGACCTGAACAGCGCGCTCTCCAACACCTCCAGCGGCGGCAGCAGCGGCGGCAAGCAGTCCGCCACCACGCTCTTCAGCGACGAGGACACCGAGGGCGAGCAGGCCACCCGCGAGGAGAAGATCGAGCAGATCACCACCCTGATCCAGGACAGCATCGGCGAGCAGGCCAACTGGGCGGCGTACGGCGGCGAGGTCGGCTCGCTCCGCGAGGTCGACAACAAGCTCATCATCAAGACCACGCCCAAGCAGCACCGCGAGATCAACCGCCTGCTCACCATGCTCCGCGAGGACAAGCCCGTCACCGGCAAAACCGGCGACGCCTACATCGCCGATGCCCCGGAAGACCGCGCCGTCGCCGCCCAGCTCCAGAAGAAAATCTCCATCGATTCCGAAGGCAAGAAGCTCAAGGGCGTCATCCAGGAGATTCAGGAGAAAACCGGCAGCAACCTGGTGGTGAACTGGGCGGCGCTGGAAGCAGCGGGCGTGGAGGAAGACCTGCCCGTCGCACTGAGCCTCAAGGAAATCCCCGCCGAGAAGGCGATGAAGCTGGTGCTCCAGCAGGCCGGCGGTTCCGCGCAGCTCGAGCCGCTCGACTTCGAGATCAGCGACGGCGTGGTGAAGCTGTCGACGCGCCGCGACCTGCAGCGGGCGACGGAGACGCGCGTTTACGACGTGCGCGACCTGCTCGCCTTCCAGTCGCCCAACCTGCAACCGGAAGGTCTGCTGGAGGAAATCACGGCGGAGAAGACGCGGGCCGCGGCCGAGTTTGAAGCGGAGGCCCAACGGCAAGCCGAGGCCGCCAAGCGCGCCGAAGCCGCCCGCCTCGCCGAGGTGGAGCGCGCCCGCACACAAGAGATCGCGCTCGCCAAGCAGCGCGCCGAAGCCGAGGCTCGCCAAGCCGAGGCGCAGGCCCAGGATGCCGAGCTCCAGCCCGCCGCCACGTTCCGCATCGTCCCCGTCAACCCGTGGACCCTCACGCAGCAGGATGCCCAGTCCACCTTCGCGCTCGACGTCGACACCGCGTCGTACACGCTCGGCCGGCGCTATATCAATCGCGGCTACCTGCCGCCCGCCGGCTCCGTCCGCATGGAGGAGTACATCAACGCGTTCGATTACAACTACTCGACGCAGTGTGATGATGTATTCAACATCCACGCCGAGGCCGCGCCGGCCCCGTTCGCGCCTTCGGAGTCCGCCAACACCAAGCTCTTGAAGGTCGGCGTCAAGGGCAAGGTCATCGGCCGCGACGGACGCAAGCCCGCCAACCTTATCTTCGTCGTCGATACCTCCGGCTCCATGGCCCGCGCCGACCGCCTGCCGATGATCCAGCACTCGCTCGAGCTCCTCACCGGCCAGCTCACGCCCAGCGACACCGTCTCGCTCGTCACCTTCGGCTCCGATGTGCTCACGCTGCTCGACCGCACGCCGGCCTCGCAGAAGGAGACGATCATCAACGCCGTGAAGTCGCTCCAGGCCAACGGCCCGACGAACCTGCTCAAGGGTGTGCAGGCCGGTTATCGTCTCGCCGAGCAGGCCCACAAATCTGGCGCGATCAACCGCCTCATCGTCTGCTCCGACGGCATCGCGACGCTCGGCGAGACCGAGGCCGATACGATCCTTTCCTATGTCGAAAACTACCGGAAACAGGGCATTTCCTGCACGACCGTCGGCTTCGGCGCGGGGGCGTACGACGATGACATGATGGAGAAGCTCGCCAACAAGGGTGACGGGGCGTACTACTTCGTCGACTCCCGCCGCGAGGCCAAGCGCGTGTTCGTCGATGAGCTGACCGCCACGCTCCAGACGATCGCCAAAGACGCGAAGATCCAGGTCGAGTTCAACCCGGCCGTGGTGCGCCGCTACCGGCTCATCGGCTACGAGAACCGCGCGATCGCCGACAAGGATTTCCGCAACGACACGATCGACGCCGGCGAGGTCGGCAGCGGGCAGTCGTCCACCGCGCTGTACGAGATCGAACTGGTCGCCGGGCCGGTTGAAAATGGCGGCCGGGCCGCGCGAGCCGACCTCGGCACGGTCTACGTCCGTTATCGCAACGCCGACACCGAGAAGATCGAGGAGATCTCGCAGCGGCTGACGAGCGATTTGGTGCGTGAGCGCACCGCGGCCAGCGATCCGCGGTTCTACCTGGCGGCCTGCGCCGCGGAGTTCGCCGAGGTGCTGCGTGAGAGCAGCCACGCCGCCGGCGGGAAGCTCGAGCGGGTGCAGACGCTGCTGGAACAGGTCACGCCGCAGTTGCCGCTCGATGAAAAAGCCGCGGAGCTATTGGACCTCGTGCGCAAGGCGCAGGGGCTGCCAAGAGCGCCGTGAGAGGTCAGAGGTCAGAGGTCAGAGGTCAGAGTTGGGATTTGTGATTTGAAAGCCCACGCACTCCCGTGCGTGGGTTCGTCGGACAAAGGAGCCTGTCATGGCGGTGCGATTTGGATGGATGCTGATGTTGGCCGCGTTGTTCGCCTCGGCGTCGAGCGCCGCCGAGGTGGCCGGCGTCACCGTCGGCGACGTTAAGCTCAACGGCCGGATCGACGATCAGTCGTTCTCGTTCGGGCTCGACTTCGGTGCCGTATCGACGCAGCCCAACGCGGTGCTCCAGTTGGTCACCGGCGACGTGGTGCTCGAAGACCTCACCGAGCCGAAGGCCGGCGCCCGCGCGACGTATGACGCCGACAAACGCGCCTACGCGCTCACCTTCCAGGCCGCCGGCACGCACAAGATCGCCGCCCTCTTTGCCGCCCGCGCCGCCTCCGTTGAAAGCGGCGCCTGGCGCGAGGTCGCCCTGCACCTGCCCGCCGCCCGCATGCGTTCGATCGAGATCGCCTGCGACCGCAGCGACATGGAGGTGCAGCTCCCCGGCGCTTTGAAGATCGAACGCAGCGTCGCCGACGGCAAGCTGGTGATCAAGGCCCTGCTCGCGCCGGGCGTGCCGCTCACCGTGCGCTGGAAGCCGCAAGTGCAGCAGCTCGACGCCAAGCTCGTGTTCTCCACCGAAGCCAACACCATCGCCACCGTCACCGCCGGCGCGATGAAGGTCGACACGCTCTTTGAGTTCATCGTGTCGCAGGGCAAGCTCACCGAGCTCGCCTTCACCGTTCCAGCCGGCTTGAGCGTCACGCAGGTGCGCGGCGCCTTCATCCGCGACTGGCAGATCAAGGCCGCGACCGAAGCGGGCAAGCCGGCGACGCTCACCGTCGCGCTCAATCGCCCCGTCACCGAGCGCTACGGCCTCCAGATCATGGGCGAAACCGTGCTCGCCGCGTTCCCCACGCAGGCGGCCCTGCCCGTCGTCGAGCCTGTCGGCGGCATCCGCGCCGGCGGCAGCGTGCTCGTCGGCACCAACAGCGCCATCGGCCTCGTCGTCAAACAAACGTCCGGCCTCTCGCAGATCAACGCCGCCGCCTTCCCGCGCGTGCTGCTCAATAAGGATGAGGCCCGCGCCCTGCCCGGCATCACCGGCGGCAAGGCGTTCGCCTTCACGCACGCCACCACGCCGTACCAGATGACCATCGCCCTCTCGGACATCGTGCCGACGTTCGAGACCACGCAGGTGATCACCGCGCTGATCAGCGAAGAAGACCTGACGATCCAGGGGCAGATCGACCTGGAGGTGCGCGATGCGCCGCTACGCGACATCGTGATCGATGTGCCCGCGGGGTTCGTGGTGGCGGACGTGGCCGGGCAGATGGTCGATGAGTTCGTCCCCCGGCCGGTGCAGGCGAACCAGACGAGCCGGGCGGTGGACGTGCGATTCAAGCAGCCGGTGCTCGGGCGGACGGTGCTCGGCTTCAAGCTCGAGCTCGGCAAGAGCCCGCTGGGCGCGGCGCAGTCGCTCCAGGGGTTTGCGGTGCGCGGCGCGGCGATCCGCCGGAGCTTCATCGTCGTCGCCGCCGATCAGGGCGTCGCCGTCGATTCGCCGCAGGCGACGAACCTCACGGGCATGAACACCGCGTCGGTGCCGGTGCGCGTGCCCGGCGCTCAGTATGCGTACAGCTTCCGCGAGGCCGGCTGGCTGCTCCAGTTCACCGCCAGCAAGAAGCCCGCCACGATCCGCGTCGAATCGTTTCACTTGCTCACCCTCGGCGAGCGCGTCGCCTACGGCAACATCGCGTTCAACTACGCGATCTCCGGCTCGCCGGTCGATGAGTTCACGTTCCGCATCCCGCCGAACCTCGACTATGTCGACATCATCGGCCGCGATGTCCGCTCCGTGTCCATCGATCCGGCCGACCCGCAGGTCCGCAAGGTGAAGATCGCCCGCAAGGTCATCGGTGATTACACACTCGGCATGACGTTCAGCCTGAAATACAAGGACGGCGACGTCATCGAGGTCGGCGGCATCCAGTGCGAAGGCCCGCAGGTGCAGACGCAGACCGGCTACATCGCCATCGCAAGCAACCTGAACCTCGAAGTGGAGCCGCAGGCGAATCCCGTCAGCGCCACGGGCAGCGACGTGCGCGTCATCGAGCGCGACGAGCTCCCGGGGAACTATCAGTTGCTGGTGAATGCCCCGATCCTCCGCGCCTTCACCTTCAACCGCACGCCGCACACGCAGAAGCTGAAGGTCAGCGCGTACGAGCGCATCGCGCTGCTGCCTGTCGTCATCGAGGTCACCGACATCCGCACCGACATCTTCGCCCATGAGGACAGCCCCACCGAGTCGCGCACCGTCGTGCGCTACCGGATCAAGAACTCGTCGCGGCAGTTCCTGCCGCTGTCGATGCCGGCCGATGTGAAGGTGTGGCAGACGCGCGTCGGCACGACGAGGATCGAGAATGGCGAGATCGTCGAGGGCCTTCAGCGCGTCACCGCCTCGATGGACCCGGCGAACAACCTGCTGATGATCCCGCTGCCCCGGCACGCGAACCCCAACGAGCCGATCACCGTCGAGGTCGAGTACGGCGCCGGGCACGACAAGTTCGGAAGCTTCGGCGGCAACGTGGCGCTGGCGGGCCCGACCACGGACAAGAACAACGCCGTCAGCTCGACGTTCACCAACTGGACCGTCGTCGGCCCGGCCCAGTGGGCGGTGCGCGTCGAGGACTCGAACCTCCGCCCGCAGCCGCGCGAGCAGCGGCACGGCGGCCTCGGCGTGGTGATGTCGCGAACGGCCGGCGCGTGGGGATGGGCGTGGGAGCAGTGGAGCCTGGCGATGAGCGGCGACAGTGAGCTGCGCGGCGAGGGCTGGCTCGCGGTCGCTACCATCGTGCTCGGCCTCGCGGCGCTGGCGGCGATCATCTACTGCGCGGTGAAGCGCCGCCGGGCGCTGCGGCTGCTCGTCACACTGTCCGTGCTCCTCGTCCTCACGACCGCAGGCCTGCTCGCCGCCCACGCGCCGCAGGTCAGCGAAAGCGAGATGCGGCCCGATGACCTGTCGGTCCTCACGATGACGCAGACGGTGACGATGAACTCGACGGAGCCAGTGCGCCTCGTCGCGTCGGTCGTCCCGCAGTGGCGGCAGTATTCCACGACGCTCGGCGGCATCGTGGTGCCGGTGCTCGCCGTGCTGGTGCTCATCGTGATGGCCTTCCCGCCGACGAGGCTGCGGCCGCGCCTCACCGCCTTGCCGCGCGTGCTGATCACCATCCTCGCGCTGGTTGCGCTGCTCTATGGCCTCGCGCAGTACCTCGCATTTGTCCCGGCCATTCTGCACCTTTTCACGTGGCTGCTGCCGCTGGGCCTACTGGGCTTCTTCCTCTGGCGCGTGCTCGGCCGGCCGGCGTTGGGCATGCCCGACTTCGGCGCTGCGCCGGTTGCCGCGACGATCGCTCTGCTGGTGATGCTCGCCGCCGCCGCCCAACCGGCGCACGGTCAGGCCACCGCGTCCGTCATCTCCATCGCCCCCAAGCCGCCGGTGCTCGACAAGGTCACCGCCGCGCTCAAGGCCGACGGCGATCACGTCGAGGTCGACCTCGCCCTGCGCATCACCGCGGAGGAGCCGACGCGCATCGTGCTCATGGATCAGTCGCCGATCGTCCTCACGCCCGATGATCCCAGCGCCGCCGTGCGCATCGAGGCCCAGGGCCGCAAATATTACCTCGTGGTCACGAAGCCCGGCACGCACGATGCGACCTTCAAGTTCCTAAGCCCGCTGCATAAAGCCGGCGACGATGGCACCTCGAGCATCACCTTCCCGCTCCCGCTCGCGCTGACCAACCGCGTGACGCTCACCATCCCCGCCATCGGCCTCGACGTACACGTCGATCAGGCGATGCGCATGACGAAGAGCGAAGCCAACGGCGCGACCATCGTCAGCGCGATCCTCGGCCCCGGCGACGATATCGCCGCCTCGTGGAAGCCGCGGGCCCGCGCCACCAGCCAGGAGAAGACATCGTTCTACTCGCAGGTGATCTCGGCCGCCCGGCTCGACGCGAGCCTGATCGAGGCCCGGCACCTCGTGAAGTTCCAGATTGCCCAGGGCGAGCTGCGCGACATCCGTCTGCGCATCCCCGAGCCGATGACCGTCACCGCCGTGCAGGGCAAGGCGCTGGGCGCCTGGCGGTTCGATCCGGCGAAGCAGGAATTGGAAGTCCGCCTCTCCGAACCCGCCACCGGTGAATATGCGATCGCCCTGATCACGCAGATTTCACGGGAGAAACTGCCGTATGAAGCGGTGATCGCGCCCATCATCGTCGAGGACGCGGTGCGGCACACCGGCATCCTCGGGCTGCTCGTCAGCCCGACCGTGCAGGCGACCGTGAGCAAGGGACCGCAGGCGATGAACGTCGACGACTTCGCGCGCGAGGCCGACGCCCTGCTCCGCACCTTCGCCGGTTACGCCCCTGCCCCCGGCGCGCCTGCCCCCGGCGCGGCGGCTTCAGCCGCCAGCGTGCAACCGATCCGCTTCGCCTACCGCACCACCAAGGCCGACGACACCGTCACGGTGCAGGCCATCGAAGTGAAGCCCGAGCTCCGCGCCCATGAGGACGCGACCTTCGCGATCACCGACGACCGCCTGATCTACAACGGCGCGCTCGCCATCGACGTCTCCAAGGCGGGCGTTTTCAACGTCGAGCTCAAGCTGCCTAAGGCTTACGAGATCGAGACGCTCACCGCGCCGCAGGTGAGCCACTGGGACGAGACGATCGAGGGCGACATCCGCACCGTGCTTGTACACTTCAAGGAGAAGCTGATCGGGCAGGCGCCGTTGAAGCTGGAGATGAGCCAGCAGGTCGTGGGTCTGCCGAAACAGGTCACCGCGCCGCGCATCGGCGTGACCGGGGTTATCAAGCACACGGGTCAGATCATCATCGCCGCCGACCGCGGCGTCCGCATGCTCATCGCGCAGCGCGAGGGCGTCAGCGAGCTCAATCCGCTCGAGCTGGGCATCCGCGAGCAGGGCACGCTGGCGTTCAAGCTGCTCAAGCCTGACTGGACGCTCACGCTCTCGACCGATGTCGTCGAAGCCCGCGTCACGGCCGACTTCCTGCACGTGGCGAAAGTGACCGAAGGCCTCGTCCGCCACACGTATTACCTCTCGTTCTCCCTCGCCAATGCCGGGAGCAAGGTGTTCGAGTTCCAACTGCCCAAGGGCGTCGAAGGCGTCGTCGTCACCGGCCCGGACATCGCTCGCCGCGAGCCGGACAAGGACGGCAGCGGCCGGTACCGCGTCGAGCTCAACCGCAAGTGGTACGACCGGCCGTACCCGCTGACGGTGTCCTATGACACGAAGTACAAGCTGCCCGTCGAGGCCGAGAACGCCGCGGGCACGATCGTGATCGATCCGCTGAAGGCGCTGAACGTCGACCAGCAGCGCGGCCACATCGCGGTGCTCTCGATGCCGCGCGTGCAGCTCATCGAGCAGAACCGCAGCCCCTCGCTCCAGCGGGCCGAGCCGCGGGCAATCCCCGGCACCTTCGGCGTCCGCAACAAGGAGGAGATCGCGGGCGCCCCCTTCTGCTACGCCACGGCGACATCGGATTACTCGCTGACGCTCACCGCTCAGCGGCACCAGGCGGCCGACCTGCTCCAGGCCGATGTGCGCAAGGTCGAGATCGACACCATCGTCGCCGACACCGGCAACAGCGTCACCAAGGTGATGATGCAGCTTCGCGTCGGCGACAAGCAGCACCTGGAGACGATCCTGCCGCGGGGCTCGCAGGTGTGGACGCTGCTCGTCGCGGGGCGCTCGACGGCGCCGTCGCAGGTGAAGCGCGGCAGCGTGGATGTGCTGCTAATCCCGCTCGGGGCCGCTGCCGGGCGCGGCGTCTATGTCTCGCCGGCGCCGGATGAATGGTCGCGCCGGCACCCGGTGCTTCAGGGCCCGCGGTTCGATCTGCCGCTGAAGAATGTGTCGTGGCAACTGCTGCTCCCGGAGCACTTCGACTACGAGAAGTTCGAGGGCACGATGACGGTGAACAAGAAGCTCGTCGACAGCGCGACGTTCGCGCGTTACGGGCTGAACGAGTACGACGCGCAGGTTTACAACTTCAACCGGCTCAACAGCGAGCGGGCCCGCACCGCGCAGGTGCGCGGCGAGCAGCGGCTGCGCGAGGGCAACCAGAAGCAGGCCCAGCACGAGTTCGAGGCGGCGGTGCATTACTCGGCGTTCAGCGAGGACGCCCGCGTGAAGCTGCACCAGTTCAACAGCGACAAGGCGTTGGTCGGTTTGGTCGGTTCACGGCAGCGCTTGCGCGAGCAGGCCGAGGGCATGGGCGCAGCGCCGGCGGTGATCGCCGACCTGAACACGGAGACCATCGATCGCGTGAAAGGTTCATTGAGCAAGGCCGACAGCGAGAACCTCGCGGACCTGACCCGCGTGTGGACCGAGGTGCAGGAGAAGGCGGCGGGCGAGACGGTGCAGTTGGCGATCAACCTGCCGTACCGCGGTCGCGTGCTGGAGTTTGGCCGGGCGGTGCAGGTGGAGCCCAACACGCCGATGCAGGTCGAGTTCACCGCCAAGCCGCTGCCGGAGGCGGGCAAGAGCGAGGCGCGGTGGTGGGTGCTCGGGCTGGTGCTCGGGTTCCTCGCTCTCTACGCGATGGTGGCGACGCTGTCGCGGCGCTGGACGAGCCTGCCGGATGCGCTGCGCGAGGACGATGATGATGCGGATGAGGTTGAGGACGTGGCGAGTGACGATGTGCCGCGGCTATAAGCTCTGCATCAAAATCGATCGGAGCCGCGAAGCGTAAGCGAGCGGTTGCCAGAGAGCACCCTGTGTTCAGTAGCACCCGCACGCTTACGCGTCGCGGCTCGGATGGAGACGGAGACGCTCATCACGGCCGCTGCGCCGAAGCGCCTTCGCCGACCACCACGTAGGCGCCGCCGTATTTCTCCGCGAGCGTCTTGAGCGTGCTGCCCGCATCGGGTGCGCCGATCTGCGTCGCGGCGATGCGGGTGTCACCCCTGGGGTTGAGCGTGGCGATGCGGTCGACCAGCTCCTTCGAGCCGACCTGTCCCGCGCCGTCGCCCGCCACGCCATCGGACACGATCCACAGCAGGTCCGGCGCGTAGGAGAGCGCCACGTCGAGCGCCACCAGCGGGTTGGTCGCGCGGGCCGTCGATGTCCGCACGTTGAAGTCGATCCACGATTCGACCTTGGCCTTCTCGGCGTCGCTGCCCTCGCGCAGTCCGTTGGGCGGCGCCTCGGTGAACCGCTTGCCCTCGGAGAAGACGACGGTGAACTTCTGGGTCGGCGCGACCTGCCCGAGCTTCCGCTTCAGCTCCGCGAGGATCGTGGTCGTTGCGCTGGGCGATGAGCCGGCGGCGTGAACGAGGAAGACAATCTGCTTCGCCTGCGCGAGTTCGTAAACCACGCGCGGCCGTTCGCCGCTCGGGTTCGCGAGGCTCTTGATCTCGTCGGCGATGCGCGGGTCGACGATGGGCGTGCCGGTGCCCTTGATGGTGGGGTCGTGGAAGATGGAGGCGGAATCCTTGGCGCCGGCCGAGGCGGCGCTGGTATTCGCGGGATCGACGACGGTCTTCGCGGGTGCGACCGGCGGCGGCTTTGCGGGAGTCGTCTTGCCGTCGGTCGCGCCGCCGGTGTCGGTGTTGGCGGCGATCTGCTGGCCATTGCCGTTGCTCGGCGTCGGCGGCGCGCCGTTGTCGCGGCCGGTCAAGGCGTTGACGAGCAGGACGAGGAACATGCCCACCGCGGCCGTTGCCGTGACGACCATCGCAATGGCCGGTGTGCGGTTGCGCGGCGCGGGCTGCGCGCGCCAGGAATAGGTGCGGTCGAGGTCGATCGATGCGGACGAAGGCGCGGGCGATTCGGGACGCGGCGCGGGCGCTGCCGGGCGCTCGACCTCGGGCCGCGCCAGTTCGCTCCGCCGCGCGGCGATCGCCATGCCGGATTCGAGCTTGGATCCCAGCGACTCGATCATCCGCTCGATGCGCTGCTGCGCCTGCCGCTGCGACTCGGCGAGCGCCTGTTGCGCTGCGGCGATCGACTCGCGCTGCGACTCGGCCAGCGATTGCTGCGCCTGCTCAATGGCCTCATGCTGCGCCTCCGCGACCGCCTTCCGCTGCGCTTCGCTCATCGCCTGCCACTGGGCCCGCTGCGCTTCCGATAGCGCGTGCAACTGCCCGCGCAGCTCGCCGGCGGTGTTGCGGGCATCGATGCCCGGCAGCGCCTTCAGCGCCGCCAGCACCTCGCCCAGCAACTCCTCCTGCCGCTGCGCCGCCTTGGCATCGCCCGCGTCCCGCACCGGCAAACCGGCCCGCACTTCCGCCGCCAGCGCCTCCACATCCAGCGCCGCCGCCGGCCGTGGCAACGCCGCGACCGCCGCGAGGATGGCCTCCAGCCGCGGCGACGGATCAACCGCCGTCGGCAGCGCCTTCAGCGCCTCACTCACCTCGCGCAGCAAAGTCTGCTGGGTGTCACGCGACGCTTGCGCCTCCGCATCCGCCGCCGCAAGCTTTACCTTCACCTCGCGCACCAGCGCCGCCTGCGCCGCTTGCGCCTTCGCCTCCGCATCCCCCTTCGTCTGCTCGATCACCGCGATCGACTGCGTGAGCAAGTCGTCGCGCAGCTTCGCCGCATGCTCGCCAAGGTCTTCGCGCACCGCCTTGCGCAGGTCCGCCGACTCGCGTTCCCACGCCTGCGTGCGCACATCGAGGTCCTTGCGGACCTGTTCGACCAAGCTCGACGGGCTCGCCGCGGCGACCGACTGCACATCGTGCCGCAGCTTCTCGATCAACTCGTTCTGTGCCCGCAGCGCCGCGACATCCACCGCTTGCGCTTTCGCCTCCGCCGCCACCCGCGCCACCAGCCCTTCAACATCCACCGCTTGCGCCTTCGCCTCCGCCGCCACCCGCGCGACCAGCGCGTCCACATCCACCGCTTGCGGTTTGGCGCGCACCGCCTCAAGGATCGCATCCAGCTTCGGCGCGGGATCGACCGCCTTCGGGATCGCCTGCACCTCCGCGCGGAGCTGGTCGATGAGCTGCGCCGTCGCCGCGCCGTTGCCGTTGCCCGCGGCCGCCGTGGTCAGACCATTGAGCCGATCCATGAGCTGGTCGAACCGCTCGTGATACGCGGGCTGCGGCTTCTGCACCGATTCGAGGATCTGGAGCAACACCTCATCGCGCCCGTCGTCCGGCCGCTGCTTCACCGTTGCCAATACTTCATCCAGTTTCCCTGCCAGCGCCGCCTGCGACTCAACCAACGCTTGCGTCTTCGCGCTCTCCGCCACCGCAACCGCCTTCGCCTCCATCGCCTTCAGCGCCTCGACGATCCCCTGCAACTGCGGCGACACATCAACCGCCTTCGGCAGCGCCGCCAGCTCCGCGCGTACCTGCTTCGCCACTTCCTCCGCCGCGAATCTCGCTTGCGCCCCCGCATCGACCGCGGCCTTCCCCGCCGCCAACACCGCTTGCGAC
>Ga0163153_10003662_pt1 | contig 20244 bp, 17 predicted proteins | sample OliLakLV19MP6IB1_FD_148629 | JGI IMG/M metagenome (GOLD analysis project Ga0163153, IMG submission 148629) | Freshwater microbial mat bacterial communities from Lake Vanda, McMurdo Dry Valleys, Antarctica - Oligotrophic Lake LV.19.MP6.IB-1 | ecosystem: Environmental > Aquatic > Freshwater >...
CCTGGACACGCACGTTCGCGGTGATTCCTCCGCAATCCCGGGTGTTCCTTCCTGGACACGCAGGTGTTCCTTCCTGGGTGTTCCTTCCTGGACACGCACGTTCGCGGTGATTCCTCCGCAATCCCGCGTGTTCCTTCCTGGACACGCAGGTTTTCCTTCCTGGACACGCAGGTTTTCCTTCCTGGACACGCACGTGTTCCTTCCTGGACACGAGGTGTTCCTTCCTGGACACGCAAGGTGTTCCTTCCTGAGGTGTTCCTTCCTGGAGGTGTTCCTTCCTGGGTGTTCCTTCCTGGGTGTTCCTTCCTGGGTGTTCCTTCCTGGACACGCACGTTCGCGGTGTTCCCCGTTCCTTTCCAGTTCCCCGTTCCTGGACACGCACGTTTGCGCGATCGCTCCCCTGTTTCTGGACACGCACGTTTGCGGTGATTTCTCCGCAATCCCAGGATCGCCCCGATCCGCTGGTACTCTCCCGCCCTGACCCGCGTCGGCCGCCACGTGTGTGATGGTGCCCCCGGCGACGCGGCTTCTTCGGGGACTTGTCGGGGATTCGAACAACCTGATCTCGGGCACGTGCATGTGCACGTGCCGACGCACCGCCACGCGCGGTCGGCGGTGGTTGCACCCTCTCGGTATCGGCAATCACCTCGCCGTCACGGCAATCGCCGCGCCCTCACGTCGCGTCGCCACGAGATCAGCCGGCTCGCTGAATCACATGCGCTTCGGATACCCCTGGTTCATCCGGGTCATCCTCATCATCGGGGGAACGCCACCATGCCCATTCCGCGCTCAGAGCTCATCGACGAGAGTTCGTCGAGCCTCTACCACTGCATGTCGCGCACCGTGCGACAGGGGTTTCTGCTCTCCTGGAACACATCAGGCACCGCTTCAGACGGCTCTCGCATCGTCGATGATCACCGCCGCGAGTGGCTGTTCTCACGACTCGAGACCCTCGCCACCGCCTTCGCCATCGACTGCTTCTCCGTCGCGGTGATGAGCAACCACTTCCATCAGGCCCTGCGGAACCTCCCCGAACTCGTCGAGCACTGGTCAGACGCCGAGGTCGTCTACCGCTGGCTGCTGCTTCACAAGCCGCGGAACACGCGGAAGCGCCTCGGAATCGCCGCCGACTCGCCGCCGACTCGAATCGAGCTCTTCCGCTTCCTCGCCAACCCCTGGGAGGTCGCACGGCTGCGGGCTCGGTTGTCGTCGATCTCCTGGTACATGAAGGAGCTCAAGGAGCACATCGCCCGACGTGCCAACCGGGAAGAGGGTCGCACCGGTGCCTTCTGGGAGGAGCGGTTCAAGAGCATCCGGGTGCTCGATGAGGATGCACTCACCGCAGTCGCCGCGTACATCGACCTCAATCCGCTGCGCGCCGGGATGCTCGAGGACCCGGTGAAGGCTCGATTCACCTCGCTCGAGGCCCTGCTTCGCCGGATGGAGCGGGAGGAGCGGGAGGCGCGGGAGGCGCGGGAGGTGCGGGGCGAGAGTGATGGGCGAGCCGAGCAGGGCGAGCGAACCGCGGGAGATGTGAATGACGAGCTGCCTGCGACGCAGCCACCAGCGCCCGAGGACGCCGAGGCGCGCGTGCACCGCAAAGGTCTCGAGTTCTGGCGGCGCCTGGCTGAGGCTGCGGATGCGGAGGGGAACGTCGAGTCCGAAGCCGAGCTTGAGGCCTTCATCGCCCAGTTCGACGGAGCCCTGTTCACGCCGGCATTGCCGGCGCGACGCGAGGCCTACGGCATCGCCGATGCGTGGGTGCTGGAGGGACCCGAAGCGGGGACTGGTGAGGGTCAGCCAGGCGATGGACAGTTGCGCGAATCGGGCACTCAGGATGAGTCGCGGAGCTCGGATGGATCAGGGGGATCAGGTGGATCAGGGGGATCAGGTGGATCAGGGGGATCAGGTGGATCAGGTGGATCAGGCGCCGGCTCCCCGTCGCGCTCTCGTGATTGCGATGATCCTCACCGCGTTCCGTCGGCTGCCGAAACCGACGACTCAACCGAGCCGCCGCAACAAGCCGAATGTGCTGCTGGAGAACCACGCCACCCGCCGCGACCGGTTCCGAGCCTGACCCCGCTGCCCTTCACCATGGGTGACTATCTGCGCCGACTGCGGATCATGGCCCAGCTCGAGCGCACCGGAATCGGTCGTCGAGCACGCAGATCCGTCTCTCTCAATCACAGACGCCCAACCGGCATCACGACAGCTGCGTCGAGCCTCGGAGCGAGGGTGACTACAACGTCTACTGCAACGCAGAGCGCACACCAGATCCCAACGCAGAACTCAAGCCGCCTTCGCCAGTCGACCACTCGCGAGAGTGACATGACCGCCGTGCAGTCGCTCGCGACGTCGCTCACGGGTCTCGCCGGCGACGCGGCCCTCAGGATGCTCGGGGCCATGCTGGGGACGAATCGTCTGCTCGGAACCGCAATCGGCACCGCCGCGAATCTCGCCGCCGAGGCAGAGCGTCGACGCAGAAGCCGTGTCGTTGCGATCAACCGATGCAACCGGTAGCCAGCGTGATGCGCTGAGCGACGCCGTCCTCAGCACCGCCAGACCACCGCAGTCAACACTCACGCCGTCGAGTCGATCCGACGTCAGCTGCCGCGCGCCCGTTCTCTGGCGAGCGGTCGCTCGACCGCGTCCCATACCCGCGCTTCTTGCCTCCCGGGGGGACTTCGAAGGCCCCCCACCCTCGCATGACGACACCGGCTCGCGATGGCGAGATACGCCAGGCCAGCTATTTTGTGCGTGTCCAGTGTCCAGAGTGTCCAGAGAGTGTCCAGTTCCAGTGTCCAGTTCACAGTTCTGTGCGTGTCCAGTGTCCACCCCCTCAATCGGGCAGTCGCCCCAGATATCCAGAAGCAGTGCAAGGTCGGCACCGTCGATGGTCCCGTTCCCATCGAGATCGCCGGAGCCCGCACCACCCCAGTTGCTGAGCAGAGCGCCAAGGTCGGCGCCTCCGACTTCGCCATCGCCGTTGAGATCGCCGATGCAGACAACGAAGCCCGCCGCCGCGATCACGAACTTGCTGACCACGACCGGGGTGCGCGAGACGACTTCGGTCGGGTCGCGGAGCAGTTCCGCTTCGGTGTACGGCTCGATACCCCACGTGGTCACGGTGAGGTCCTGCGTGGAATCATTGATCTCGAACTCAGTCCAGCCGAAGACATGGACGGCGATGTAGCCGCCTTCGAGAAGCGTGGCGTCGACCGGGGAGCCCTGAAGTCCGATCGGGTCGTATCCCAAGGGCTGGATCGACGAATCGATCAGCGACTGGAGGAAGAGGTCCTGCTGCGCGGTCGGGAGGGAGAGATAGAAGGCGTACTGCGGCGGCGAGATCAGGCCGAGACTCGCGGCGATTCCCGCCACCGTCGGGCCGAACGGCGCATCGAAGGCCACCGAGCCGGTGGTGATCTCGAACATGCCGGTCGAGATCTGCGGCCCGAAGGGAGCGAGCTGATAGGTCAGGTTGTTGACAATCGTGCCGTGAATGTCCGCGGCGATGAAGACGACATTGTCGATTCCCGTGCTCTCGATGTAGCTCAGGATCTCGGTGCGCTCCGCGGCGTAGCCCTCGAAGCGGTCGCTCGCGGCGAGGACGCCCAGATTCTGGATCGGCTCCGGAACGACGACGAACTTCCACGTGACGCCGTCGCGCTGCGCCGCCGAGAGGTCGGCGAGGAGCTGAGCCTTCTGCGCCGAGCCGAGCATCGTGCGCGACGGATCAAAGCTCGCGGTGATGAAGGCGGCCACTTGGAAGAGATCCGTCGGATCGGCAACCGGTGGAAGTCCGGCGTCGCGGAACGAACGAGCGTCCAGCATGAAGATCGCGGCGTCGTTGCCCCAGCGGCTGGCGCGGTACAGATTCGGCCGTCCGTCCATGCGGTCGTCACCGGTCCCCTTGCCACGTCAGACTCTCGATGGCGTTCCACTCCTGGAATGTCTGAAGTCCGGCGACGTACAGCGGAGTCTGGTTCACATACTCGGGGCTCTTGAAAAGCGCCGTTTCCACCGACTCCCACGAAACAAGCTTGAAGTTGGTGGCGCCGTTCTCGAACTCGCCGTCGTCTTCGACAAGCACCCCGGGGAGAGCGTTGCCGTCCTGCACCACGAGAAGTCCCATCGGGTAGTTCGATCCGATCGGCGCTGCCACCACATCGGCGCCGTCGCACTGCTCGACGCCGTCCACGGTGCCGATGCCGCCGATCGTGAAGGAACCGATGAAGGCGTTGCCACCTTCGCGGGTGTAGCCCGCGAAGGTGTCGTCGCCCTGACTGCTGGCGAGCAGCCAGCCGGTGCCGGGTCCGGTCGGATAGATGGTCAGGCCTTCAACATCAGCCGACAGGACGTCACCCCCGCCGCCGTCGCCTTCGAACTCCCGCACGCGGTCGATCAGGACCGGCGCGTCGATCGAATCCGGCGCCGCTGAACCCTTCCAGATGCCCACCTGTTCCTGACCGAAGTACACCACGGCGAGTTCGTCATCGACGACGACGCCTTCGATCTGGGGATTCTCCGGGGTCCACGTGCCGCCGCCTGCGGGGAACGAGTCGGGGAACTCGATCGTCCGCACCTTGGTCCATCCGACCACACCGCCGTTGTCGACCAGCTCGAGCTGGGCGACCTCGCTGCGCGACCGGCGGCTCACGAAGGCGTACGAGTTGTCGCCGGAATCGGTGTAGCAGCCGACCCCGTAGACCGTCTCCTGTTCCTTGACATCGACGTCAGGGAAGACGCGGCCCATCACCGGGTCGGTCACGTCGCTCAGCGTGCGGGTGACGGGATTGATCGCAAAGAAGACCATCAGATCGTTCTGCCGGTCGCTCACCACGAAGATGTCGGCTGGCTCGCCCGCGAGATCGAACCCTGAAACGAGATCGACATTGTTGTAGCGGATGTCGGACGGGTTGATCTCCTGGAGCACGACACCGTTGATGTCGAAGACCGAGAGGCCGCCGTTCTTCTTCGTTCCAACGACGACGCTCAGTTCGGGATCAAGGGGATGCACCCAGATGGCGGGGTCAGCGCTGTCGGCGAATCCGCCTTCCTTTGAATCGATGACCGTGGGCGTCTCGGCAATGGCGATTGCCGTCGTGAACGCCGGATCGCCGGCCGGGGGCGCGCCACCCTGGAAGTCGTTGGTGACTTCGTGGTCGTCGATGGTCGCAAGAATTGTCGTGGTCGCCTGAAGATCGGCCCAGGCGTTCAGGCCGAATCGCTCCGAATAGACCTCGTCGTGCTTGAGCCGGTACTCCCACAGGGAGCGGCACTGAGCGGCTGGAACCGCCGGCGACGGAAAGTCGGCGTAGATCGTGTCCCCGAGCTTGAGAAAGAGGTCGAGTCCGCGCTCGTCGGCGTTGGTGATCGCAGGATACGGCGAGAGCTCGCCGCGCCAGTCGCCGCTCACGCCGAAGCGCACACCGCGCCTCTCGCCAGGAGCGGCGGGAGTCCGGAACCAGCCTGTGGTCGAGGCGCCGCCGGAAAGAGTCGCGCGGACGTGATAGATCGTCCAAGGCAGGAGATTCTCGGCGACAGCCTTGGCCGGAACGAGCGGATCCGTCTGGTTCACCGTGACGGCGCCGGCAATGACTTCGAAGTCCGGCGCGAGGGACCACTCAAAGGTCACGGCCGTTGCCAAGGAGGCGCGAGTCCAGAGGATCGCGCTCGTTGGCCTGGCATCGCCTACCGAGATTCCGTTGGGAAGAATTGGGCTGGCGGATCCGGCCGCAGCGGTCGATGCGACCAGCGTGGCCCCGCCGAGAGCGACGAGAGAGCAGATGAAGTGACGCATGGGCGAGAACGTGTCGGCGAGCATCATGCGAGGTGCTTTCGGTTGGTCAGGATCGCGTGAATCCTGATTGAGCGCGGCTGGAGCTTGAAGATCGCATGAACCGGAAGACGAACGGATCGTCGAGGGCCTGGGCACGGTGGCTGGGGCGGCAATGGCGCCGCGGACTTCGACGGAAGCGGCAGGCACTCGCCGCCGACTCTGCCGAGTCACTTCAGGTCGGTTCGATGAACCTTGCCGATCAGGTCGGTCTGCGTCGACACGACCCCGGCTTCCGCAGCGAACTCGCGCCACCGCGACACTGCTTCGATGACCTCGCGCGTGATCACCTCCGCCCGGCCGCGCTGCATCGAAGCAGTCATTGCAACTGTCTTCAGATCGTCCAGCGTGAAGCCATCCCGCTTGCCCGCCAGGCTCATCTGATGGTGGGCGGTCCAGGCGCCGGAGGGGTTGTATGCGTACATGACGTCGAAGGCGGGCGAGAGCGACCACGTCCCGGTCCTGTCCATGAGAAGGGCGATGTTCTTGACGTGGTCGTCCTGGTTGCGAGCGATCACGTTGAAGACCATCCGGCGAAACTGCTCTTCGATCTCATCCATCGGCAGGCCGAGCCTGCGGATGACGGCGATCGCCTGCTCGTACGAATGCGCCACGGGGTTCTTGAAGTCCAAGTGGGCCATCGCTCCCAACGACTGCATGTGCAGCTTCTCGCCGTCAGGGAGCCGATCGAAACGCCTGGTCATGAAGTGACGACGGCCGTTCTCTTCGAAGAGCCGGCACTCGGACATCCGAATGCCCGCCGCCCTGGCCATCAGCGAGTAGGCGTACTCGATTGCGCCGAATCCCTGCGGGTCGGCCAGATCGCGGTCCTGGTTGCCGGAGACGCCATCGAACTTCAGAAGCCAGTACTCAAACCCGCTCGGTGCCTTGACCTGACCGGAGCGGACTTCGTTGGTCGTTGGATTCCATGCGATGACGGCTTTGGCGCGAGCACCTCCGGCCGAGGCACCGACGCGGAGGATCTCGCGCAGCGCAAGCTCCTTCTCCTTGTCGGCAAATGACGCCTGGAGATGCTCCCGGTTGCTGAGGACACTCGAGGCCAACGCCACCAGCTCGTCGACCTTCAGGGGTTTCGACTCGCGATTCTGAGGTCCTCGCGCGGGCCTGAACTCAAGCGCCCCGATCCCCCGCGCCGCGGTGTAGCACAGGCGTTCGACCGCATCGATGTCCCGTGGCAGACGCCCCTGCGCCGCCAGCCATGCGTCGATCACCGCATTACCGAACGCATCGGGGAGCGCGTCAGCGAGCATTCCCGGCAATCCATGAAACGACTCCTTGGGAAGGTCGGGGAAGGTGTAGAGCGTCTCTGCGAGCGGCATCATGAGCGGCGCCACTTCGATTGCGCTCTGCCGAAATGCGGCGGTGTACTCGAAGACCGCGAGCTCTCCCGGACCATTCACAGAGACCGCGCCGATCGAACTGCCCCACAGACGAACTTCGGCAACCGTGCTCACGCTTCGCCTCCAGCCGTCGACGATTCGTCACCCCAGGTCCACCTGGTCGACGGCCCGCCCTTCTTCTGCGTTTGCGCTTCCGGAGACGCGCGTCGGCGTTCCTTGGCCCGTGATCGCAGTTGCGCAATCGGGCTCGGGAGCGGCTGCGGAATGAACGCATCGAGATTGCCGAGCAGCCCCAAGGCGCGGACCACGCGGATGAGGTTGGTGACCTGGCTCGATTCGCCGTTCTCCAGGCGGATCAGAGTGCGCGTGGAGACGCCCGCCTCGCGGGCCAGCTGCGCCTGGGTGAGATTCCGCTGGAGTCGGAGCCGCGCGAGCCGCGATCCGATCTCTGTCAGCACCGCTGAATCGGTCATGCTACCGAGTCGTGACATAAGTGACTCTTTTGGACAGTATATCTTGCATTCTGCTTTACGAAGCCATTTATGTCACTTATACGCATATCTTCCCGTGGAGGTGCCGTGGGACGCGTCGGGTCCACCCGCCGACTACGGACGGCCCTCCTTGCGTCGACGCCACGCCGACTGCAGCCGCGATCTGGGCAGGCGCCGGGTGTGCGCTTCACAGCAAACATGCGTGTCCAAGATCGGTCCCTCCATCCAAGATCGGTCCCTCCAGGATCGGTTCCAGAGGATCGGTCCAACGAGCGGCACTCTGCGGATCAGGCGAGCCTCCCGGGTCGTCACGGATCCGGGGAGCCTGCCGAGTCTTCCTCCGCAGTTCGAATCAGCCCGTCGAGCATTCCGCGGAACACGATCCCGTGCAACGGAAGGACCGAGTACCAGTAGGCGAGTCCGAGCAACCCGCGCGGGCGGAACCTCGCCGTCATCACCAATCGTGTGCCGGCGTGGAGTGCAGGCGCGGGGTCGAGATCGAAGGTGAGCGTGGCCACTCCCGGGAGCCTCATCTCGGCAGTCAGTTCGAGGCGGCGAGGCGCGGCGATCGCGCTGACTCGCCAGAAGTCCAAGGCATCGCCAAGTCGCAGTTCCTTTGGACTGCGCCGGCCTCGTCGAAGACCCGGGCCCCCGGCAAGTCGATCCAGAATGCCTCGCAGTCGCCATAGCCAATCGACCGCGTAGTAGCCGCGCTCGCCGCCGAGCACCGTGACCGCTTCCCATACCGCTGCGGGGGTTGCGAGCGTGCTCAGTTCACGGCGATCCACAAAGACTGTTCCGCCGGCCCATGATGGGTCTCCCGGCATCACGCCGGCGTCCGACCACGCCGTTTCGATGTCACGGGCCTGGACCTTTGCGAGGGCCGCGTCCATTGCTTCGCGAATGGTCAGGCACCGATGCGGCATGAGTCGCAGGGCCTCATCGCTTCGGCACACCACGCGGTTGCGCAAACCCTCCGCGAGTGGACGGGCGATGCGTGCGTGCAGCGGTGTGACCAGATGGATCCACAGCGAGCTCAACCGCGGCGTCAGGACCGGCACCGGAATCACCACCCGCCGCCGCAGTCGCAAGGCCGAGGCCATCTCGCGCATCACTCGTTCGTAGGACCACACGTCGGGCCCTCCGATGTCAAGCGTCTTGCCGGTTGTCGCGGGCTCTTCGAGTGCCGCAATCAGATAGAACAGCACATCGCGAATGGCGATGGGCTGCGATTCGGTGCTCACCCAGCGGGGCGTGATCATGATCGGCAGTCGCTCGACGAGGTAGCGGAGTATCTCGAAGGACGCCGAGCCTGATCCGATGATCATCGCCGCGCGAAGCACCGTCACAGGCACGCCGCTCCGGGCGAGTGCAACCTCCACCTCGCGGCGCGACGCGAGATGCTCGCTGAGCCCGCTGCCGGTCTCGCCAAGCCCGCCCAGATAGATGATCCTCGCCACGCCGGCCCGCATGGCGGCACGCCCGAACGTCTCCGCGAGCGCCTGATCGCGGCGGCGATACTCCGGCCCCGCAGCATCCATCGAGTGCACCAGGTAGTACGCCGCGACGCAGCCCTTCATGGAGGCGGCGAGCCCCTCCTCATCGCTGGCGTCGCCCTCGACGACCTCAATCTGTTCGTGACCAGACCATGGTCGGGCCCGCAACTTGGCCTCGCTGCGGGCCAGGCATCGCAGGTGATAGCCGCGTTCGATCAGCCTCGGGGCCAGGCGTCCGCCGATGTAGCCGGTCGCGCCGGTCACAAACACCGTGGATGACGCTCGTGTGTTCATGCTGAGTCGTGGTGACCTGGGCAGACGAGACTCGCTCCGGGCGTTCACGGTCATCTGCTGCGGTCATTCCCGTCAATCCTGAGTTTCCTGCCGAGCAGGCTCGCGTGCGCACACCACGCGAACGTTCCGCTGCTGGCGTGCCGGTCGTGTCCGCACTCCCGCGTGCGGACAGGCTAAGGCATCCTCTCGGGTTCCGCGCGGACCCGCGGCATGCAGCAACTGTCTCCCCCCCGACCGCGTGCGGTGCAGCGGCCGGGGCGGCGTTCGACACCCGCGCCACGCCTCGATATCCGTGGGTCTGGTCACCGCCAGCGCCGACCCGCACCGGGTCGCCTCCTCGGCGCGTTTCAGTCGGCGTGTGCCGCCACGTCCAACGAACAGGAGCCCGATGACAGATGCCGCAAGAGCCGTTCTCATGACGCTGGTCGCGATCGTTGCATGTGTGGTTGCGACAGCATGTTCGCAGCCGAAGGTTGCCCCGGATCGCGCCACGGCGGGCACGGCACGCGGCGCAATTGCCAGCCTCGAGGGCACGTCGTGGGTTCTCGCTGCGCTGCGCGGACAGAGCGAAACCGCTGGTCAGCCCGCAACCGCGGAGTTCAATTCCGGGCGCGTCCACGGGACCGATGGTTGCAATCGGTACACCGCGCCCATCACGATCACCGGATCCACACTCACGGTGGGTCCTCGCGGCGCCACCACGCTGATGGAATGCCCACCCGTGGTGATGGCACAGGCAAACTCGTTCATGGCCGCGTTGACTGGCGCACGCCACTATCGAGTCATCGACAATCGGCTTGAACTTGTCTCCTCGAGCGGCGTCGTGCTCGCCAGCATGATCCCGCAGTCGACGTTCCCTGTCGGAGCGTGGGACGTCATCGGCATCAACAACGGCAGGCAGGCGGTCGTCGGCGTCCTGGACGACGCCGCGGTGGGCATGACCTTCACCTCCGACGGCACCGTCGCAGGCTCGGCGCGGTGCAATCAGTTCACTGCTCAATTCGTGGTCGACGGAGACTCGCTTCGCTTCACGCCCGCGGCCGCGAGTCGGCAGATGTGCCTGGGCGAAGGCGTGATGGAGCAGGAGCAGGCGTTCCTCAACGCCCTCACCACGGTCACGACCATGCGCATGGATGGCGACCTGCTCGAACTGCGCGGTGCCGACGGAGCGATGGCTCTCCTGCTGCGCCGCGTGCCTGGTTGATCGCCTCGCGCCTCCCCGCAGGCAGCGGATGGCGCGGGACGCCCTGTGTTCTCACCTGTCAGCGTCGCGCTGGTTTGCTCGAGTGGGAGCCTGCACACACGAGTATCGGCGAAGTCGGCCGAGCAGCGTGCGGCGTTCGCCCAGCGTCGTTTCCGATCCGTCCTACTCCGTGGCCCCGAAGATCGCTCCCACGCCTGCGGTCAGGCCCATCGCCAGTGCGCCCCAGAAGGTCACGCGGGCGGTGGACTTGAGCACTGGTGAGCCGCCCGCGCGGGCTGCAATTGCGCCGAGGAGCGCGAGAAAGACCAGCGACGCGCCGCTCACGCCCCAGACCAGCGCGGCCTGGGGCAGGACGAGCACCAGAAGGAGCGGAAGCGCGGCCCCGATCGTGAACGTTCCCGCAGAGGCGAAGGCGGCTTGCACGGGACGGGCCGCGAGTTCTTGGGTGATGCCCAGCTCATCGCGGGCGTGGGCGGTGAGGGCGTCCTTGGCCATGAGCTGCGCGGCGACTTCGCCCGCGAGTGCCTCATCCAGGCCGCGCTTGACATAGATCGCAGTGAGTTCGGCGTGCTCGAGGTCCGGCTGCGTCGCCAGTTCGTGGCGCTCACGCGCCAGGTCCGCACGTTCGGTGTCGGCCTGGGAGCTGACCGACACGTACTCCCCCGCAGCCATTGACATCGCCCCGGCGACCAATCCCGCAAGCCCCGCCACCAGGATGCCGCTGCGGGGAGTGTCGGCCGCGGCGACACCGACGATCAGACTCGCAGTCGAGACGATGCCGTCGTTCGCGCCCAGCACTGCGGCGCGGAGCCAGCCGATGCGGTGGGACCTGTGGGATTCGGCGTGCCTCATGAGGAGTTCTTCAGGTTGTGTCTGACGCATCACCGTAGGCCCCAACTTGATCATGGAGCGAGCAGGGAGTCGGCGTGCAAGGAGCCGAGGCGACGGCGTATCCGCAGTGATCCGCCGAGCCGCTGGCGACGCAGCCAGCCGGCTTCCTGCTCGCTCGAAGACGAGTGGAACCGTCAATCACAACCGAGCAGCGTGCGCCGTCTGCGTGACGCGCTCGAGCTCGCGATGACGTGTTCCCGTCGCCTCAGTCGCGGCACTCCTCTTCGCGCTGACGGCACTCCGTGATGCGTGCAGTGCGCGTGGGACTCTCATGGGTCATGCTCACGGTGACGCTCGAGCAGTCGCCCTCGCACCCTCTGCGCGGGTTTCCCCGACATCAAGCCGGGATTGACCCTTGATTCCTGCGTCACCATGGCGAGTTGTGCCTGTTCGCGGCTTTCCCTTCGGAATCTCCTGTGTAGCGTCCAGTGGATGACGGCACGTGACTCGCATCGCAAGGCGAGACGGTGCCCAGGTGTCATTCAGCACTCTGATCAGGAGAACGTCCATGTCGATTCGATCTCCAATTGGGGCAGTTGTCACTGCCGTCTGTTCGTGTATGTCTCTCATCTCCAGTGCCGCAGCTCAGTGCGGCACCGGCGGAAGCTGTTACAGCGTTCAATTCGCCCCCTACTGCAACGACGCGGCCTGCTGCGAAGCAGTCTGCGCGGTCGATGCCTTCTGCTGCTTCAACAGTTGGGATGCGGACTGTGTCGAGGAAGCCCAGACCATCTGCCTGACCTGCGGCGGGGCGGGCGCGGGCGACTGCTTCACCATCGGCGCGGCTGCGTGCAGTGACGCGGAATGCTGCGAAGCGGTCTGTGCCGACGACCCATTCTGCTGCTCGAACAGTTGGGATCTGGTCTGCGTGAGTGAAGCGATCGTGCGCTGCAAGACCTGCGGCGGGGTGGGTGCCGGAAGCTGATTCGCTGTCGGCGGCCCGACCTGCAACGATGCGGAGTGCTGCAACGCGGTGTGCGGCGCTGATCCGTTCTGCTGCAAGGTATCGTGGGACGGCACGTGCGTGAACGAAGCGGTGGTGTTCTGCCTGACCTGCGGTGGAGTCGGTGCGGGTGATTGCTTCGCGGTGGGCGGGCCCTCGTGCAACGACACGGATTGCTGCAACGCCGTCTGCGCCATCGATCCGACCTGCTGTTCGACCGGATGGGACTCGGACTGTGTGGCGTCGGCCAGCGATGTCTGTGTGGCGGAGGTCGTGCTGGGTCCGAAGATCAACTTCGCGAATGGCAACCTCTACTACCTGCTTGATCGATCGATCTGGCCCAAGGCCGAACTCAAGGCAGTTGCGCTCGGCGGTCATCTTGTGACGATCGATGACGCCGCAGAGAATCAGTGGGTCTTCGCCACCCTCGTGAGCGCGGCCGGCCCGCGCCCGATCTGGATCGGGTTGAATGATCTCGCGGTGCAAGGCACCTTCGTGTGGGTCAGCGGCCAGCCGGTCGGATTCACCGCCTGGGGTGCAGGCGAGCCGAACAACCTCGGTGGCACTGAGCGCTACGTCGAGATGTTCGCGGGAGCCCCGATCTGGAACGACAACGACTTGACAGGTACCGGTGGGCTCGAGAACTTTGCCGTGGTCGAGATCGAAGCGGTCGGCTGCGGGGATGCGGCCGCCGGGGAGTGCTTCGTTCCGCACACCGGTGTGGGGTGCAGTGATGCGGACTGCTGCTTCAACACCTGCGCCGCCGATCCATTCTGCTGCCAGACGAACTGGGACGCCACGTGCGCCAACTATGCCAACGTCACCTGCGGCGGCTGCGGTGACCCGAGCACCGGGTCCTGCACGTCGGTGCATGGCCCCTATTGCAGCAATTTCACCTGCTGTCAGTCAGTCTGCGCCGCCGATCCATTCTGCTGCGAGTCGGGTTGGGATCTGGCGTGTGTCAACGGGGCGATCGTCACCTGCCTCGGGGGTTGCGTCGGTGACATTGACGGGAACGGCGCTGTCGACGGCGCCGATCTCGGCCTGCTGCTGTCGAATTGGGGGCAGCCCTCTGGAGGCCCCGGAGACGTGAACCTCGACGGGGTCACCGATGGCGCTGACCTTGGGGATCTCCTCAGTCGCTGGGGCGACTGCTGAGTGACGGATGAAGAACCGCTGCGCCTCCGCCTCGCCCACGATCGAGCAATCGTTCGCGGGCGAGGCGGGGGAAGGGGGATGCGGCCGCAGGAGGAGCGTGGCCCTCCGAATGATGAAGCGCCGCGGACCCGTCGACGAACGATGTCACTCCAAGGTGCCCTTCGGCCACTCCTCTTGGTCAACCGGTCCACGCCCCGAGGAGGATGCCGAGGTCGGCGCCGTTGACGACCCCGTCGCCGTTGAGGTCCGCTGACGAGGTGCCCCATGCTGCAAGGAGGATTCCGAGATCGGCGCCGTTCACCGTGCCGTCCCCGTTCAGATCCGCCGGAACGGTGAAGGGCCCACACGTGTTGAGCAGCACCGAGACGTTGTCGCTGCTCAGGTTCGCCACCGCGAGATCGGCGTCGCCATCGTTGTCGAGATCGCCGATTGCAACCCACTCCGCACCATCGCCGGTACCGAAGGGGACGCCGGCCGGAAAGGTGCCGTTGCCATTGTTCAGGAAGACCGAGACGGTGTCCGTACCGCTGTCGTTGGCCACGGCGACGTCGAGATCGCCATCGGCGTCGATGTCGGCGATGGCGACGGAGACCGGATCGGCCGTCGCGGAGGTCACGTGGGCGGCGAAGGTGCCGTTGCCGTTGTTCTTCAGGACCGAGATGGTGTCTCCGAACTGATTCGCGACAACCATGTCGCTGTCGCCATCACCATCGAGGTCGCCCAACGCCACCGACTCGGGCCCCTGGCCTGCGCCGTACCCGACGGGTGGCTGAAAGGTCCCGTTGCCGTTGCCGAGCAGGATCGAGACGGAACTGTTGCTGAAGCCGCCGTTGGCGATGGCCAGGTCGAGCTTCGCGTCTCCGTTGAGGTCCGCGACCGCCACCGCCGAGGGCGTGTTGCCGGCGGCGTACGAGACCGGCGCCGCGAACGTGGCGTTGCCGTTGTTGAGAAGGATCGACAGCCCGGGGCCGCCGAAGGCGTTGGTCACGGCCAAGTCGAGGTCGCCATCGTTGTCCAGCTTCGCAATCACCACCGAGAACGGGGTGATGCCCGCGGCGAAGGAGAGAGCGGCCGCGAACGTGCCGTTGCCATTGTTGCGAAGCACGGAGACGGTCCCGCTGCCGGTGTTCGCCGTGACGATGTCCGCGTCGCCGTCGCCGTCGAGATCGCCGATTGCGACCGCCTGCGGATTGTTGCCGGTCGCGTAAGGAACGTCCGCCGCAAAGGTGCCGTCACCGTCGTTGATCAGCACCGAGACCGTGTTCTCGGATTCGTTGGCCACCACGAGGTCGGCGAAGCCGTCGGCATTGAGCTGGGCGATGGCAATCGACCGCGGGAAGTCGCCCGCACCGTAGAGCTGATCGGGCGAGAAGAGCGGCGTCGGACATCCTCCAGCCATGACCGAGGGGGAGGCGACAGCGCAGGCCAAGGCGGCGGCGCCAAGGACGCGGAGCGTCAGAAGCGTCCGGTGTGTGACGGAAGCGGGTCTGGCGATCGCAGACGTGGGGGAAGCTGGTGCGGACATCTGGTCTGGCATCTGGTCTGGCATCTGGTCTGGCATCTGGTCTGGCATCTGGTCTGGCATCTGGGGTGGCATCTGGGGTGGTCTCCTGAGCGCTGAGCAACCGACCGGACCGCGCGGAGAGCCTGTCGCGCCGCCGTGGCCCGCCGCCCGAAAACCGCCTCGGCCCTGTCGTGACGTTGCAGAAGCCACGTCGTCGGGCTTCCGCGCACCCGGAAATCGGATTCGCGTCCGAATGTTCGCCGTCCTCGGTGTCGCCCCACAAAGCGACACGCGGCGGGCGTCGGGTGCTCCTTGCCGCGAACATGCCTGACCAGAATCGGGGACTCGGTCAGAGCGTCGCCGGCCCAGTGCATTCGTGCCAGTTCCTTCGTCCCCGCCCCACGCGCCCCGAGCAGCTGGCCTTGATGAGGTCATCGCGCGGAATGGCCGCGGTCACCTCGCGCGATGATCCTGATGATGCCGAAGATCCCGGTGATCGGTCGGCTTCGTGATCTGGCTGAGCGCTTCCTGGTGAAGAAGCCCAACGGCGCCATCACCGCCGACCCCACGTGGGGTCGCGTGGGCACGAGCACGAGCATGAACGGTCCCAACACCCGAAATCAGCGTCGATGGAAGCGTCATCACACTCGTGACGGCCGACGTGGTTCAGACGGGAGAGTACCAGTGGGTCGGAGCGACTCGGGCATTCCGGCAAACTCACCGTGATCGTGCGTGTCCGTGACGTGCATGCCCTGCATGATCTGCATGCCCTGCATGATCTGCATGATCTGCATGATCTGCATGATCTGCATGATCTGCATGATCTGCATGATCTGCATGATCTGCATGATCTGCATGATCTGCATGATCTGCATGATCTGCATGCCCTGCATGATCTGCATGATCTGCACACTGAATACCGCGCCGCCGGATCAGTCCGGATCAGTCCGGATCAGTCCGGATCAGTCCGGATCAGTCCGGATCAGTCCGGATCAGTCCGGATCAGTCCGGATCAGTCCGGATCATCGGGGATCGCTCCGGCGACCGACAATCTCGTGGCAACGTCCGTCGCCCGCACGCCCTTGAGGGCGTGCCGGATCGCGTCACGTGCACCGATGGCCTTGGGGGGCATCAACTGTTGCACCTGATCGTGTGTGACAACGACGTTGCTGCCGAAGATCGGAAGTGTCACGACGCGGGTGTGAGAACGCGTCGCAAGGAACCTGCTCGCATGCCCCGATCAGCTGCCCCCCACAATCGAGGCGGAGCTCACGAGTTCTTCCAGCAGCGTCAGCGCGACGCTGCCAGAAATCATGAAGGGATCCAGCCGGGTCGTCTCCGAGTACTTCAGGATGATGCCGGCATTGACCTTGTCCAGATGCACGCGCCCCATCCGCCAACCGCCGAAGCGACGCTGGTTGATCTCCGCGTAGTCCAGCAGCGTGACATCGCTGTGCCGGTCGTCGCGAAGCACCTTGGAGTAGATCCGGTTGACCTCCCCCCGCCCGCCTTCGAGCACCTGGATGAACACGTCACCGTGGCAGACGCACAGCACGCCGGTGATGCCATGCTCCGGATTGTTCTTTCGCGATTGCGAGAGAATGCTGTCGATCACTTCGTCGGTGACTGGAGAGGCGGACCGGCTGGCGTAGACAAGGCGTACCAACATGGTGATGTCCTCACGACCGCTTGTCGTTGCTCAAGAGCGTCAGGAACTCGCGGCGCAAATCGGGGTTCTTCAGAAAACTTCCACGCATGACACTGTTCACCATCTTGGAGTCCATGTCCTTCACGCCCCGCCACTGCATGCAGTAGTGGTCGGCCTTGAGAACGATCGCGAGGCCATCCGGTCGCATCTTCTCCTGAAGCAGGTCGGCCAGCTGAATGACCGCTTCTTCCTGAATCTGGGGGCGAGCCATCACCCATTCGACCAGGCGGGCGTACTTCGACAGGCCAATCAGGGCGGAGTGCTCGTTGGGCATGACACCGACCCAGACCTTCCCGATGATCGGGCACAGGTGGTGCGAACAGGCGCTGCGCACCGTGACCGGGCCGACGATCATGAGCTCGTTCAGCCCCTCGACATTGGGGAACTCGGTGACCGAAGGCATGGGCTCATAGCGTCCTCGGAAGACTTCGGTGATGAACATCTTGGCGACCCGCCGGGCGGTGTCCCGGGTGTTGTGATCGCCGCGAGTATCGATCACCAGCGCATCCAGCACTCGCTGGAGTTCTGCCTGAACCTCACCCTGAAGGGCGTCCAGTTCGCCGGGCTCGATGAACTCCGCAATGCTGTCGTTGGCGTGGAACCGCTTGCGCGCGCTCAGGAGGCGCTGCCGGATCTGATCCGACACCGGCGTTGCCCGGCCAGAGTTGTCCGGGCTATCGGCCAAGGTCTGCTCCTTGATGTCTCATCTCCGTGGGGTCCTCGCTCGCGGGAGCTTTCGCTCCTGAGTGCTCATCGCAGGGACATTGACTCCGACGCCTGGAAATCATGAGGCCGCATGCTAGCAGGACGCTGAACAACCTCCGCGAATCGCGCGACGAACGGGTCGCTCGTGCGTCAAGCAGTCCGCACGTGGCGGGTGCCGCGATGCACTGCCAAGGATGCCTGCGATGCGTGGCGACAAGAAGACGGTGCGTGGCATGTTCGACGCCTTCGACATCGAGGACCGCATTGCCGCGGACCATCCTGACCTGCCCCCCATGTCTCGACCACCACTATGAGAGTCAGTGCGTTTCCATCAGTTGCATGATCCGTACGCGTCAACGAATCGACGTCCTCACACGCCCCTTGACGCGCGGCGCCGCGTTGCTCAGCGTCCGAGCGTGATGATCCTGTCGGGGTGAGCTCGACGCCACACGTCGGGCACCGGGGTGACGGGGAGTGGGTGGCGGGGAGTGGGTGACGGGGAGTGGACGAGCCCGAGCGCAGCGAAGGGACGCAGTTCATCGGGGCGGCGTGCACAGAGGCGCGAAGCCGGGTGCTCCGACGTCGATGAGCATCTGCCGGTCGCTTCGCTCGCGGCTCGTCAGGACGGCCTCTCTCGCGACGACGCGTTTCGATGCGCGACGACGAGCACGACGCGAGCTCAACCACCATCCTCCGGCCTCGGATGCCCCCGCCACTGGCGTACTTCCTGACTTGGACGGGCACCCTGCGAGCAGGGACACTCGATGTTCGGCCATCTGTCCCCCCAGGGTGGCGATGTTGAATCGCCGGTCGTCATCGGTGAAGATGATGTCCTGGCGGTTGTTCCCCCGTTTTGGTGACGTGATGGGTCATACCCGCGACGACGACTCCGGCGACTCGCGGCATGCGTACGACTCCAGTGACTTCAATGACTCCGATGACGCGCCAGCATCCCGACCCGTTTCAACAATGGGCAAGTCCACGCGACGCGGGCCATACTTGGTGGCTGTCCCGATTATTAAGAATCGGCGCGGATTTCCTATTGCCGCCGAGTTGGCTCGGGTCATCCTCCAATCATCGCGGTGCGATCGCCGGAAGGCGCCGTGGGGAGACGACGCTGATTTGGACCGTGGGGACGGCAGGAGGTGCCGGATGGCTAGCGCGCGAACTGCCAAGTCCTACGCGGCGACCGAGGTGGCGATGGCGGACTCCGCGCCATCCGCCGGACGCTTGACGCGTTCGGCTACCTCGAATTGCGGAGGCTCCGCCATTCCTCAACTTAACAAACACTCCGAATGCGCGATTATTCACGGGCTAGCACAGGCGCGCTCCTTTCGTGTGGCAGTCACATGGTCGGCAATGATGGTCCAGTGAGCCTCTCATTCAGCGGAGAATCGTCATGACCAAGATTGGCGGAATCGTTCTGGGAATTCTCGGGGTTGCGGCCGTCGTACCGCTGATCGCAACCATGCCTTCTTCGCAACGCGCGCTAGTCATCGCACCGATCGCGCTTGCGCCGGTTGCTGCGGCAGCGGTGCCCGCACCTTTGGCGACAGGCGCACGCATCGAGATTGTAAGTCAGACATCCACGACACTCAGCATGCGGTTCTACGACGCCTCGAACGTACAGGTCACGCTGGGCTTCACTCGCACCGGCGCGTCTGACCCATGGCGCACAACTTCAAGCGCCTCCCCCGGCATCATCTTCGGCAGACCGAACCCGGTTTATGCAAGCGCTGCGCGCTGCCGCGCCTTGGGCATCACGCCTGAGCAGGCCCTCACAACCTTCGATGTCGCGATCTGCAACCGTCCGCTCGACAACGTCACCATCTTCCAGACCTATAGCGGGATAGCGATCGGCCTGTGGCAGGTAGGGTCGATCACCGAGATCTGGTACGTGGGCTCTCTCGTCCAAGATGCGATCGACAGGGCTCAGTCCGATCCCAACATGCATTCGGCGTGTGAGAATCTGAAGGCGGAGTGCTGCAACACCAAGCCCAACCCCGCCGATCCTCCAGGCGGGCCAAGGAATCCGATCCCCACACCGAACATCGACGCCTGTGCTGGCGTTGTGGACAATCCAAATTGCCCGGATCAGCACGACTCGGTGTCCGCTTGCCTGGCCTATGCGTGCAACTTCTGCACTCACCCAGCGCCTGAAACACCGACGCCACCGTGCAGCGAGGATGACCTACAGAATAAGTCCACTCAGGCCTGCAATCTGTACGCGAACAAGTGTCCACCTCCGGAGCCGCCGCCGCCGCCACCCCCTCCACCTTGGGAGGAGATTCTGCGGCTCCTCCTGGAGATTCTTGAACGGCTCCAGCACATCTTCGATCGAATGCCGATCAGTTGATTCCTGCTGTCTGGATGTGGATGTACGGGTCCATCGTCGCCAGTTTCAGCGACTGCTGTAGCCGCACTCCGAGCATACGGCGCGGGGGCTGGATGCCGTGCGTGTAGACGGTATCCGCACTGAGGGCAACACCTCCCCGAGAGGAACCCTCTTCGGAACGTTGGCTGGGGGTATCCGTCCGACCTGCCCTCACCGCGCCAGCGGCAGCCGCGCGGCCGGATTCGCCTTGAGCCACGCCTCGGGCAAGAGCTCGCGAAGGTATGCCTCGCCCGCTGCCATCTTCCGCTGCGGCGTCAT
>Ga0163153_10003663_pt1 | contig 20239 bp, 20 predicted proteins | sample OliLakLV19MP6IB1_FD_148629 | JGI IMG/M metagenome (GOLD analysis project Ga0163153, IMG submission 148629) | Freshwater microbial mat bacterial communities from Lake Vanda, McMurdo Dry Valleys, Antarctica - Oligotrophic Lake LV.19.MP6.IB-1 | ecosystem: Environmental > Aquatic > Freshwater >...
GGCACCAACTGTGGCATTGGCGACCCCGATGATCTGGCGGCGCTTAACTATATCGCCAACGACCTGGGCATCGATACGATTGAAACAGGAGCGATGTTGGCCGTACTCATGGAAGCCGGTCTAGCCCCATTTGGCGACGTGAATTTTATGATTGATGCGCTCAAGGAGATCCGTCTGGGCACGGACAAGGGCAAGCTCTGGGCATTAGGCACAGCACGCGTCGGTGAGCACTATGGCGTGAAGCGCGTGCCGGTCATCAAGAAGCAGGCGATCAGCGCCTATGACCCGCGCATTATCGAAGGCACCGGCATCACCATGATGGCGACGGCGCAAGGTGCCGATCACACGGCCGGCAACTTGGCTCGGCTCAAGTCGCGCGATATGAGTCTGGAACAACTGTTGGAAGCCAGCCTCAAAGTGCAGACCCAGTGCGCCACCAGTGACTCGATCGGCCTATGCATCTTTGGTCGTACCGTCACCGACACCCAATATCCCTTTCTAGCCGAGGCGGCGAATTCGGCCCACGGCACTAGCATTACGCCCGATTTCTTTCCACAAATTGGCCGTGAGGCGCTGAAACTGGAATGGGAATTTAATCAGCGTGCTGGCTTTGGCGCCGCCGATGATGAACTGCCCGAATTCTTCTACACCGAACCACTGCCGCCGGTGAATCAAGCCGCGCGCTTTCATGGGCAAGATGTACACATGATGTATGCGCGGCTGCCCTGATAAGCTGAACAATGGGTAATGCAGAACGGTAATCATTACTTGTTAACCGTTCTGCATTACCCATTGTTCAGGGCCTTACCCTAATCGCTTCTACTATAGACCACGGTGCGCTATGGTAGAAAGCCGCTGCATAAGGGACTCCAACTCACGACGATCCGCTAGCACGTCGGCGCGCAGGGCAGCGAAGAATTATGCTAAGTCGGTATTATTTGGAAACAGGTGTGAGCAAATTCCTCTACTTGTTCAACAAAGCGCTCGTTATGTTCGAGTAAGCCCATATGCTTTGCCGGTGTGAGAGGGATGAGTTGAGCGGGTTTCACCTCCTGGTGCATTCGCTCGCTCGCTTCCGGTAGACAGACCGGATCGCGATCGCCTGGCACCACCAACGTAGGAATATTAATGGTTCGCAATGTGGCCGTAGCATCGTACTCCAACATACCCAACATGCCACGCGCCAATACGGCAGGTGAGGCGAGCGGTTGAAAGCTGGTTGCAAAGGCTATCTGATCCCAAGTCTCTGTGCCGGCAAATCCACTTTGTTTGGTTGAAAGGTGTGCTGTACCGTTGAGGTAGCTAAGCCAGTTCATCAGCCAGACCAACGGCGACAGCCAAATCGTCAGATGGAGCAGAGGGACGAGCAGCGGACGCTCTAAGGCCGTGTAAAGTTTGGCCCCCTTGACCGTGCGCACCGGATTGGTATAGGTCGTATGCACGAGGACAAGACCAGCAACACGCGTGCGCAGCATCTCAGGAAAGAGGCGGCAGAAGGTCAAGGTGATCATGCCGCCAATGCTGTGGCCCAGCAGGATCGCAGGGCGATTCCCCGCAACACCCAGTACCGCTTCCAGGTCGCTTGCTAAATTTTCTAAACTATAATCATTATTTTTTGGCCGTGTGGATAAGCCCAGGCCGGGCAAATCCCAGACGATGACACGAAAGTGATCGCTCAGACGCTGTTTGAGGTAATACCACTCGGTGCTGTTCATACCCCAGCCATGTGTCAGGATCAAGGGTGGTCCGTCGACTGGTCCATAGCACTCGACCTGCAGCTCGGAACCATCCGGCCGCAACAGACGTTGTACGGCTCCCTCACGCGTCTGTCTTGGTGGATCGTCGGGAGAAGGCGCATTCCCTGTGCGGCCTAGGAATAAGCGCACAAGCAACCCACCCGCAAAAGCCCAAATCAGCAAGCCTAGCGCGGCGACCAACCATGCCGTCTGCGTGTTAAAGCCGAAGTTGGGATCAAACACGTAGCGCTCCAGGGTAGGTTGGTAGACCCAGGCGCGTTGATACCATTCCCAAGCGAGATACAGACCCCCCCCTATTGCGCCAAGGGAGAGCAGCCCCCAAAACCAAATCGCAAGGATGAAACTCGGAATCATCGTAGTGCCTCATTTTTTAGCTACTATTCATCTATAAGGGGGATGACGCTTTTACTATCATACATTGCATAGCTTTACTTTATGAGGAAAAGCAAGATTCAGTATAGGACTAGATACACATTACAGATAGAAAAATGTAGGTTTATCCATAGGAATCTTTCTCATGAATTCATGACCTTTCATTTGGAAGAGATGTCTCCCTTTGCTATAATGAGCCTACTTATACAAGGGACATACTGACAAATGTAATCTGCCATGCTCCTACCCCTTCAGTCGGCCGTGTATAGGAATGGTGCTTCGTACTAGAGTGAGATAAAAGGATCCGCACATGATGGATGAGCAGATAGCACCAGCAGTAATCTCACCCGTAGATGAGGTACTGCCTTTCGCTGTCGTTGCTGTCGTCGGCACGGAAGCGGAACGGGCAGATCAGTTGCTTCAATCCCAGCTACGCGTCACGGAGACGTTGTCTACATCGGAAGCAGCAGTTCTGAGTCGCATCTTTGCGAAGCTTCATAGGCAGACGGGACACGACTTTACCCATTACAAACGACCAACCATTCTGCGCCGCCTACGACGACGGATGCAAAGTCAGGGTATTGCGCACATCTCAGCTTATCTAACCTATCTGGATGAACATCCAGAGGAACTAGAGCGGCTCCATAAAGATTTCTTGATTTTGGTCACCACCTTCTTCCGCGACCTCGACACATTTCTGGCGCTGGAGCACCAGATTATTCCTCAGCTTTTCGCCGGGAAAGGTCGGCACGATGTGGTCCGTGTGTGGGCACCGGGGTGTGCCACGGGCGAGGAGGCGTATTCGCTCACCATACTGCTGCGGCAAGACCCGACATTAAAAGACAGCATCGTGATTGTGCTCACTACCTCAAATCAGGCTCGAGACAAAGCTGCTGCCTATAACGAGCAGATCGCAGGCTATTTCGTGAAATCCCATATTGCAGAAGATCTGGTTGATGTGATTAAAGCGTTCGATACCTTCTGGGGATAGTAGCCCATAGCGTTGCTGATGAGCTTCCCAGTGCCGAAGGAAATGTATTGCTTGGGCGATAAGTTGCAGCGTGGAAAAGCCTGTATGGCAAAGAATTTTCCATTTCTGATGTGTTTGACAGGGTTGAATCTTCATTATATACTGTGAACTGCTCATACGTTCCCCAGCACCTTTTGGCAGCAAATGCTTGTCATCCAAACCTTGTGAATGACAATTTGCTATAGATCTTCAGAAAAATTTTGTCCCATTCTCGCACTGGAGAGTCCCAAAGGGCGGGAACCCTTTAGGGTGCGGTACAAAATTTTTCTGGGAAACTATATTGGTCGAAATCTCTCTGCCTCGACCCTTCTTGTCATGCAAAGGAGAGTAGCGTGAGCATCACTAGACCCCTAGGAAAATCATTGGCGCAAAACGCGGCACCGGATGCATGGCAAGCCAACGCGGAATTATGTAACGCGCCTTGTGTGCCAGCAACCCACGCCTTGGATGAATTGCTGCAAGTCAACGAAGCCCTTCGCCAGGAAATGACTGAGCGCAAGCAGGCGCAAGCAGAGCGTGACCGTTTATTTACCCTCTCCCTTGATCTTCTGGCCCTGGCTGGTTTGGACGGTTACCTTAAGCATATAAACCCGGCCTGGGAAAGGATGTTTGGCTACACCCAGGCCGATCTCTTGGCCAAACCCTTCGTTGAGCTTGTTTATGCCGACGACCGCGAAGCCGTATTGACGGAAATACAAAAGCTTACGACTGGGCTGAACACTGTATCCTTTGAGGTACGTCTCATCTGTGCGGACGGCACGTACCGTTGGACATCTTGGAATGTCACGCCGTTCGCGGCGGAAGGCTTACTCTATGGGGTTGGCCGCGACATCACCGCGCACAAGCAGATCCAAGAGGCGTATCACAGGCTCGTTGAGCATTCGCTGCAAGGGTTAGCGATCCTCCAAGACTTCCGGATCGTATTTGCCAACCCCACTTTAGCCCAGATCAGCGGCTACACGATGTCTGAATTGCTGACGCTATCGCCCGACCAGATCCAGGCGTTGGTGCATAAGGATGATCAGGCGCTGGTCTTTGGTCACCTACAAAATTGCCTTGTGGGCAAACGAACGCCCGTACATTTCGGCTTTCGCTTTATCCGCAAAGATGGCGTGGTGCGCTGGGTGGAAAAGTATGCCAGCCAGATCGAATACCAGGGGCGTACTGCCGTGCAAATCGCCTACCTGGATATGACCGAACGCAAGGAGGCTGAGGATGAGAAGGCGCTCTTGCTCGCAGCGGTCAGCCAGCAGCGCACAGAACTTCATGCGCTGACGGCGCAACTGGCCGCCGTCCAAGAGGCCGAACGTCGGGAATTGGCGCGCGAACTCCATGATCAAGTCGGGCAAAACTTGAGTGCCCTGGGCTTCAATCTGCATTTCATCCGTAAGCAGATTTCTTATTCTTCACCCCCGGGCACGGTAATCTGGACGCACCTGAACGACTCATTGACCCTGGTGGAGCAGACCGGCGAGCGCATTCGGGATGTGCTGGCCGAACTGCGCCCACCGATGCTGGATGTCTGTGGGCTGGTGGACGCGCTAGAGTGGTATGCCCAGCGTTTCGCCGCGCGCTTTGGCTTGACGCTTACTTTCCAGAGTAAGCCACCGCTGGCCCGCTTGGCACCACTGGTTGAGAATGCCCTCTTCCGCATCGTTCAAGAGGCATTGAACAATATCGCCAAACATGCACAGGCGACCGCAGTAACACTGACGCTGGCGGAAGATGATCTGATCGTGCGTCTGATGATCACGGATAATGGCATCGGCTTCGCCTCACCTTGTGAAAACGGCATCCCCAAACGGCAAGGGTGGGGGCTGCGCATTATGCGCGAGCGGGCGACCATGATCGGAGGACGCGGCTGGGTGGAGTCGGCGCCGGGGCAGGGAACCCGCGTGATAATCGAGGTGCCGCAATGAGCATCACCATCTTACTGGCCGACGACCATCCCATCTTGCTCGACGGACTACGCCTATTGTTGGAGACACAAGCCAACTTCAAGATCATCGGCACAGTGAATAATGGGCGTGACGCCGTGAATCAGACCGCTCGCCTTTGCCCAACGGTCGTGATCATGGACATCACAATGCCTGATCTAAATGGCATCGAGGCAACGCAACAAATTCACGAAGTCAGCCCGGCCACCCATGTGATCATTCTTTCGATGCATGGCGCAACCACCTTTATTGTGCGCGCCCTTCAGGCTGGCGCGGATGGTTATCTGCTGAAAGAATCAGCCAGCACTGAAGTCATTCGGGCCATTCATGCCGTCTATGCCGGTCGGCGTTATCTAAGCCAAAAGATTGCAAATTGTACGCTGGATGATGCGTTATCCCAAAGGAAAAATGGCGGCGCTCTCAATCCGTTGGCACAACTGAGCGCGCGCGAACGTGAAGTCTTACAACTTGTCGTCGAAGGCAAAGCGAGCGCCGAGATCGCCACCCTACTCTGTCTTTCCCCCAACAGCGTCAAAACCTATCGCAGCCGTTTGATGCAGAAGCTGAATCTCAACGATCTCCCTAGTCTTGTCAAATTTGCGATTCAACATGGCTTGACCCCGCCCGTCTAATCCGCTGACTAACGGTTAATGGTGTAATGGTGTAACGGTTAATGGTTAATGATTAACCGTTACACCATTGCACACCCTATGCCCGTGCCGACTATGCCTAAGTTGTCAACTTTTGGCGACAGACAAGTGAAGTTTCCTCTGGTAAAATCGTATTTCTAACTCCCCCACTACCGCCTACATAGGCCGCTTCTTTATCCTTGTCTACAAACGTTTTTGGAATTGGGCTTCGCTATTTTTTCTCCCCCAAGCAGTTCGCAAAACTCGATCCGCCCAATGGTTACGTTCAGAAGGGAGTGATGACGCTATGGCGCAGGACATGTTGACCCGATCACCAGCCGTCAAAGAAGTCCACGTATTGTGGATGACCACTGGTCTCGGCTGTGATGGTGATACAATTTCGATCACGGCCGCCACGCAGCCCAGCATTGAAGATGTGGTGATGGGGGCCATTCCTGGTCTCCCCAAAGTCCATCTCCACAACCCGGTGCTGGCCTATGAGAACGGCGACGACTTTATGAAGTACTGGTATATGGCGGCGGAGGGTAAGCTTGAACCCTTTGTCCTTGTATTGGAAGGATCGATCCCCAACGAGAAGATCAAGAGCGAAGGCTACTGGGCGGCGATGGGCACGGATAAAGCAACCGGCCAGCCGATTACCACGAATGAGTGGCTTGATCGCTTGGCGCCCAAGGCCATTGCCATTGTCTGCGCGGGCACCTGCGCCACCTATGGCGGCATCCACGCCATGGCGGGCAACCCAACCGGCGCGATGGGCGTGGCGGATTATCTGGGCTGGAAGTGGAAATCAAAAGCGGGTTTGCCCATTGTCAATGTACCCAACTGTCCCGTGCAACCGGACAATTTCATGGAAACGCTCCTCTATCTGCTCTACCAGGTGGCGGGACTGGCACCGATGATCCCGCTCGATGATGCCCTACGTCCTACCTGGCTCTTCGGCAAGACGGCCCATGAGGGCTGTGACCGCGGCAGCTATTACGAGCAGGGGCAATTCACTACCGAGTATGGTTCGCCCAAGTGTCTGGTCAAGATCGGCTGCTGGGGACCTGTGGTCAATTGTAATGTGCCAAAACGGGGCTGGATGGCTGGCATTGGCGGCTGCCCGAACGTAGGTGGCATCTGCATTGGCTGCACCATGCCCGGTTTTCCCGATAGATTTATGCCCTTCATGGATGAGCCGCCGGGCGCACTGGCCTCGTCCACGGTCAGCACCGTGATTGGTGGCGTCATCCGTTCCCTACGCCAGATCACCCAACGTTCGGCGAACAAAGAACCCAAATGGCGTCATGCCCGCCGCGAGCTTACGACCGGTTATGCGCCAAAAAATTATGGGAAGCAATAGAGGAGGGCAATCGCGACCTTGGTTACCCAGGCGTTGAAACGCCCGTCGACTAAGGCAAGTCCGCTGAAGCGGACTGGGTTGCTCAGTCCGCTTCAGCGGACTTGCCTTAGTAGACACCGGTTTTAACCGGTGGGGTGAACGAGGTCGCGATTGCCCTGAGCAATAGAGGAGAAAGATCATGGCAGTTATGACGAAACCGATCACCCAGTACCCTACCACAGGTAGGAATTTAGTGGACATGTCCTGGGATCCGATCACACGCATTGTGGGCAGTTTGGGCATTTATACCAAGATCGATTTTGCCAACAAACAGGTTGCCGAGTGTTACAGCACTTCGTCGATCTTCTGCGGCTATAGTATTTTTATGAAAAACAAAGATCCGCGCGACGCCCACTTCATCACCAGCCGTATCTGCGGCATCTGCGGCGACAATCACGCCACTTGCGCCGTCTATGCCCAAAACATGGCCTTCGGCGTCAAGCCACCACCGTTGGCCGAATGGATTATCAACTTGGGTGAGGCGGCGGAGTACATGTTCGACCACAACATCTACCAGGACAATCTGGTCGGCGTGGATTTTTGCGAGCAAATGGTGCGCGAGACCAACCCTAGCGTCTGGGAAAAGGCCAAGACGACGCCTGCGCCCCATGCCGCCGACCACGGCTATCGCACCATTGCTGACATTATGACGGCGCTCAACCCGTTTAGCGGCGAATTTTACCGCGAGACCTTACAGGTGAGCCGCTATACACGCGAAATGTTCTGTCTGATGGAAGGGCGGCATGTCCATCCTTCCACCCTCTATCCCGGCGGCGTCGGCACAGTGCCTACCATCCAGCTTTTTACGGATTATCTGGTTCGCCTCATGCGCTACGTGGAATTTGTGAAGAAAGTCGTTCCGCTGCATGATGACCTGTTTGACTTTTTCTATGAAGCCTTGCCCGGCTATGAACATGTCGGCGAACGGCAGGTGCTCCTGGGCTGTTGGGGTTCGTTCAACAATCCCGATAGCTGCGATTACACCTATGCCAAGATGCCCGATTGGGGGCGCAACATGTTTGTCACGCCCGGTGTGGTTGACGAGATTGTGAAGCAAGAGCAGCGTGATCTCAGGCGCTTTGATCTCGATTTCGATCTGCCCGACCACTTTTTGCCCGACTTCCCGGCGCCCATCTTCCTGACCACCCGGCCCGATCTCGGTGATGTTTCGCAAGGTCAACTGGTGACGATTAACAACTTTTTCGAGTTGTTCAACGGAATTCTGAACCCCAAGCAACTGGAAGGTCTGCGGCTGTTGTTGACGCCCTTTCCGCAGCAGCAGTTCAATCATACCGATGACCGCCGTTCTGCGGAGCCAAGTCGTGGCGTGGCCTGCCTCGATTGCCACGCCAATGGCCACACCAATGCCGCAACTCATCTCGCGGGCGACATCCGACCCCAGGAGTTCCGCCATCGTATTGATACGCCAACGCTGCGCGGGGTAAATATTCAGCTTCTGTTCGGTTCCCAGCGCGCCTTGAAGACCGTGGAAGACTTCACTGAATTTGAGCAGCGGGCGGCCTACTTTGATGGTGATCCAGTAATCGCCACGAAAAAAGGTGTCAATATTCTTGACCGAGGCAGCCAAGTGCATTTTATGGCCGAGTTCCAGGCACTTCTCGATTTCCCACCAGCACCCAAGCTTGACATTATGGGCAAACTCGACGCGGACCTGGCGACCGAGGCGGAACTGCGTGGTCAGGAATTGTTCTTCGGCAAAGCCCAATGCGCCTCCTGCCATATGCCGCCCTACTACACAGACAATACGATGCACAACCTGAAGCTAGAGCGCTTCTACGAACCACGCATGATCAACGGGATGATGGCGAGCGCTGATGGTCCTATAAAAACCTTCCCCTTGCGTGGCATCAAAGACTCACCACCCTATCTCCACGATGGCAGGCTGCTGACATTGGAGGACACCGTGGAATTTTTCAACCTGGTGATCGAGCTTAAGCTGACCGAAGAAGAGAAGGCCGATCTGGTGACATTTTTGCGGCAACTGTAATTCAGTAACTCATGTTACGCATCTAACTGGGTGAATGAATTCACCCACTGGTACACAAAACCGCGCCCCAAGGCGGTTGCCTTTCAGGCGCGAGCCGGGTTAAAGCATCAGTGCGTTTCAACGCACTTTGTATACCAGACGGGGGTTTTAACCCTTGGCGTCCCGTGCGTAACATGCGTTAGTAAACAGTATTTCGTTGCATCCACATACTGACCATTGACTATTTTATGCATGAATTTTCCGTTATGAGCTATCTGTTGGAAACGGTGGAAGAGGAGGCTCGCCTGGCGGGCGCCAACAAGGTGCTCGCGATCAACCTCGTGATCGGTGAGCGCGCCGGCATTGTTGATGACTCACTACGCTTTTACTTCGACATGTTCACGCCCGGCACCTTGGTCGAAGGTGCGCAATTACATGTGCGCCGTACATCGATGCGTTTTCATTGTGGGCAATGTCAGTGCGATTACGGTCAAGTGGGTGATGATTTTTGTTGCCCGCTCTGTCACACAGTTGGTCAGCTTACGGCGGATGGCAGCGAACTATTGATCGAGAGCCTGGAGATTGATGTATGAGCACGCCCAGTGTAAATCTGCGCACTGTCAAGATCGTCAAAAACATCCTGGCGAGCAATGATCAGGCAGCCGAGCAAAACCGGCAGCGCTTTTTAGAAGCAGGCATCCTGGCCGTCAATGTGATCGCGTCGCCGGGCGCCGGCAAGACGAGCCTGATCATTAAAACGTTACAGACCCTGCGCGACCAGGCTCGCATCGGTGTAATCGAAGGTGACATTGCGGGCAGTATTGATACCGAAAAAGTGCTGACTGCGGGCGCTTGCGACGCCGTGCAGATCAACACTGGCGGCGGCTGTCATTTGGAAGCCAATATGGTGCAGCAAGCGTTGAACGATCTAGACCTGGATCAGCTTGACATTGTCTTTATCGAAAATGTCGGCAATCTGGTCTGTCCCACCCACTGGGCGCTGGGTGAACAGATTAAACTCTGTCTGGCAAGCACAGCCGAGGGTCATGACAAGCCGATCAAATATCCCGAAATTTTTGCGCTCAGCGATGTAATCGTGCTCAACAAAATTGATCTGATCGAGTTGGTCGATTTCGAGCGCGCTGCCTTCTATGCATCGGTGCGCGCGCTCAACCGCCATGCCCCAATCTTTGAAGTTTCTTGCCGCAACAGCGCTGGACTGGCCGCCTGGGCAAACTGGTTACTCAGCCAGCAACGCTCGGCCAGCATGTTGCAGGAGGCTGAGGATCGGCCATTAAATAACTTCGATAAAATTCGAGATTAGGAGATTGAGAGATTAGGAGATTTCGTTGAGACAATCTCCTAATCTCTCAATCTCAAATGTGCAAGTTATTTAATCGTGAATCCTAAAGTTCTGGCAGAGTAGGGTAAACTGTAAAAAGGAACTGTGCAATGCGCGAACGCCGCCTCATCACCATACAGGGGATTGTCCAGGGTGTGGGTTTCCGGCCGTTTGTGTACGGTCTGGCGCGGTGCTGCGGATTAGCCGGCTACGTCCGCAATGATGCAACTGGGGTGATGATCGAGGCCGAGGGCGAGCCGGCGACGCTTGAACGATTCGTGTGCGCGATCCGCGACAAGCCCCCGGCATTGGCGCGGATTGACCAGTTGACTTGGGCCTCAATCCCCATCCACGACGACACTGGGTTTACCACGGATGGGTTTACGATTGAATTGAGCCATCATGGGGCGGCGAAGCACGCTTTGATCGCGCCCGATGTCTGTATCTGCGCTGACTGCCTGCGTGAATTGTTCGATCCAGATGACCGGCGCTACCACTATCCATTTATCAACTGCACTAACTGTGGACCGCGCTTCACGATCATCCGCGACGTGCCTTATGACCGCGCGCAAACTACCATGCGCGTCTTTCCCCTCTGTCCAGCTTGCCAGGCGGAATATGCAAATCCACTGGATCGCCGCTTTCATGCCCAACCTAACGCTTGTCCGGTGTGTGGGCCGCAAGTAGCGAGTGGCGAGTGGCAAGTGGCGAGTGGCGAGTGGCGTGATGCGTCACTAAATTTCCAATCTCTACTCCCTACTCCCTACTCCCTACTCCCTACTCCCATTGATCTTGCCGCGCAGCAATTGGCCGCGGGGGCGATTCTGGCGGTCAAAGGGTTGGGGGGCTATCATCTGGCTTGTGATGCGCTGCATGCCGAAGCCGTTTGCCGCTTGCGCCAACGCAAACACCGGGAAGCCAAGCCCTTCGCGTTGATGGTCCCCGATTTGGCAACGGCACGTCAGTTGTGTCAGGTAAGCGTGGCTGAGGCAAACCTGCTCGAATCACGCCGCCGTCCGATTGTGTTGTTGAACCGCTCTCCTGCTTGTTCGGTCGCAGGCGAGATTGCGCCGTTGCACAACACGCTGGGCGTCATGTTGCCCTACACGCCGCTGCACTATCTGTTGCTGGACGCGTTTGCGCAACGCATAGACGCGGCAGGCCGTCCAGCCGTTTTGGTCATGACCAGTGGCAACCTGAGTGATGAACCCATTGCCTATCGCGATGAGGATGCCGGGGAGCGCTTAACGCCAATCGCGGACAGTTGGTTGATCCACAACCGTGCCATCCATGTGCGGTGTGACGACTCGGTGGCGCGTATTGTTGCCGATGGGCCGCAGATTTTGCGTCGTTCACGCGGCTATGTGCCGGAGCCAATCCGGTTGGCTCACGCCGCGTCCACACCGTTGCTGGCCTGTGGTGGACATTTGAAGAATACGTTCTGCCTGGTGAAAGGTGAGCAGGCATTTGTCAGCCATCACATTGGTGACTTGGAAAATCTGGAGACGTTGACTTCATTTTGCGAAGGCATTGCGCATTTTCAGCGCCTATTTGACATCCAACCGCAAGTCGTGGCGTATGATTTACACCCTGAATATTTGGCAACGAAACACGCGTTGGCCCTAGATATCCCGCATAAAATTGGTGTACAGCATCATCACGCGCATATTGCTAGCGTGCTGGCTGAGCATCACCTGCAAGGTCCTGTCATTGGCATTGCCGCCGATGGCACTGGCTATGGCCTGGATGGGGCGGTGTGGGGCGGCGAAATTATGGTAGCCGATTTGCAAGGCTTCGAGCGCATGGCCCACCTGGCCTATGTGCCTTTGCCTGGTGGCGAACAGGCCATTCGCCAGCCGTGGCGGATGGCGGCGGTCTATCTGGCGCAGACTTTTGGTGACGATTTTTTAACGCTTGACATCCCGTTTGTGCAACGTTTCGATCCGCAGCGCTGGCGACCCTTGGCGCAGATGATCCAGCGCGGGGTGAACAGCCCGCTCACTTCCAGCTTGGGACGCCTCTTTGACGCCGTAGCTGCGTTGCTGGGGCTACGCGATGGGGTGGTTTATGAAGGCCAGGCGGCGATTGAACTGGAAGCCCAAGCTGAGCCTGCGCAGAAAATTTATCCATTTACGATTGGGACAGGGTTACCGGCCATATTAGATGTGCGGCCCATGATCCAAGCCATTGTGCAGGATTTACGTCAGGGTGTGTCGATTGCCCAAATTGCTGGGCGCTTCCACAACACCATTGCCGAATTACTGGCAACCAGTTGCGTGCAAGTGCGCCAGCAAAGTGGGATCAATGTTGTCGCCCTGAGCGGGGGTGTTTTTCAGAATCGGCTGCTGCTGGAAAGTTTGCTGGCCCGCCTGGAAACCCTGGCGTTTCAGGTGTATATCAATCGGCTTGTGCCACCCAATGATGGTGGATTAAGTTTAGGGCAAGCTGCCGTGGCCGCGGCACAGATCAACGGTTAATGCGTAATGGTTAATGCTCAAGGGTTAATGAGCTTTATTCGTTAGCCTTAATTGGTGGACAAAAGAACCAGCATCGGCGTAGCGAAGCCTTCATTATCCATTAACCGTTAACCGTTTATCATTAACCATTCGTGAGGGGGGTAACCATGTGTCTTGGGATTCCTGGTCAGATTGTTGAATTTGTCGACGAGACCGATTTTATTGCCAAGGTCGATGTCTCTGGGGTGCGGCGCAATATCAACGTCGCGCTGGTCTATCCCGATGGCCTGGCCGTGAACGATTGGGTCTTGATTCATGTCGGCTTTGCCATGAGCAAGATTAACGAGCACGAGGCGCGTGAGACGCTCCGGCTCTTGAAGGAAATGGGGGAGGCCTATGAGGAAGAGTTGGAGGCGCTCTACGCGAGCCAGATTGAATAGAGAACAGCGATGAGTTCAAGCACCATCGACCCAACGCTAGCCGCGATTGTTCAGCAGCGCTTTGTCCAAAGTATCGACATTCCCACGCAATTTTTCGAGACAAACGCGGATCTCGTCTCGCAAGCGTGCCTGGCCCTGGCGCGCCGTTTCTATCAGGGTGGTCGCTTACTTGCCTTTGGCAACGGCGCTGCCGCCACCGACGCGCAGCATGTCGCGGTCGAATTTGTGCATCCGGTGATTGTCGGCAAACGCGCCCTGCCCGCGCTGGCCTTGACCAATGACAGTGCCATTCTCAGCAGCGGTGTATCGTTTGCCCACCAATTGGCTGTCCTGGCCCGTCCTCAGGATATCGCCCTCGGTTTTTCACCCGATGGTCAATGTGCGAATGTGGTAGCGGCGTTGACCCAGGCTAAAGGAAAGGGATTATTGACCCTGGGGATGGTGGGGGGGGATGGCGGAGCGATGGCCGAGGCCGACCTTGACTTTTGTTTTGCCGTGCCGTCGCTTGATCCGCTGGCCGTGCAGGAAACGCATGAGACGCTCTATCATGTGCTGTGGGAGTTAGTGCATATTTTCTTTGAACATGAGGGGTTGTTGGCATGAAAACGCAAACAAGTGAGGCAGACCTGTCAGGTTTCCAAAAACCTGACAGGTCTTGCACTCCGAGCGAAGGTCACTGTATTACCTGTTCTGATGAAGCGCTGTCCGCTAGAGTGCTTCAAGTTGATCCGGCTATGGCACTGGCTCAGGTAGAAATGGCCGGCATGGAAATGACCGATGTCATCACTGAAGTAGATATTAGCCTGCTCGAAGATGTGGCCGTCGGTAGCTGGCTATTAATCCATGGTGGCGTGGCGCTTGAACACTTAGGCGAGGCGGCCTGATGGAGACAACGCAGCAAGGCTCGGAATACGACCGACTCTTTTACAACTACGGTCGCTACTCGATGGCCGCCGAACGCGATAAGCTGCCAGAGCTGGAGTTGGTTGCGACGCCAAGAAGGTAGAGAAGACAAGAAGACAGGAAGACAAGAGAGTAAGCGACTTCATCCTGTCTTCCCTTCATCTTGTCTTCCTGTCATCTTGTCTTCCTGTCATCCTGTCACATATTGGAGGCTGACGATGAACGGCTTGAACAAAAATGTGGGTGAGGCGCTGGATCGAATTGAACGCGTGCGGCAGACGCGGCGCCAAAAGTTTCACTTGCGCGATGAACATATCACCTTGAGTCACGGCAGTGGCGGCAAAGCCACGCATAACTTAATTGAAGGGATTTTTGCGCCCGCTTTCTCGAACCCTTGGCTTGATCCAATGGATGATGCGGCGATCCTGACGACCAGTGCTGCAATCGGCACTGCGGCTGGTCAGCGCTTGGCTTTCACGACCGATACCTATGTGGTCAGCCCGCTCTTTTTTCCCGGTGGTGATATCGGCAAGCTGGCCGTCCACGGTACGGTGAACGATTTGGCGATGGTCGGGGCACAACCACGCTATCTCGCCGCGGGTTTTATCTTGGAGGAAGGCTTCGCCATGCGCGATCTACGCCGTATTGTCGCCTCGATGGCGCAAGCCGCGCAGGAAGCCGGTGTGGCCATTGTCACCGGCGACACGAAAGTGGTGGAGCATGGGAAGGCGGATGGCGTGTTTATCAATACCGCGGGCGTGGGTCTGATGCAAGCTACCTGGCCGATGGGCCAGCGCTACGCCCAACCGGGTGATAAAATTTTGCTCGTGGCCCGGTGGGCAATCATGGGATCGCCATTATGCTGGCGCGTGAGGCGCTTGACATTGAAGCCGATGTTCAAAGTGATACCGCGCCGCTGCATACGCTGGTTGCCGAATTGATGGCGGCGGTGGGCGCGGGTGTTCACTGTTTAAAAGACCCCACGCGTGGCGGGATTGCCACGACTTTAAACGAAATTGCGCTCTCTGCCGAGGTTGGCATTGCCCTCGATGAACGGTTTATCCCCATCGACGCTGGTGTGCGTGGCGCTTGTGAAATTTTGGGGCTTGACCCGTTGACGATTGCCAACGAAGGCAAACTGCTGGCGATCGTCGCCGCCGATGTGGCTGCAACGGCGTTAGCCGCGCTGCGCGCCCATCCGCTGGGTCGCCAAGCAGCCATAATTGGCGAAGTGCGTGGCGAACCGCAGGGCATGGTCTACCTCAAAACCGAGTTTGGCGGCACGCGTGTCCTTGACATGTTAGTGGGTGATCCGTTGCCACGGATCTGCTAGGGACAAGTGATTATACGCAAGTAAGGCTGTTGCGAAAAGTAACGATTCTAGCTTTCATGCTTCGTGCTGCCGGCTGGGTGCACATTATGCAACTACGATTTTGTAATCGGCCAAAGTTGCCATTTTTTCTACCTCGGGTATATGATTGGGAATACGGCGTTGAATGGTCGTGGCACACCAGGAGCCGTGTACCCAATAGAAAAGCGGATAAGATGATTTTAGATTTAGGATTTTAGATTTTAGATTGACCGCAGTAAGTTCTGTGCTAATCAAAAATCTAAAATCGGCAATCCAAAATCCCTTGTCAAGTGGGGTGGAACCGCCCTGGTCTTTCTGGGGTCCCCATAATCATTCATTGTTTGACTGTATAGGAAGACGTGTGTAGGCCAGTTAGTGTAATAGATGGGCTTACACGGTTCAGAATCCAGTCAGTTTCGTAATGGTTGTGGCACAACAGAAAGGAACAGGTTATGACCTCACCACAATTTTCGCTTGATACGATTGTCGCGCTTTGCAAAAGACGGGGTTTTGTCTACCCCACCTCGGAAATCTACGGCGGCCTCGCCAACTCCTATGACTACGGTCCGCTTGGCGCCGAACTCCTCAGAAATATTCGCAATGCCTGGTGGCGCGAGTTTATCACTAAGCGCGAGGATATGATCGGCTTGGACAGTGCGATCATGCTCCACCCACAGACTTGGGTCGCCTCTGGCCATGTCGGTTCGTTCACCGATCCACTGGTGGAAGACAAAGTTACACACAAACGTTATCGCGCCGACCATCTGATCGAACAATGGCTGGCAAAGCCGGAACATCAGGCGTTTACCGTCGATATTACAGCCATGAAGACGGCGGACATGGCGGCTTTCCTCACCGAACATAAGGTGCTTAGCCCTGAAGGCAACCCGATCACCGAACCCAAGGATTTTAATATTCTCTTTGAAACCGGGATTGGCGTCGTCTCCGGCGAAAAAACCAAGGTCTATCTGCGTGGCGAGACAGCGCAGGGCATCTTTAGCGATTTCAAGCAGATTGTCAACTCTACGCGTGTTAAGCTGCCTTTTGGCGTCGGCCAGATCGGCAAGAGCTTTCGCAATGAGATCACAACCGGCCAATTTATCTTCCGCACACTGGAATTTGAGGTAGCCGAGATTGAACATTTCTTTGACCCGGAAGAGACCCCCTGGCAGCCGCTCTTCCAAGAATGGCAGAATGCCATGTGGCGTTTCATCCATGAGCGGCTGGGCATTCGCGCGGAAAACTTGCGTTGGCGGCGGCACAATGATCGCGAGCGCAGCCACTACAGCACCGACACCTATGATCTCGACTATCAATTTCCTTTTGGCTGGAAAGAGTTGTGGGGCGTCGCCTATCGCACCGACTATGACCTGCGCCAGCACATGGTCCATTCCGGCCAGTCGCTGGAATATATGGACCCCAACACCGGGCGCAAGTTTATCCCGCATGTGATTGAGCCGGCGGTTGGGATTAACCGTATCTTCTTGATGATGCTCTGCGACGCCTATTGGGAGGACACGGAACGGAGCCGCACGGTGCTCAAACTAAAGCCCAGCCTGGCTCCCTATCAAGCCGCCGTTTTCCCGCTGGTTAAGAACAAGCCGGACTTGGTCGAACGAGCACGGGCCATCTACAACGATCTTCTGGAAGAGGTGGCCGTGGTCTGGGATGACCGGGGCAATATTGGTAAACGCTATCTGTCCCAGGATGAGATCGGCACGCCCTTCTGTGTGACCGTGGATTATCAAACCTTAACCGATCAAACCGTGACGGTGCGCCAGCGTGATGACGCCACCCAGGAACGGGTTGATGCGAGCAATCTTGTCGGCTATCTACGTGACGCCATGAAGCGGTAAAAAACCACCCAATCTCTGGAATCAGATGATTGGGTGGTTTTTTCAACCTCCCAAAAGGCTACCTATGGCCCGGCATATCAGTTTTGCTGATGTACTTGAGATTCTCAAAACAGAGATCATTGCCAGTGGTCATGGTGTGCATGTTCGTCATGCGCTCAATAGACAGTTTGGCCGTGGCAATTGGCGCAAGTTGAAAGGCACTGTCTTGTGGCGAAGACCAGAAGATGGTACTATATGGTTGATTGAAGCGCATTGGTTCGAGGCACACGGGCTTGGAAAACAGTTGCCCAAGTTGGTTCGCTATCTTGAGAGAGAATAAGATGATCAATACCCAATATATGCGCTGTGTTGACAGTGGCAATGATCCAATTTCATTAACGGTAGGCGAGATTTATGAAACCCTCCCGCTATCCGCTGCCGAGCAGAAAGACGGCTGGCTTCGCATCATCGACAATGAGGGTGAACCTTACTTACACCCAGCAAACTTATTTGAACGGATTGATGAGCGAGCTTTTCTCTCCGCCCGCTCGGAAATGATTACTATGCATCTAACAGGACGCATGAAAGTAAAAATCCGTGACGCCGCCCATGCCAAAGGTATCAGCCTAAGTGCGTTGCTGCGCGAAATGGTTGAGGAGCGTTTGGATTTTCCGGAAGCTGTGCAGTAAACACGCTATTTTGTTGCGCCTGAAATGGTTCAGGCAGTAGGCGCGAAGGGTGCCTATACCAAGTTTGCTAATTTTTACTCCCCGTTCCAATTTACCCATCCTCCTCGCTCATCCTGGACCTGGGCGAGACCGTTGTGATCCCAATAGATGAGACGACCGGTTAAGAGAATAATGACCGCGCGTGTGCGCGCCACCTTCTCGTCGGTATTGGTGGCGTCGAGACCCCACGCCGCGTAGATCTGTCCATTGGTACGGCTGATGGTGCGTTTGTCGCGAAAGCCCATCCGTTCGGCAATCTGTTCATTGGTCAGACCGCGTGCCAGGAGATAGGCGACCACTTGTTCGTTGGGTTCCAACAAAGCCAGCGGGGCGTGTTCATCGCGATGACGCACCTCTTGGACGCGCGCTTCAATCTCAGGGTCAATAAAGCTGCGCCCATCAATGGCGTCACCGAGCAGCGGCAGCACCATTTGGGGTAAAAGATAGTTGGATTTGCGTACATAGGCGTAATGGCTGAGAATCCCCGAATTGCGGAAGTCCCGATAGTAAGCATCGTCATCTTGAATCGAATAGAAGACCACCGGCAAGCGCGGAAATTCACGCCGAATAGCCACCGCGGCCTGAATCCCATTCATCTCCCCAGCAAGCTGTACATCCATCAAGATCACATTGGGCGAAGCAACATCGGCTTGCGCTTCCAGACAGAAGGCCAGCGCGTCCTCGCCCCGATCACAAGCATGGGTTACCTGCGCCTTGCCGGTGGCTTGCAGGCCATTTTTCAAGGCAGCGCGCAGGTTATGATTATCTTCCACAATCAAAAGCTTCATCATAGGCTTACACTACTCAAAATCGCTTGAAATGTCAACTTCATTAGATGCTTCCTTTTTGCATAGTAGCAGTACAGGCGCGGATTCTGATAGCACGGATAAGTACTGTCGGTGTTGTAATTATAAAATCCGCGCTATCAGAATCCGGTAGTGGTTGAATAGCGACGGGTGACAGCGTAAGTAGGTGCATGCTTGGAGCCGCACAGCGCAGTAAATTGAAAAATGTGCGGCTCCAAGCACGCACCTACGACCAGTCGCTATTCAACCACTACCCAGAATCCGCGCCTGTAACCATACCCTACCACTATCGCCGCCACAATCGTTTAGGTACAACAAAACACGCACTCAAGACGTTGCAATTGACCGATTACTCTGGTACTTATAGCCATATAATGAAAGTATCTGTATTAGGGAAGCCAGGATAAGTTTTCGGAGAAACGCTATGCAAATTGTTATCATTGCCCCATCTCTACCCCCGTCTATACCCCTGCGCACCAAGCTAGGAAGCTGTACCACCCCCCCCCAACTCGCCCTGCATCTGGCGGCGTCCACCCCGTTGCGCCACCGCGTTACGATTATAGATGGAGCCAACCATGTCTGCTTGTGTACAACCATGCAAGCTGATCTCTATGTGCTGTTATGGTCACATGAGTTTTCCCCAGCCATGATTGACGTGGCGATGCAATTGACGACTTGTGAGCCTTTGATCGGTGTTTGGGATAGTCCCATGCCCGCCCCAGTCGATTATTTATTGGAATTTTGTGACCATGTGGTCTGTACTGGACAGGGCGCGCATTGGCAGCAATTGTTGGCAACGGTTGAAGCGGAACACCATCAGATCGCCTAATTTTGCTCTACCCGAAATAATCCGCGCTATCAGAATCCGCGCCTCTACTATAGTGTTCCTATTTGAAATATATACACCTGACAGGTTTGCGAAACCTGTCAGGTGTATATATTTCAAATAGGAACACTATATCTTATTCGTTTAAAGCAATTTGATCACAAACCCGCTGGGTAGTACAATAACATTATAATTCAATCAACTAATTCCCTTAGACTGGAAAATGATACATGCCAAAAATTACGTTTATTGGAGCCGGCAGTTGGGGCTTCACCCGTACCCTGGTACGCGATCTGCTCACCTTCCCCCGGCTGGAAAATGCCACGATTACCCTGATGGATATTGATAGTGAACGGCTAGAGTTTGCCAGCCAGGCTGTCCGTAAGATTGTAGCCCAGGGCAACTATCCCGCTACTGTGGAAGCGACCCAAGATCGGG
>Ga0163153_10003665_pt1 | contig 20237 bp, 18 predicted proteins | sample OliLakLV19MP6IB1_FD_148629 | JGI IMG/M metagenome (GOLD analysis project Ga0163153, IMG submission 148629) | Freshwater microbial mat bacterial communities from Lake Vanda, McMurdo Dry Valleys, Antarctica - Oligotrophic Lake LV.19.MP6.IB-1 | ecosystem: Environmental > Aquatic > Freshwater >...
TTCGGAGCGTGTTCTATGCTCAACCTTGGCACCGACCAGCGCATGACATAGATATTTTCGTGCATCATTCGGACAAAGACAGTGCGATCCGAAAGTTTATTGAGTTCGGATTTAAAGCCAAACCAATGGCCAAAACCATCACTCACGAATTAAAACTCAGTAGGTACAACACCGACATCGACTTACATTGGCATTTGATGCGACCGTCACGTTTCAGAGGCGGCTTGGAGGATTGGCTTTTCGCGCACCGGGAAAAATTTGGCGACTACTGGGGACTGGATGCAACCGCCAGCCTACTCGTGATGCTGGTGCACCCTGCAATAACCAAGTACCTGATATCACCGACATCCATGCTGATACACCAGGTGGATCAGATTCTGCTCATTGACAGTCAAAAAATTGACTGGGAAGACCTGGTCCGGGCACTGATTGATTCCAGATTGAAAACAGCTGCCTGGAGTTCAGTATATTTACTTGAAATGCTCTCGGAGACGAGCGTGGAACCGGAGTTTGAGCGATTAATCAGACCCGGAACGCTAAAGAGGATTTACCTGAAACAATGGATCGACAAAGCCTGGATTTCAAGGTTTTTCGATCGTCGATGGCAAGTAGCAACCGGATTCAGCCTGGCACTCCAGGACACGTTTTTTGACACGCTGCGCGCCGCCCTGCTGACAATGAGCAGCCGCTCTCCATACGGAGCAGACCCGTTTAAAAAAGTAGGCTGAAGCACTAAATACGTCACCGAATCAAACAATTTTCGCCTCGTCAGAAAAATTCATGGGTAGTTTTCGGGACAGGTAAAGCGCCAAGCGTGTGATATAAAGCGATTTCAGCGGCACGATAGGTGCGAAAACCGTAGGCTTTTCTGGTGGTCAGTTTTGCTTTGGTGTTGAAACCCTCCACAATCCCACTGGAAAACTGCTTTTTGGCCCGGAACCAGATGAGCAGCAACGGCCGATGCCGCCGCAACATTCTGGCCACCTTCTTCATCGGTTCAATCTTCGAATGCATGGTCTTGGTGCACCATTTATCCAGAAACTGTCCCGCCCAGTAAGGCGAGGTGTATTGCCAGAATAACTGAAACTCTTCTTTCAGCAGATAACTCCTCATCGATCGCAGATTGTAGCGCAACAAATCCGCTAGCTTGGTCTCCTGTTTGTCGGTCAGGTTCTCCGGTCGCTTGAGCAGTAGCCAGCGTGTTTTCGTCAATACCGCCGCATAACCTTTGTGCTGCAGTTCTTTCACTTCACCTGCACGCACCTCGTCATTCGCCTTGCCCAGGTGTGCCATGATGTGGAAACGATCCAGGATGTTGATCGCATTGCCAGCCTTCCCGGCAATCACCTTCAGGTACGGCTTCCACATATCACTGCAGACATATCTCAGCGTCTTACTCCGGTCCTGGCCGAACCAGCGAAAGAATCGCAGCAACGTCTTGACCGTGCGCTTCTCACCCACCCACAGCAAGCGCTTGCTGTGGCAATCGATCTGGTAGACCAGCGTCAAGTACCGATGTCCGCGCTGCCAGGCGATCTCATCAACGCCAATGGCCGTAATCCCGGATAGATCTTGGTGTACCCGCCCCCAACTTACGGCCCGTTCGACCGAACAGAACACATGGTCCCAGGTGGTGCGAAAAGCCTCGGCCACCTCTTTCCAGCTCAGGCGCTTGGCCCAACTGGCCAGAAACCACATATAGGCCTCTGTCAGCCGGTGCTTGCCCGATACCCAGGGCATCCGCTCTACTCGAACGCCACAGCCGGGACAATCCACCCGGCGCGGTGCATACACAAAAAATACCTTGTGCCCCCACAACGGGATAAACTCGAACAGCCGCTCCGGCGAGCGATCATACCCTGGCCTTTTATGCCCGCATCCACTGCATACCGGGCGGCTATTTGACCGCGACTGGATCTCCACCTCCAGTGTCGGTACCGGCGCACCTTCTACCAATCGTACCGCTCCGTACACAAATGATTTGAATTTCTGCACCCGATTGAGGATAGTCTTGATCTGCATCCTGTTCCTTTTGCTCTGATTGATGGTTGCTTCAACACTTCCATCTTCTCAGAGTCGGGGCAGGATGCTCTACCTTTCAATTTCCAGAAAACTGTCTCTCGTGCTTCGAATGCGCTATGTTTTTACCCACTAATTTTCCTGAAGAGCCCAAAAATTAAAGGATCGCTGTATACAGAACGCTGGACCATCCATCCGGGCCGAGTTTGCCATAATCTGATTCTAGCCAGGCATGTGCGCCAAAATTCTCACCATCTTTCATCACGCCAATCACAATGTGTGAGGAAATATTTTTCCGCCCCAGTATAGCCATGAGAACAATGGAGCGAGCCAAGCAAGTACCTTTCACAGGACAATACTTATAACCCAATCGAAATCCGCGATCAATATCTTGCAGGCTTTGAATCTGCTGTTCCCTCGTTGAGCCTGTGGGACCAGCCAATACGCTTTTCGGCTCAAACCAGCGAATCAAATTTTTATATGAAACGAAATGCAACAGCAGCACTACCAGTGGTAGCAACAAAAAGCTGCATGCTGATGACTCCATGCTCGTTTTGGAAAGGGATCTGAGTGTATGTAATTTATGGATAATCATGACCTTGGGCATTATCACATGAAAATTTTTCAGGCCTCATGAGTCCCTTCCAGTTTTGGGAAGTGCATGCAATGGATTTCACCCGATGTAGAGTATTCTTATTTGCTGAACCGCCCAGAAAGTTCTGAAATATAGTCAAGGGCCGTCTGGGGATCGGCGTAGTGCTCAGGGAAACTCCGTGACAATTCCAAAGCAATTTCGCCAAGTGAATGTTTTCCATTCATTAGTTTGAGTGCCCTTGCTTCAACCAGCCCCATCAAATTTATATCTGGCATATGGTCTTTTGCATATTTCTTGAGATGTTGCGGGGAAATCAACTTTCCTAGAAAGCTGGACTGACGGAAGCTCTCAAGAGGAGTTTCAATGTTAGGGGCACAATACAGGTCGGACTCCCAGCGCCAGACATATTCCCCACTCATTTTCCGGGCTTCGATTGTAAGCAATACTTTGTCACCAGAATACAAATAGACCGGTTTTGGCCAAGCCAACTGGGCGCTTCCATACACCAGGCGCTCCTGCTCTGGAGAGCAGGAAAAGCCGAATCCCTCGGCGATCTCAGCATCGAACCAAATACTGATACCGTGGGCAATTCCATCCGACTGGATGTCAAGTTTCACCTGCCCTTTTAAACTGGTTTCGCTGGCGCTTGGGTAATGAATTTCACCCCAAACCCTTGCATTGGAGCAAAGCTGAAAATCCGGCGTCATTTTTTTGATCCAACTGTTGGTGACAAAGCTGAAACCTGCGGTTAAGTCCAGATCGTAATCATTCTTCAACCAGGGAAACTCAACTTCCCTATAGCTGGCTTCGGATGAAAAGACAGCGGCATACATGGTGTCTTTTAAGGGAATAAGACGCCCGCCTGGCGCCAAAAAACGATCCCGTGCATCGATCATCGATTCAATATTGCCATCGTATAAAGGCAACATTCCACGAAGGTCTGCAACTATCACGTCGGCCTTCTCCGAGAGACTCACGTCTTGTGACAAAGCCTGAATGAATTCAATGCGATCTGAATATCCATTTGCATCTGCGAATTTTCGGGCAAGGATTATGGAATCATTGGGCTCGATTGCATAGACTTTTCCCGCACCATACTTACAGGCCAACAATGCAAATATTCCTGCGCCACAGCCAAGATCCAAAACGACACATCCTGGTTTAACGGCTGCCCGGAGTGCTTGATCATAAGCTTGCATGCGCCGTTCATCGCGAATCATCCAGCCAAACTCAGAAATTGAATACATTCAATCTTCCTTTCTGGTGAGAGTTTGCAGTGGTGGTTTTTGCGCTACTGAATGTAACAACAAACTTGCGAACCCTTTCATATCGAGGCGCACGCGGGATGGAAAATTAATTAAGGGGTCTATTTGTCCACGGCCATGTTATGAGTTCGAACAACAAAACCCGCCACTGTTCCTAAAATAATCAACACAAAAAGATCACTGAACAGCTGCGAAGCAATCGCAAAGGCTGCAAGATTAGAGGCGAGAAAGGCAATGAAGGAAATCTGATACACCAATAAACGGGAGTCCAGTTTACGGACTTTTTCCAGGCTTCGAATCACGCATAATGCTGCCCGCGATGCCAAGACCACGATTAGCAAGAACCCAAATAAACTTAGCTCAACGACGATCTTTCCTAAACCAGACTCTGCAGCACCTAAAGCTTTCGGTGACACCCCAAAAAAACGAGCCCCTTGCGAAGCTGCACCTGCACCTAGCCCGACAAATTCAGAACCCTGTATCGCTGCATCAACCAGGTTCCAGGTCAGTTCCAGGCGATCACCCACTGACTCGTATACCGTTTGACTTCTTTGCAGATAATAAGAAGATTGCTCGGAAGGCTCGTAGAGCAAGAAGACACCCGCTAAAGCGACCAGCAAGGCCAACAACATTACGCCCATCTTGCGTATTCCAAAGCGATACCAAATAAGCAACGCCCATTGTATGGCGAAGAATATGGTTATGGCTGCCAGCATCTTTCTGCGCCCGGTCAGGATAATCACACCAATCATTAACACCATCAATAAGGCCATCCAAACACGGGTTGAGATATTGGGAGAGCGAAAGATCAGAACACTGAGAAAAAAAATACAGGTTGCAGCATGCCAGGCGGCCAATTCGCCTACGCGCAAAATTCCAGGATGCGAAGACAGCTTTGTACCCACATCGTAAATAAACAATTCCTGGCCGATAAAAGTGCCGACATCCCTGAATATGGGTGCAACATCTGCATATGAAGGTGAAAGAAAAACCGTTAAACAGGTAGGTATAAAAATCCAGAGATAAACCGTCAAAAACTGCCTGATTCTTTGCCTTGAATCCACAAATCCTGCTGCAACGAGCATTGCAACTAGGGGGCCGACATAAAACAAGCCCCCCAATACTGCTAAGGCAGGATTACTGAACCGAAGCGTTGAGTTAACACTTTGCAAAATAACCAGGCCTAAAAAGGCCAATAGCATCAATTTGACCTTGGGGTCTCTGAGAAACAGGATGGAAACGGGAGGCAAAGAGCGTTGGGCAAATGCGGCAAGAACCATAAAGCCAAAAACCACCGTTGACCACAGAACATAGTACGATGGCGCGCCGTAGGTGAGTTTACGAAACACATCCTGCAGGACGCCAATCAACAGAACGGCCAGCAAACCCCGTCGCCAATTAATTGAAGTAAATATCGCTACCAGGCCTGTAATCACGATTGCCCAGATAGTCATGCGAGAATTTTCACCTTGGCAACCATTGACCAACTTTACGCAACGGTTTGGCGATAAGTGTCCAGGGATATGGCTTTAGCCCATTGACCGCCCAGGCTTTACGGTCCATTCGGTTGGCAGCCCAGCGTGCACTGAGGGATGCATTACTGGCACCGCCGGTTTTCATTTTGACCAGTACACGAGGAATGTATTTAAGGTTCAAGTCATGAATCAAAATAAAGCGCAGCATCAATTCGTAATCCGCAGCGGTTCCCATATCCAAACGATAGTCGCCGAATTCATCAAAAAACCGTTTGCGTACAAAAAAAGTAGGATGGGGAGGTATCCAGCCCTGGTGCACCTTGCGCCTGTCGAACGGCCCAGACACCCAGTGGCGCACGACTTTTGTTGGATTCTCACGGTCAACATAGTCCAAATCTGCATACACAGCATCGACGGCGCTATCAGTAAAAGCATTTACGATGTCGTTCAATACATGCTCATCTGAAAATGAATCATCTGCGTGCAAGATTCCAATGATGTCTGGATTCGCAAGGCGTATTCCCTTGTTCAGCGCATCGTACTGTCCGTGGTCCGGTTCGCTGACAAACCTGCTGATGCGGCCTGAATTACGTTGTAATATCGCTGCCGTGCCGTCCATTGAACCGCCATCCATTACGATATGCTCAGCCAATACCGTTTGCCCCGAAACCGACAAAATACACTCTTCAAGAGTTGCTGCCGCGTTCAGGCAAGATGTTATTACGGCAATTGAATGAGTCAAAGCCGGAGTCCTTTCATCTCGAAACTACGATTTGGCCAAGAACCAGCAGATCCATATTGGTCCGCAAAAAACAAGCCAACGCTTCCTGTGGTGTGCATACAATCGGTTCATTTTCGTTGAACGATGTATTGAGCAGCATGGGAACGCCCGTTCTTTCACGGAACGTGTCAATCAATTGCCAGTACAGTGGGTTGGTATCACGGTGAACCGTTTGCAAGCGCCCGGTGCCATCCACATGCGTGACAGCTGGTATCTCCTTCCGCCTTTCCTCAAGAATAGGAAACACCTTCATCATAAAGGGCACATCGTCATCTTCTTCAAACCAGTTCGCCACGTATTCACGCAACACAGATGGAGCAAAGGGTCGAAAGGATTCCCGGCGTTTGATCTTGAGATTCAGGATATCTTTCATATCGGTGCGGCGAGGATCACAGAGAATGGACCGGTTGCCCAAGGCTCGCGGGCCCCATTCCATTCGCCCTTGAAACCAACCCACCACGCCGCCGTCGAAGATGCATTCCACCACCGCATCACAAAGCGCTTGATTGTCGGTAGCACTTTGAACCTTGCAACCAGCTGATTCAAGCTGTGCGCTGTTGGCATGCAGCACCTCAGCGACTTCAGATTCCGAATATTCCGGCCCCCAACTGGCATGCCTCATTGGCACACGTATCGAATTTCCAGATTCGTGCCAAACCGACAAGGCCGCGCCCAAAGCACCGCCGGCGTCACCTGCTGCTGCTTGAATGTAGGTTTTTGTGAACGGAGTGTTGCGGCGAACACGGCCATTGGCAACCGAGTTCGCACCACAACCGCCTGCTATTGCCAGACTGCTGTGACCATGTTGTTCATATAAACGATTCAACAAATGAAAAAAGGCCTCTTCGTATATCGCCTGCACGGAATGGGCCAGGTCTTTGTGGCTATCCGCCAAAGCTTCTTCAGGCTGCCGTCGCGGGCCAAGCAATTCCTCAAGCTCACTGCTAAAAAGGTCTGAAAACTGAGGCGAACCTGTATCCCATTCGTAGGATATCTTTTCGCGGCCATGTCGAAAATAATTCTGATCAAGACGAAAAGAACCGTCATTTTGTAATTGCACAAGTTTTCGCATTTGCGGCAAACAACGGGGCTTGCCATACGAAGCCAAACCCATCACCTTGTATTCATCGCCATAGTTGGGATAGCCCAGGTACTGCGTCATAGCCTGGTAGAACACCCCCAATGAATGAGGAAAATACACCCGATCTTCGACCGAGATCTGTGCGCCGTTACCCTGCCCCCAGGCTGAACTGGCAAAATCACCAAAACCATCAACTGAAACAACCGTTGCTGCCTCAAAGGGGGAGCAATGAAAGGCGGAACTCAGATGTGCCAGATGATGCTCAACCGCACACAGTCTAGCTTTGACTTCTTGGTCAGGAAACTCGGCAGACAACAGCTCTAGGACATTACCGCGCTGTTTCTTATTGCGCACCTTCTCCAGCACCATCCCCAAATCGGGCCGCCGCTTCAGCGCATAAGCTATTTTTTTGGTCAGGTTAGCTTTGGAATCCTGATTGATGGCGACCTTCGCGACATCCCCTATATCAATGCCAGCCTCCTGTAAGCAATAGCGTATGGACTGAGTTGGGAATCCAGCCCAATGCTTGATGCGACGGAAACGTTCTTCTTCAACCGCAGCGACAATATGCCCATCTTTCAAAAGGCAGGCTGCCGAGTCACCATGAAATGCATTGATACCAAGAATATACAAACCTATTTTTCCTTTGTTTGCAGCATAGCCTGCAGCAGAAAGAGGCTGAGTAACAGCTCTGCAAATGACCGCTGCATGGCGTAGAACAATCCTCGCCAACCGCTCATAAAGCCACCTCGAAGGATGTAAGCGTGTATTCCAACAATAATGGGGGCGAACACGATCAGCTTGCGCAGTCTATCGACAACACTGATAGAACCGATTGCTTTATCTGAAAGCTTGGTTGCTTCCAGTTGTGCATAGTTTATCTGTGAATGCACCCAGCGGTTCAACGGCTTTCGATCATCGTGTGCAATGGTGCATCCCAATTGCCCAACCGACCCAGACTCCAGTAATCGTTGCGTATGCCCATCATCAACATACTGGCTGCCGCTCACACGAAACAAAACAACCCTGGGTGGCAATACACTGCCTCTTATCGGTTTTCCTGCAACCCAGTAGCTAAAGCCTGCACGGTAACCCCAGAAATTCCTATCCATTGCATCGGTTATCTGAGTTTCAGCATTGACTGGCAACACATAGTCAGCATCCAGAGTTAGCGCCCAAGGGCTTGTGATGTGGCTGAGCCCGATATTCCACTGAGTTGCATGAGTAGTGAATTCATTTTGAATGATTCTGGCGTTGGGAAAGCTGCCGACAATCTCACCAGTGCCATCCGTGCTATGACTATCTACCACCAAGACGCGCTGAGCCCAGGTTAAGGCTTGCAGAATTCTCGCGATGTTTTCTCTCTCATTAAAGGTGAGAATCAATATCGTCAAGTCGCCAGGAGAAGCGCTCATTCGAGTTTGGCCTCTTCTACATTGCGCTTGGTCAACTGCTGGTAGGCTGAGCTCATGTCGGCAGCGATTCGCGACCATGAATAATGGGATTCGGCCACTTGCTCGCCGCGCTTTCCCATTTCTCTTGCAGTTGTGGGGTCGTCAAGTAGCTCCCTGATGGCTTGAGCTATTTCTGCCGCTGACTGAGTCACAACCCGACCACAATCATGCTTGGTAACAGTATCTGCAAGACCAACCCCAGGGCTCACAACAACAGGGCATCCCGAGGCCATCGCTTCCAAAACGGTGTTACCAAAATTTTCATTTACCGAAGGCAGCACAAACAGTGCCGCATTGCGATAGTAAGCCCACTTTTCTCTGTCGTTCGCATGCCCAACAAATTGAACTCTTTCTGCCAGGCCCAGTTGATTTACTTGAGCGTGGAGTTGGCTCATGTAGCGTTCTTCACCCGAACCCGCAATTACCAAAATTTTGGCAGGAACCTCCACCATCGCAGCAATTAAAACATCCAGACCTTTTTTGGGGTCAATTCTGCCGAGGTAGAGCACATACTCCGACTTGAGGTCAGATGGTTTGTCAATCATCAATTTCGTTGGCAGCGTGATGCCATTGGGTATCAATAATTGATCGGGCAATTCGAAACCGAAGCTCCTAAGGTCATCGCGCTCTTGCTCTGAGGTCACATGTATCCCTGCAGCTCGCTCTATCATCTTTCGATCAAAAAGTCTTATCCACAGTTGCTTCAGTTGGCGACTTTTGCCCTGAATCAGTTCATCCACCAGCATACCTCGAGGCGATACCACATAAGGAATGCGCTTTTTCGAAGCCAGGCGAGAAACCATCAAACCCGGCCACAGAAACATGGTATGAATATGAATGATGTCATAGTAATCAATGTTATTTTGGAGAAATCGCCTCATAGCCGGTGACCGATACAGGCGCCTTGGCCACTGAACCGGGAAATACAGCACTCCAACGCCGTCCATATTCACACGCTGGCCCAGCGGTATTAGCGTTATGCCGTCGCCATCAACATTGGTGGTGCAAACATCTACTTCGAACCCTAAGGCAACCAACGCCTTGCACAAGCCATGCACTGAATAAATGGGGCCGCCGTATCGCGTAGCTGGAAAGTACGTTGGCACCACGTGGAGAATTTTAATTGCACAACTCCGGGTTTCGTTTTTGATTGAGTGCGAGAACCGCGGTCACGGTGCGACTCACTGCAATATCAATAGAGTATTCGTTTAACACGCGCGTTTTGGCAGTTGTTCCGAGTTGTAGCCAATCTTGAGGCTCAAGCTGTGCAATGATCTGCATTTTTTGAGCCAATTCTTGAGTATTGCCAAACTCGAATTGAAACCCTGTAACACCCTCTTCCACCAAGTCGGGGCCGCAACCCACTCGATCACTGACTATTGCAGGTATTCCACAGGCCATCGCCTCGTTCACAACCAGCCCCCATGTTTCTCCACAATCGGACGGCAACACCAGGCAATCCGCAATGGCATAGGCCGAGGGAATTTCTGTTTGATTGAGAAAGCCGGCAAATGAAACAGGTAGATTGTTGGTCTGAACAAAACCTCTCAACTCATTCTCAAGCGGCCCGGTTCCAACCATCAACACATGCACTGGCTTAACTGTTTTTGATTTTAGTTTTAGCAGCGCCAGAAGCAAATCCATCGGCCTCTTTTTCGTTACAAATTTTCCTACGAATAAAAAGCAAAATGCATCATCAGAAATTCCAAAGCTTTCTCGCACTTGATTGCTTCGAGTACGAGCCTCAGCACAAAGCCGTCCGAAGAAAAGGTTGTCGACAAAATACGGAGCGTTTTCACCCAGCCTTTCGCCTACTCCTAATTGCTTGTAGAAGCTTCGATTGGCCTTACCGATAGGCAAAAAACGGCTCGCGCCTCTAAACAACCAACGATTTTTCAATTGACTGAGCCAAGAAGCGGAACACAAACCATTACTCTCTGCCCTTATGACCAATGGCAGCCCGAGACTTGATACGGCCAAAATGCACTGTGCCATACCCAAATGTTGCCAACCCAAAATCATCACAACATCGGGTAACAAACTCGAAATATCCTGTTTAGCCTGACCAAGCCGCAAGCCAGCCCAGCCATCACTGATACTGCCCTTTGCGGAAGGTGCCTTCAGAGATTTATAGCCTACGCGTAGTGGAATATCCCACTCAAATGCGTGGCCGAAACCAACACCTTGGTCATTTGCGTCAGGCAAGGCAAGGAACATCACGGTTAAATCGACTCTCAAGTCTTCTTGCAATTCACGAAACCACGGTGCCTGGTATTGGATGGGGTGTGAAGAAATGATGAGCAGCCTGGGCTTCATCTAATATCTTTGCCATCAACCTTGGCCAGGAAAGGCAATTTAGGACCTTGCAGCCGCAAATAGATGGCCCAGAAGAAACCGGCTGCTTCAGAAAAAAGCGTGACCGGAATATACCAAGGTGCTTTCAAATGATGATTGGTAAATACCGAGCCAAAAAAACGCTTAAAACTCTCAAACAGGCGCCAACTAACTTTGGGTGAAACGAGCAGATAGTAGTAAGCGCCCACTGGATGACGGGGGTTCCAGCTGGTGAGGTGATCGCCTTTGCTGCGGGTTCCGCCAGAAGAGTGATGAAGGTGCCGAATCAGTGCTGCTGGCTCATACCAAATCTTGCCACCACTTTGCAAAAGCCGGTCTGCAAACTCGCATTCAAAACGGTAAGCCGCGCCTTGGAAATTTTCATCAAAGCCACCGAGACCTATCAAAATGTCGCGGCGAATTGAGAAATTACCTCCCATAAATTCTGTTTTGAACTCACCTTCTAGCTTCGTGAAAGGCTCTGAGCGGTGATCATCTTCATGCCAGGGCTGTAAAACACGCCCAACTACAAGTTCAGCCCGCGCTTCAGAATGCGCCTTTATGTGTGCGGTGATGATCGCACTGCCTGGAATGATGTCATCATCCAAAAACAGGAGTAAGTGTGCCTTCGCCTCCGTAACTCCTCGATTCATTGCCTCTGGAATTGAGGGGTTGGACTGAGTTATCCAGCGTATCTGACATGTCTCATGCCATCCATCTAATGTTTGTTTTGAACGTACCGAATGCTCTTTACTTTGATCAATGATTAGTAATTCGACATCCTCTGATTTCTGCTTCAATAAATCATGAACTGTGTTGAGCAAGACGTCTTCACGTCCATACGTAGGTATTATCAGCGACAGGTTGGCTTTTGGACTCATTGACAATTGAATCGATTGATCAATTGCTTAACATGGCTCGCGTTTACGAATCACCCTTGCCGGGACACCAACAGCAACACACAGATCCGGAATGGATTGTGTAACTACAGCTCCAGCACCAATCACGGCGCCCTTTCCTATTTTCACACCCGGCAAAATACAAACATTAGCGCCAATCCATGCGTCATCCCCGATGGCAACTGGCGCCTCAGTAATGCCCTGATCCACAATTCGAGAGCCACTCAAAATATTATGATTGTGATCGGTAATGAAACAATTGGGTGCAATCAGTACCCTGTCACCAATTGATAGTTTTTGACTGATATCAAAAATGGAATTACGACCCACAAAGACTGAATCGCCCAATATGATGCATGCATTCTTTGACACCAGCTTGAAACTAATATTTGACTCAATCTGCGCTCTGGCTCCCAGTTTAAGCCCTCTGGTATTCTCGATAGCCAAAAACCTTCCTATACGTGTGCGTGAGCCAACTGAAGCTCCTCGAAAACTCAGGCAGGCCGCTCGACAGTACTCCACCCAAACCTTAACTCGATTGATCATGTTTCAGCTCGCATGGGTGAAGGTCTTCACTTATTAGCGCTTCCGATAACAAACACTTGATGCGCCGCCTTCTGAGCCAAAAACGGAATTTTTAGAACCAGCTGATCCAAAGATTGCATCAGCGATAAAGGAAGCCTGGGAAACAAATGACGTAACTTCATGTGCCCATTAATAAACGGGGTTTCAAAATATCCAGAGCTCGCTATTGCTAATCCCGCGTTCTGAAACTGCTGTAAAAGCTCCGTTTTGCTGTAGGCAAAAACATGACCATCACCATCGGCAGTATTTTCTCTAAAAGTCGGGTTTGCCTGCGCCATAAATTCTGTGAAGCTGGGAAGTCCGTTTCGAACATAGTGAAAATTTGGGGTTGTCATTACTAAGCGACCACCGAGTTTCAGGCGGTGAGCGAGGTTTCGTATTTTTTCTTCTGGGCTCAGCACATGCTCAATAATCTGGTTGGCAAAAATGATGTCGAAAGTATTTACCATCAAGGGATTTTCAAAGAGGTTTCCCGCGACATAACTAATGTCACCATTCGTATAGCGACTCGCAGCGTAACTCAGGAACTCAGGTCGAATATCCACTGCGGTAACTCGATGGCCTCGCTCAGCCAGTTTCAAAGCCAAGGTCGCCTGTGCACAACCCACATCCAAAATGTCCAGCGTCTGCTTATCATCAACCAAAGAAAAATAGAACTGCAACAAATTCTGATACTGAGAATAAATATGCGGCGCAATTGTGGGGTCCCAAATTTCACGCATGTCGTGTTCAAACAGGCGTTTAACTTCACCGCTCCAATTGGGAACAAAAACGGGTGGCTTCATCTGATGAGTTGCCTTAAGTACCTAAAGCCATATTTGAAGTTTAAGGGTGACTGAAGCCAGGCACGTTTGAAATAGTGCCTTGCACTCGCACTGTCGGTCTTTTCTAAACAGGATCCAATGAAATACTCATATTGCGCTCGCGCTAGTCTTGGTGGACTTTCGTCATCAGAGTCAAAACCAGAATAGGTCAAATTGATGGTTGGCTCTGTTTGTCCTGATCTTCTCAACCGAGCACATTCCAGAATCAAGGATGCTGCAACCAATTGTTGTTCCCGCTTTAAAATGCTGATTGCGGTTGGTTCAATTTCACTCTCGTACAGTATTTCTGGCTGGGCAAGTACTTCGGATGCTTCAATCATGCGCATCCACAAGTCCAGGTCTTGCGCAACCTTGAACTCAGATCGGTAGCCTCCAACCTGGTCATACAGGCTTTTTCGAAACATGGTACTACCATGATGTGAGGGGCCCCTGATGGTGGTGAGACTTGTTTGCGCCAAGCCCGCTGTGAGCTCGTCTGCCTGTTGCACAACTTCATACAGTTTTTCACCATCCCCACTCAAAAACCGTGTACCGCAACTGACCAAGCCGATATCTGGACGCTGATCAAGAAGGGTCGACTGTGACGACAGTCGACCAGGCAAATAGCAATCACCTGCATCTACGCGTGCAATGTAACGTCCATTGGCTTGCTGACAGCCTAGAACCAATGATTTCGTTAATCCAATATTGGCCTTGTTGCCAATAAGCTTTGCTTTGTTCGAACCATTCATCGCCCTGTTTATGGCTGAAAGTGTGGCATCTGTTGAGCCATCGTCTACCACTATGAGTTCGAAACTAACCCCTTGCTGCGCTAAAACACTTTCAATGGTTTTACCTATCGTGTGCTCGGCGTTGTAAGCCGAGCAAACCACTGAAACTTTGGGGGTTTGCTTCACTTCAGTCTGCACTCGAAAGTGTTCGCAACAGACTTCTCAACCTTTCAGCGATGTGCGTTGTCAACCTGAAGCCTATGACTTTGCCCAGCCAAAAATAGCCCGTTTGCACCTTGGTTGGAAATGCCCTATTTAGCTCGGCTACTAGCTGTCTGGCTTCGTTGGTTAACCCAGAAAGTGCTGCTTGTCGGGCTACAAGAAAACTCCCGTCAAGAAACGTTTGCAAGTTGGGGTCAGTACGTTCGATTCCTGCAACTCGTGCGTGACCAAGTATGTGTTTTCTTGCTGTGCAGCGATCAGAAAGTATGTTGGTCGAAGGATCAGGTGCAAAGCTCAAACTGGATTCCTTCAGCACCCGAGTTTCCGACACAATTTCTGTGACCCATGCCAAATTCACGCCTTTGGCCGCTAAACGGCAGTCATACTCCCAGTCTTCTTCTTGGCCAAGCGCCAGCCAAGGGCCGTTTTCATGGATTATTTTCGCACGATAAAGTGGAGTTGAAGTATCCCACCACCGATCCGAGAGAAAGCTTGGAAACATCGTGTTTATTTTTTTTCCTGTCCACTTAACGGGTTCAAGGTTTTTTTCTCCGCCCAAGGGATATCTGATGGTCCATCCATAGCAAACTCCACAGTCTGGATTTTCCTGCAATTTGGCAATTTGCTTTTCAAACTTGCCTGGCATTAAAAGGTCATCACTATCTAAAAACTGGATGAATTCGCCATTGGCGGCTTCAACGCCCACTTGCCTGGCTGCCCCTGGCCCGGCATTTTCCTGCCGAAACAGGTGAATTTCATGAAATTTTAGAGCCAAGTTCTGTAGGACTGACCTAGTCTCATCGGTTGATCCATCGTCGATCACCAGTATTTCTATCGGTCGCCAAGTCTGAGCCAGCACGCTTTCAATAGCCTCAACAACCAAGCCTGGCCGGTTGTACACCGGAATAATGGTACTTACTAAACCTTCAATGTGCATTGGACCGCTCAAGGTAAGTACGGGACCAAAGATTTAACAGCAACAAACGCCACGCGAGGTTGCGGAAAATACTGATGGAATGGGGAAAGGCATATCCCGTTTTGCCCTTGTCAAAATAGGCTGTCATGGCTGTGCGCAGACCCAGTTCATCTACCCAACTTTGCTTGCCCAGAATTATTTCACGCGCGTAGGCCCGGAATTTAGGTGACTCATTCATCCAGGAGGATGCCAATGGAGCACCAAATTTCTGCCGTTGAATGATTTCGTCTGGAAGCAAGTTGTATTGACTGGCGACTTTGCGCAATAACAATTTCTCACCCGTTTCGTTGATCAGCAATTCCCTGGGCACTGTGTAGGCAATTTCAGCGACGCGAGAATCAAGATAAGGGACACGCGCCTCAACGCTTACCGCCATGCTGGCCCGGTCTACTTTCATCACGTAATTGTTTGGTAACTGATGTCGCGACTCAAACATTCGAATGGCATGGAAGTAATCGTTATTTGACTCGTTGAGGTAACCACGCATCAGGCGGGAAAATACCCTGTACTGACTGCCGTATCGACGCCCGGCATATTGCCGGTACAGCTGAAACAGGCGCCAAGCCTTGGGGCCTTTGAGTGCACCGGGTAAGGCATTTCGAAACACACCGTAGCCGCCGAAGAGTTCATCTGCGCCCTCTCCAACGATCACCACTTTTATGCCCTGATCTCGGCATTTTTGATATAGCAGGCGTGTTGAAATCATGCCCCAGTCGGCAAACAGGTCATCAAAATGTGCAACATTGCTTTCAAGATCGTGGGTGATTTCTTCGGGGGTGATTTCCAGTTCGTGATGATCTGAGCCGATGAACCGGCTGACTGTGCGGGCAAAGGGGCGCTCATCAATCTCAGATTGGCCAAATCCCATGGTGAAGGTCTCCACCGGTTTATGCCGGCACGCCAGGGCAGCAATCAGGCTAGAGTCCAATCCCCCTGAAAGCAATATACCGACAGGCACATCGGCCACCAATTGTTCTGCAACAACGGTGTCCAGTGTCTGGTATATATGCTCTACCAGTGCTGGCACCTCGATGTCGCTGATAAGCGAGGGTGTGGCTGGAGTGAAATAGGTCTGGTTTTCCACAATACGTCCACGACTGATTTTCTGCCACGTACCCGGCGTCAATTTCTGAACACCCGCAAACACGGTGTTTTCCTCACAACTGAAGCCAAATTCCAGAAATTGGGCCAATGATTTCCGGTTAATGGTACGACGAAACCCAGGCAGCCCCAGAAATGCTTTGATCTCAGATGCGAATACTATCCCGGCCCCATCTTCCATATTCCAGCAAAGCAAAGGCTTGATGCCCATGGAATCACGCGCCAAATACAATGCATCGTTTTGAGGCGACCAGATGGCAAAGGCAAACATTCCCTTAATCTTTTGAACGCAGTCAATGCCCCATTCGGCAAAGGCATAAAGCAGCACTTCGGTATCGCTTTCCGAATGAAAACGATAGTTACGTTTTTCAAGTTGTTTGCGCAAGTCCCGGAAATTGTAAATTTCACCATTGAAGATCAATACATCCCCATTGGCTGCGTTGACCATTGGTTGATGGCCGTGATTGCTCAAATCAATAATGCTCAGACGGTTGTGTGCCAAGGCAATTCCACATTCAGCTGCCTCGAAAATGCCGCTGTCATCTGGTCCGCGATGGGCTACCGACTTTTGCATTGTTTCCAGATCAGGGGTGCCGAACTTACCCGCCTGCGCCAGTGTCCAGCCGCTAATGCCGCACATGAAACTCAGTCATTTTGTGACACCACAGCTGTTGTTCGCAGGCCCTTCTGAATACCCGCATTGATGACGCACTGACGAAAACGATCGCCGCGGCCTTTTAGCAATTGAACCAGCCCTCGTAAACAAAACAAAATCTCGGACCCGAAGGTGCCCTCATTGGCGCTACCCCGCAAACGCTCCGCCCTGCCAGTTTCGACTCCATAGCGATACATGTATTTCAGAGTCAGGCGCTGGGGGTCCTGAATGTGATAACAGACGGCATTGGCCAGATACACGCCCATTGCACCGGATGCTCTCGCTCGATCAATGAATTCAGTTTCCTCTCCCCTGCCTGAACCGGTTCCTTTTACGCCAAGGTCCACTCGAAATGGCGAGAGCTTGCTGATGATTTTTTTGCTCACAGCAAAATTTGCTCCGAAGGGAATAGGATCAGTGTCAAGGAACGCTGTGTTGGAGTCGCCCAGATCAAAATAAACCAGCAACCCCGAAATCAATGCCAAACTGGGATCCGACAACCAAGTCGGTTTTCTGTCCAGCCATTTCGGAAGAATCCGCCCACCAAAGTAATCTGCCTCGGGGTGAGCCAGCACGGCCTCTGCATACGCTGACAACCACCCCGCATCCAATACGACATCATCATCGGTAAAGATCAGCAAGTCGCCGTAAAACTCGAGCAACGCCCGGTTACGCGCAGACGACAAGCCCTGCTCTGGCTCAAATAGATAACGTAATGGAAGATTGCTCTGGTATTTAAGTGCCACCTCCCTGGTGTTATCCGTGGAATTGTTATCAATAAGTAGAAGTTCCCAGGAAAACTCATTTATAGCCTCCTGAACAAGGAGTGAATCCAACGTTCGGGCCAGGCTATCAGCCCGGTTGTAGGTGCAAATGCAGACTGAGATCAAACGAATGACGACCTATCGCAATCCATCAAAAGTCATTTATCGCAGCTTGGCCGGATTGAACTTGGCACATGCGCTGAACTACACCCGCCAGATTGGTTTGAGCTTCCCATCCCAAGCTGGATTTGGCCAGGGCTGGCTGAGCCCGTCCCACCCTCAACTCACTGGGCCTGAACAATCGAGAGTCCGATTCGACGAATTCACTGGAATCAAGATCAAAATACTGAAAGGCCTGTTTCACAAACTCACCCAGGCTGTGCGTGCTGCCTGTGGCAATCACAAAGTCCTGCGCTCCATCCTGTTGCAACATTTTCCACATGGCCACCACATACTCCGGCGCCCAACCCCAGTCACGCTCGATGTTCAGATCACCCATCACCAAGCGTTCATCGCTGCCAGCAGCTATACGGGCTGCTGCTGCCACCACTTTGCGCGTGACAAACCGTTCAGGCCGCAGCGGCGATTCGTGGTTGAACAGGATGCCGGAACAGGCAAACAAGCCATAAGCTTCGCGGTAGTTAGCAACCTGCCAATGTGCTGCTGCCTTGGCCACCGCATAAGGGCTGCGGGGCCTGAAAGGTGTGTTTTCATCACAGGCTGTTGTGGCATTGCCAAAACACTCGCTGGAACCCGCGTTATAGAAGCGGATGGGTTTACCTGTAAAACGGATCGCTTCCAGCAGGTTCAATGTCCCCACAGAAATGCTTTCAAGGGTTTCCACGGGCTGCTCAAACGACAGGCCAACCGAGCTTTGCCCGGCCAGGTTATACACCTCATCGGGTTCTACTTTACTCACAGCCTGCAGAACACTGCGGAAATCGATCGGCGCCATGGACAGGGTTTCTACCTCCTCCCGAATACCCAGAAGCTTTAGATTATTGAAACCGCACACCTGTGCATCGCGGGAGGTTCCGAACACCTGATAATCCTTTTGTAACAGGTGACGCGCAAGATAAGCGCCGTCCTGCCCCGATATGCCACAAATAAGTGCTGTTTTGCTCATGTTGCTATCAGTTCCATATCTACATAAATTCCGCGCAATTTGCTTTTGAAATTCGAAAACGCGAAAAACTCCAGGCCATCCGGAATGGCTTTGGGCTGGTTCAATGCCTGCCGCAAAGCGGACATCAATTCGCCCCGATTATCCGGATTCACCAGCAGGCCCAAGGCACCGTCACGAACGGCTTCGCGGCTACCGTCCAGTGTACTGGCAACCACGGGTATACCGCAGGCCATCGCTTCTAGGAAGACAAAACCGAAGCCTTCACCCCTGCCCGGCATCGCAAAGGCTTCCGCCATCTGGAAGTGTGCAGCCTTCTCATGCTCAGAAATCCTGCCGATAAATCGTACGTGTTCATCAACCCCCAGTGTATGAGCCAGTGCTTGCAGCCGTTCGCGATCGTCACCATCACCGGCAACCACGTAAACAAGATCGGGGATTTCCGCCAATAACTCTGGCAGCACGTTGAGTATTTCATCGATACCCTTGTAACGCTCCAAGGCGCTGAGTCGCCCCAATGTAAGCAAAACGCGCTTGCTTGAGACTCCGTAACGCTGTTGCAGGGCTGCATCCGGAGCGGCCAGCCCATAGCGTTCCGCATGAATGGCATTGGGCAATATGGCGATCTGCTCAACTGTTTTACCCGACCAGCCACAAAACAAGGCTCGGGTATGCTCACTGATCGATGCGATAGTGAATGCACGACGCAGCAAGTATTTCTGCAGAAAGCCATCTATCGGCTTCCAGGCGTCAATTCCGTAGATCATCATCAGCATTTTGGCCTGAGTAAGCACTTGGGCCAGTGCAGCAAGGGGTAAGAAATTGATGTGCCCACAGATGACAAGATCAAAATTTCGATGATCTAAAAATAGCCGCGATAAGGCTTTAAACATTCCTGACTTACCTCCAGAAACATCACACACTTTCACCTTTGCGGGCAATGCCGCCCCAACCGGAATAGGGTTTCTGGCAATCACAAGGATTTCCTCGATCTCTTCTAATTCTGCTGTGGCTTGCAACAGGTCGTTGAGGTACAGGGCAATGCCGCCATGCCCACCAAAAGCATCTGGCACCAGGGCCAACACTCGAATTTTTTTCTTAGGCACTAGACACATCCGCAATTGGATTTTCAACGCCAAACGCTTGAACAACCCTGCCAGCCCATGGGCGCGAACTGCTTGAAGTCTTCCTGCCCGACTGCCCCTGCTCCACCTGTTCCGCCAGCCACTGGGCCACCGGCGTAGTGAAACCTGTTTTCGCCCGCTGCCGTACATTTGCTGGCAAGGGATTCGCCGGTGCGCTGGCCAATCGCTGTTTACTCCACTGGCGGTCCCGCACCGCAATGGGCGCAATGGCCTTTAGCAATTCCGCATC
>Ga0163153_10003667_pt1 | contig 20223 bp, 19 predicted proteins | sample OliLakLV19MP6IB1_FD_148629 | JGI IMG/M metagenome (GOLD analysis project Ga0163153, IMG submission 148629) | Freshwater microbial mat bacterial communities from Lake Vanda, McMurdo Dry Valleys, Antarctica - Oligotrophic Lake LV.19.MP6.IB-1 | ecosystem: Environmental > Aquatic > Freshwater >...
AATTAGTCAAGGTGATATTTACTGGCTTCACGCAGAAGGGATGGGAGGGTCGGAAGCTGACTATCCCCATCCCTATGTAGTCATTCAGGATGATGTCATTAACCGCAGCCGCATCAACACGGTCGTGGTTTGTGCTTTGACGTCGAATCAAAAGCGGATGACGGAACCCGGTAATGTATGCCTTGAGGCCGGAGAAGCCAATTTACCCAGACCAAGTGTTGTCGTCGTTTCGCAGATAGACGCGGTAGAAAAAACCCAGTTAGGTGACTACATCGGGTCGCTGAGCAAACCGCGGATAGAGCAGATATTGGCGGGTATGCGGTTTCAGCAGTTGTCATTTTTCGCTCGTTATCACACCCGTTGAAGGTGAATTGCGGATCGATGAACGCTTGGTTTTCCGGCGCTCGGTAGCTGCTATCCGAGTTGGAATCTGGCGGCTTGGAGCTGTTGTTAAAAATGCAGACATCTACAGAATAAAATGCGCGAGAGGCCGTGTTTATGCAACTTCAGTTTAGCGCCACCTTGGCGTCGGGCGATGTGAAACGGCACATTCCCCATACTTTTACCGTATCCGCTGCTTGCAGTCGATTAACCATCCGTCTGCATTATGCACCGCGCCTGGCTGGCGGGATCACCAATCTGTTGACCTTGACCCTCTTTGACCCGGATGGCTTTCGTGGGGCCGGCCACCGTGGCGGTGACACCCATGTCGTGGAACTGACGCCGACGACGGCTACGCGCGGCTATCTCGTCGGAGGGTTGCCCGCGGGAGGGTGGACCGTGCAGATCGACACGCACATGGTGCTGCCGGATGTGCCCGTCCATTACACCCTGGAAGTGCAGAGTGAAAGTGACGCTGCGCTGGCAGCCGCGCCCGCACCCCGTCCTGTGGCCGATTTCTCGCGCGTACTCAACCCCAACCCTGGTTGGTATCGGGGCGATCTCCATTGTCACACGCTTCATTCGGACGCCAGTTGGACCACGCACGAATTGGTGGCCGAGGCGCGCCGCCAACGCTTTGACTTTATTGCGTTGACTGACCACAACACCATCAGTCCACTGGCCGAGATGGCCGAGATGGCTGGTGATGGCCTGCTGACGATGGGAGGCCAGGAGTTGACTACCTTTTGGGGTCATGCCGTCTGTCTGGGTGCGTATGAATGGTTGGATTGGCGGGTGGATCGCGAAGGCGCGCAGATGGCGGCTCTTGCCACCCAACTCTATGCTCAGAACAAGCTCTATATTATTGCCCATCCCTATGCAATTGGCGATCCCTATTGCACCGGCTGCCGCTGGCTTTATAGGAGCATGATGCCGGGAACGGCGCGCCTGGTGGAGATCTGGAATGGCCCCTGGTTTGGCGGCCATCCCCTGGAGCACAATCAAAACGAGGATGGCATTGGCATCTACTATCGCTGGCTCAACGAGGGACGCCGATTGGTGGCGACGGCGGGCAGCGATGCACATGGGCCGAAAGGCTATCTTGGTGGCGTCGGCTGCAATGTCGTCTATGCACAAGAGTTATCGACCCGGGGAATTTTACGCGCGTTGGCACAGGGCCATCTCTATCTCAGTGCCGGCCCGACCCTTCACCTCCATGCACAGAATGGGCAAGGGACAGCGGCCATGATCGGCGATACCCTGACTGTAGCCGGTGAAACCACGCGTGTCAGCACGACCTGGGCGAATGCGCCGGCGGGAGCAACGCTACGGCTCATTGTCAACGGGGCCATACAGGAGCGGCAACCGATCAACGCCGGCGGCGAAGCACATTGGACATTGCCGGCCTATGGCCCACGCTGGTGTACCATCGAACTGCGTGGCAAAGATGACGCCATGCTGGCAGTGACAAATCCGATCTTTTTGGGGAGTTGAACACGCACCTACGCCACGGAATAAATTTTATGGTTTAGTAAACATACTATACTGAACCATAAAGTGCTACTCATCATTATTTTCCTTCGGCATCTGTTGCCAAAAATTGATAAAATAGGTCAGTACCTCGGGGTTGCGCATTGCCTCGCGTTTGACGGCTTCCTCCACCGGCAGGCCCAGCAAAATCTTGCGGATCGGAACTTCCATCTTTTTGCCGCTCAAGGTGTAAGGCACCTGCTCAATGGCAAAGATCGCGTTGGGTACGTGGCGCGGAGAAATGTCATCGCGAATCTTGCGCTGGATGCGCGCTTGCAAGGCTTCGTCTAGTGTTGTGCCTGGGCGCAGCACAACAAACATGGGCATGTACGAATCCTGGCCTAGCACTTCCAGATCAACCACCAGGCTATCTAGCACTTCTGTAAAGCTCTCGACCGCTCGATAGATTTCGCCAGTACCCATGCGGATGCCCTGCCGATTGATGGTCGAGTCGGAGCGGCCGTAAATGATACAGCCATGTCGCTGGTTGATTTTGAGCCAGTCACCATGCCGCCAGATACCGGGAAAGAGATCAAAATAACTAGCCAGATAGCGGGCGTTGTTGGCATCATTCCAAAAATAGAGCGGCATCGAAGGCATTGGCTGTGTAATGACCAAGTCACCGACCTCATCCAACACCGGTATCCCGGCTTCGTTCCACGCCTCCACCCTGGCCCCCAGCGCTGGCCCCTGTAGCTCCCCGGCATAGATGGGCAGAATGCGCACCCCACCGATAAAGGCTGTACAAAGGTCTGTGCCGCCACTCATCGATTCCAGCGCTAGATTGGGATTGACAAAATCATAAACCCATTGAAAACCTTCCACACTCAAGGGCGAGCCAGTCGAACCCAGCGCACGCAACCGGCTAAGGTCAACGTGGTGCTTAGGCTCAATCCCGGCTTTTATACAGGCGTGGATAAAGGCGGCAGAGGTGCCAAAATAGGTCATACCGCTCTCTGCGACCAATTGCCACAAGACATTCATGTCGGGATAACCCGGGCTGCCATTGTAGAGGATCACCGTACAACCGCTCAAGAGGCTCCCGACCAGATAATTCCACATCATCCAACCGGTGCTGCTGTACCAGAAAAAGCGGTCAGTCGCTTTGAGATCGTTGTGCAGGGTGGTGGCCTTGGCATGTTCAAGCAGAATGCCACCATGCCCTTGCACAATCGGTTTGGGCAGACCCGTTGTGCCGGAAGAATAGAGGATCCACAGGGGATGAGCGAAGGGAACCAGCTCAAAACGCAGCGTTGCCGGCGCGTCTGCATCCTCCATTACCGTCTGCCAGGGGATCGTATTGGCCAGCGGATGGGCGGTTGCCGCGGCGCTGCCGGGCGCGGTGATCAGGATCGTCGCTTGCAGGGTGGGCAGGGCAGTTTGGAGTTCGGCTACCGTGGCGCGCCGATCAAAGGCTTTGCCGCCATAGTGATAGCCATCCACGGCAATCAACACCTTGGGTTCGATCTGCGAAAAGCGCTCCAACACGCCGCGGCTGCCAAAGTCGGGGGAACAACTCGACCAAATGGCGCCCAGGCTGGCGCAAGCCAGCACCCCGACAAAGGCTTCGGGAAGATTGGGTAGATAGGCCACAATGCGATCTCCGCGGACAACGCCCAACGTGCGCAGCGCGTGCGCCAACTTTGCCGTCTGATCATAAAGCTCCTGCCAGCTAATCGCCCGCAATGGCTCGGTTTCTGACTGGTAGAGGAGCGCCGGGCGCGCCGTGGTCTGGCGTTGAAAAATGTTCTCGGCAAAATTTAACTCGGCGCCAACAAACCATTGCGCACCGGGCATGGCGCGCTCGGTCAGGACGGTTGCATAGGGTTTGACACTGACTACGGCAAAATAATCCCACAGCGACGCCCAGAATGCTTCGATTTCGGTGACTGACCATTGCCAGAGCGCTTGGTAGGTTGGAAAATCTAACGCCCGTTCGCGGCGCAGCCAGCGCAAATAGTGGGTGAGGTTGGCATTGTCAAGCACCGCTTGGGAAGGCGACCACAATAGGTCGCCTTCCCCAATTTTGCTTCGCGTATGTTCCCCTGCTTGTTTTGTACTATCCATACGACTTCCTTTCCAAACCAACCTGCCCGTTGCCTACCTACTGTGGGATTACTGTGGAATCAGAGGCAGCAGCAGATGCGAGTCATATCGTCTACCCGTTTCGTCCAGGCGATGGCTGTAGTGGTTGAGGATGAAGGTAATATCAGCCGGCACCACCACTTCGCCATCAATTTTCAGTTGGATACCTTCGATACACGGGAACGGCACAAACGCTGTCTTACTATCCCACCCTTTTCAATAACTCAACCCATGCCCAAACGGAAACAATGGATTCTCCGAATCGTAGGGCAGGTCTTCCTTTTGGGTTCGTACTGCTTCCATTGAGGAGGGCAGTTCAAAGGGCAACCTGCCTGTGGGAACGAAGCGACCAAAGATCACGTCGAGCAATGCTGCATCGCTGGCACCAAAGTTGGTGAGGAGTGCTGCACTCTGCTCGGCGATTTCGGGGATGACAGCCGGTCGATCCAGATAGATGTCAACAATCGTCGGCACTTGCGCCAGGATCGCCAGGATACGACTCTTTTCCGGCTCCTTAAAATCAAGATCGCCATCATGGAAGAGACGCGCCAGAAAATCGCCATCGCGCGGCTCCCAGGGGGCTTGCAAACGAAGAATGGCGAGATCGGCATCGGCGATAGCCTCGACTACATCACCATATTGGGCAGCCACCGCGGGGTTAATTTTTTCGATGTAGAGTTTGGGGCGACGGGTAAGCGGCAAGACGGATTCGGCGGCACCCTTGCCATTTTTGAGCAGCACAATTGATTTACGCTGTGCCAACGCACTGGCCGCGCGGAACTCAGCTTTACCGACGGTGGCGAGCGACCGTTCCATATCCAAATAGGGGTTGTCGAATAGCCCCAAACGGAACTTTTCGCGCAGGAGGCGGCGCACCGATTCGTCAATGCGCGCTTCGCTGATCTGCCCACGCTGTACCAACTCGACCACTAGTTCGGGACACTCTTCGCCGCCAAATTGATCGACACCGGCCTCGATCACCTTTTTGACGCGCTCCAGACGGCTAAGATGTTCCACGCCCCACGCGCGGGCAAACATGGTTTGCCCCATGATCTCCCTATCCGTCACCAGTCCCCAATCGCTACAGACGATGCCATCAAAGCCATAGTGGTTGCGCAACAGGTCGGTGATCACGCCTTTGTTAAAGCCAAAGCCCACTTCTTCATATTGCGTTCCGATTGGCATCCCGTAATAGGGCATAATTTGCGCCGTTCCTGCGGCAAAAGCCGCCGCAAAGGGAATCAGATGATAGTCAAAGTTGTTGCCAGGGTAGACCTGTTCGCGGCCATAGGGGAAATGAGCATCTTCACCATCCATCTGCGGCCCGCCGCCGGGGAAATGTTTGGTCATGCAGGCGACGCTCTCTTTGCCCAGTTGTGGCCCCTGAAAGCCACGGATGTAAGCGGCGGTCAGGCGTGCGCTCACGTGGGCATCCTCGCCAAAGGTGCCGTTGGTGCGCGACCAGCGCGGCTCGGTGGCAAGGTCGGCCATGGGATGGAGTGCTACGCGAATGCCCACCGCCACATACTCCTGGCGGGCGATGTCGCCAAATTCTTCGACGACGGCTTCATCGTCAATCGCGGCGAAGCCATGCTGTTCGGGCCATTGGGAAAAGTGGCTGGCCATAAAGCTGGTCTGCGGGTTGTCGCTAAAGGCGTGGCGCGGGTCGGAAGAAAGGGTAACAGGAATGCCCAATCGAGTCTCTTCGGCCAAGGCTTGGAGCCGATTGTGCCACTCCACCGTGCGCGCTGTCTCTGGCAGCGCGTGGACATTGAAGTGATTGAGATGCTGGTCGGTGACGACCTGGGCAATCGACATGCGGCTAAAGGGTCCCGGCGGTGGTTCTAGCGTACCATTTGGATTGACTGCCGCAATCGTGTGAAACATCAGCCCAGCTTTTTCTGCCAGCGTCATCTGCGCCAGGAGATCAGAAACGCGCTCCTCAATTGGCAGGCTGGGGTCTTCGTAGGGGTCGAGGCGACCATTTTTGTTGAGGTCGCGAAAGGGCAATGTTAAGGAAGTCGAGTTTGGTGAATTTGTCATGAAGGTTCCTTTGTGTCTGCGCATTCCACCATATGCCTACCCGCTGCGGACGATAAGATAGTCTGAACTATCTTAATTATAGCGCAGTGTAGACTTTGGATATTAATTACGTCACGCGATAAAAATCCAACACCACTGCATCGGCATGGCGGATGCCGGAACCAACCGCAATGAGGTCATTGAGCCAGCTATAGTGGGGAGCGCCGGTTTCGCTGCGTTGATCGCGCGGGCCAATTGTGCTGGCAAAGGGCATCAAGTTAGCACCGCCAATCGACGGCACAGGGTCATGTGGGTTGTAGACAAAGCTATCGGCTGGTTCGCTTACTGGCGACGCAGTTGAAAGCGTGCCGGCCAGAACTGATCATCACGCCGAAGACGATCGCCGGCAGCGCTTTCTGTGCCAGCGCATGGTAGTGTTTACTCACTTTCCCCGCCAACCGCGGCCGCCAGAACGCCGTTCTTCTACGGCAGATATCATCGTTCACTCCTTTTGGTTTGACACCTTCATTGTGAACGACTATCTGCCTTTTGTCATCTGGAACAATGGGTTAGACAGCAAATAGCAGATTGGTCTACAGCATAACTGTCATCAGCCGACTAAACGCGTCACCCGTCCCCTTCCGTCTCGACCACCAATTCCTCGCCATCCACCACCACCACATCACCGGCGCGCAATTTGCGTCCACGCCGCATCTCAATCGAACCATTGACAAAGACTAAACCTGTCTGAATTAACTGTTTTGCCTGTCCGCCACTCTCTACCACCTGTGCTAGTTTCAAGAATTGATCAAGTTTAATCGTTTCTTCCATCGCTTTGTCCGCCATCTGATTTTCCTTCGTCTAATTTTACTATGGGATATTGTAGAGACGCGGATTTAGGTGGCGCGGATCGTTTATTTCTGATCCGCGCCACCTAAATCCGCGTCTCTTCTGTGTCGTAGATCACACCCTAGCTGTGATTACCAAGCCTGCGCACAGCCGCCAAAACCATTATACTATGGGCAACCACAGAGATAATGATGGAGGCAACGATGAAATGCATTGAAAACGTTTATAACTTCGAACAGCATTTAACGTTTTTTCAACGATTGCTTAACGCTGGCCCGCTATATTGGAATCAGAACAGAGCGCACCAAAAAGTGAACTCTTACCCAGGCAAAGAAATCTGATACACCTACTTTCTCCCGAACCCTTTAAGCTGAAAATCATTTCTTCGCCACATAAACGCGGGGGTACGGCCCAAGTGACCTGCCCTGGCAAAACGAACAAAAACACGAAGGGCTGGTCATGCCGACTAGCCCTTTCGTGATCTTTGGACAAAGTAATGTAAGGCATCAAGTTGAAAAAGGGGCTTGACAAATTTTATAAACGGTTATATACTAACCATAGTTATTATAAACCATAATATGGTAATTTATGAGCCTCAAACATGTCTTGCTTGCCCTGTTAACCGAAGAGCCGAATCACGGTTACGAACTAAAAAAGCGCTATGATGAAACGTTGGGCGCGCTCTGGCCGGTGCAACAGGCCCAAATTTATAACAATTTGCGCTTGCTGGAAAAGGCCGGCCAAATCACGCTGGAGACGCGCGTAGAACAAGAAAACCTGCCCGACCAGAAGCTCTATCGGGTAACTGAAGCCGGGAGCGCAGAACTGGCGGATTGGGTCAACAGTCCGGTCCCTAGCAGCCGTCAGTTGAAGGATGATCTCTATTTAAAGCTATCAACCTTGGCGAGCATCCGGCAAAATGCGGCGCAGTTGACCGAGTTGCTTTGGCGTCAACGCGCCATCTATCTGCAACAGTTGCGCGATCTGGAACGGACGCTGCTCGATGCCGAAGCGCGCGGCGATGAGGTCACCGCCAGTTTACTCGATGGCGCGATCCTCCATGCCGAAGCTGACCTCACCTGGTTGGATCGCATTGAAGAGCGTTTGCTCAAGCCGGAGCGTGCGCTATGAGTCGTTTAGGGCGTATTGCACCCGCCTATCTGCGCACCGTGGCCCGTCGCGAATGGCAATTGGCTTTCTTAGCCATTGTCGGCCTGGCGCCGGGCGTGGCGACGTTGCTGGCTTGGGTAAATCTGGCCGCACAACTGCGTGATCGGGTGGCCGATCAGCCCTTAATCGGCTGGCTTTTGCCGGTTTGGTTGCTCGATTTACTCGGCGCTGCTGGTGTGTTGACCGGGGCGGGCATGGTGACGCTCCTGATTGGCTGTCTTGGGTTGACCAATGCCTATCTGACCAGTATTGAACGACGTGCGCCAGAATTGGCGTTGTTGCGCAGCTTGGGGTTACGCCAACGGGAGGTACGACTGCTCTTAACCATTGAAGCATTGGCCGCCGGTTTACTGGGCAGCGGGGTCGGTCTGCTGCTAGGGTTGGGGGTGAGTCGTCTAACGTGGGCAACCGCCGCGGCTTACTTTGGCCTGCCAGCCGAGTATACGCTGGCAATCGATGCGCCGGTGATAGCCTTTTTAGCCGGCGTGGGGGCGGCGCTGCTCTTTATGTATACGGCGGTGCGGCTGGCTCGACTAAATGCCGGTGATCAACTGCGCAGTGTGCGGATTGCGGTTTACAATCAGCGCCATGCTGAGCGCAGCGCCCTGGCGGGTGCGCTTTATGCCGGTCTGTTGACTTGGGCTGTTGGCCTGGCCGTTTTGCCCACGATGACAGCCATTGTACTAGGCTCGTTAGCCGAACTCTTTGCCATTGTGTTGACCTTTGGCGGACGGCTGTTGACCCGCTTTTATCAACGGTTGCCCCATTCCGCCGCCCACCCTCTATGGACGTTGGCTGTGCAAGGGTTGGCCCGCCATCCCAACCAGACCACCGGCATGACCCTAGCGTTGACGACGGGGGCTTATGCAGTGGGCATGGCGGCGCTCAGTTGGCTGGCGTCGGCGGGTCAGGCGCTCTTTCCCTTTTGGGTAGCTGGCTTGGTGCTGGTGGCAGGGGCGACGCTAGTTTTTACCGTGGCAGCATTGGCGGCCTGGGAGCGGCGCAAAACTTTTGGTATGTTGCTGGCGCTGGGCGCTCATCGTCGCCACTGTTGGCAGCTGATCTTGCTGGAGTATGGCATCGTGGCCTGTGGCGGTGGCGCGCTGGGCGCGTTCATGGCGCTGGCTACTTGGTTGATTGCTGGGTCACAGGGGAATGGTTGGGCCGCCGTGGGGCTGATTGTAGCCGATCTACTGGGTGCATTATTATCGGCCTGGGTAGGGGCTGCGCCGGTGCTCTGGATGGTGACGCGTCAGGCGGTGGGGCGGGCGGTGCGGTGAGTAGGGCAGTGAGACAAGAAGACAGGAAGGCAGGATGACAAGAAGACAGGATGATAGAGGATCAGTGGAAGGAAGTGGGGAGATGAGGGGGTGGACGATGTTACTGGGTTATCTCTATACAATGACGGCGGCGATGTTGGCGGTTTTTTATGTGGCGGTCGTGGTGACGGTCAATGCGCTCTTACGTTGGTTTTTTGGCATTGAGGTCGCTCTAGCGACGCGCCAGGCGTTGGCGACGGGGTTGGGACTGATCGTGGTGACAGGGCCGCTCTGGTGGTTACACTGGCGCGGGTTGCGTTGGCAAGTTGACCAGGAAACGATGCCGGCTGGGCAACCACTGCAACTACGCTATCGTACCTATCTATCCGTCGTAGTTGGAGTAGCGCTTTTTACTGTTTTTCTCTCCGCTGGGGCTAGTGTTACGGTCTTTATGCGGCTGGCGCTTGGTCTTTTGCCTGATGTTGATGCGGGATGGGTGCAGGGGTTGCCTTGGATGGTGGCACTAGTGACGGCCACCGCAATCTGGTGGCTTCATTGGCGGCCATTATTTGGCAATAGTACAGTCCAACAGAGCAGCAAGCAGCAATCCGGTAGACTGGTCACCGCCCAACGCGGCGTCAGTGGGTAGGAGCAAATAGGCAATGGTATCTGCGCAAAATCGTCTACACGTGCGTGACACTCGTCAATTTTATCCACGCAAGCCAACCGAGGATGAAATTAACGCTTTTCTACAAAGCCAGGTCGGCTTGCCCTTTTCCTATACCGCGGTGGGGGCAACACAAACGGCGCTGCAGAGCACACCGCCGGCTGGCTATGTGGTCGACTATAATCAAGGTTACCTGGGGCATGGAGCAGTTGTCTATCAACAAGCATGCGCTGCCCTGGAGCACTGGGAGATGTTCAACCTGGACTGGGTGCGTCTCTGCTGGCCGACAACACCCATCACCAGCGGCGCCATCGTCGGTGTTATGGCTCAACTCGGCCCGATCCACATTCTTAATTGCTGCCGCGTGGTTTATACGGTGAATGAAAAAACCACAGAAGGCGCGCGTTTTGGCTTTGCCTATGGCACCTTGCCCGGTCATATTGAGCGAGGCGAAGAACGTTTTCTCATCGAGTGGCGACACGATGACGACACCGTTTGGTATGACATTTTGGCCTTTTCGCAGCCCAAACACTGGCTTGTTCAGCTAGGCTACCCAGTGACACGCGCTTTTCAAAAGCGTTTTGCCCGCGATTCCAAGGCAACGATGCGGAGAATTACCAATGCAACTTAATGGACAGATGCGCGCTTGGTGCTTGACCAGTGCCAGTGTTGGCGCTGGAATATGGTTTCTCTATATCTTGGTTGCGGCAGCCGATTGGAATTATGTCGCAACCATCGAACGCTTGCTGCTGTTAGCTGTGCTCGTCTTCACGCCGTTAGCGCTGACTTTGGTTCCGCAATGGTACGCTGGCGAAACCAACATCAGTATACTTCGCTGGGCCTACCGCCTACAACCCTTTGCTGCGATCTTGGTGGTGTTGGCCTTTATGCAACCAGCGGGCATGGTGGCAGCCGTCTTGAGTCTACCCTGGCTGCTTTGCGCTGGGTCTATTGCGCTGGCTGGGTTGGCCTTGCGCAAGGCCGCGCGTGGACAACATCCAGTGCATGAGGTGGTGTTGACCATAGGTATGCTCTACTTGCCCGTCGGTGCCGGCTGGCTTTTATTAAGCCGCCTGGGTGTTCGACCCTTGGATTTTCCTGATGTCATTGTCCTGTTGACGGCTGTCCACTTTCATTATACCGGCTTTGCCGTGCCTGTGATCACGGCGCTGACGGGTCGTTTTCTGGCGCGCAATCAGCTATCTGTCACCGTCTATCCGTGGCTGGCGGGTGCAGTGGTGACGGCGACCCCTTTAATTGCTGCTGGCATTACCCTTGCACCGTGGCTTGAAGCGATTGGGGTGCTGGTGATCTTTACGACCGTTATCGGCCTAGCCAGTGTGATCGGGTTGTATGTGTTGCCGCACCTGCCTACGCTGCTTGCTCGTGGTTTGTTAGCCGTGGCGGCTTGTGCCATGGTTATTGCGATCATCCCGGCTTTACTTTATGGGGTCGGCGAACTTTTTGAGCGCTCGTGGATTACGATTCCGCGTATGGTGCAACTGCATGGCTTCACCAATGCGTTGGGGTTTGTTGCTTGTGGCTTAACCGGCTGGTTGGTTGCAGGGGTGGAAGCACATCTGCAGCCGGACAAGCTAACGCTACCGATGGAGGTAAAATGAAAAGAGGAACAATGTTGGTTCAACTTGTGAATGGGGCCAAACGGCATCTAGCCACGGGTGGCGCCGTCCAGGCATTACAAGGGGTGAATCTGACCATCAACGCCGGTGAGATGGTGGCGTTGGTTGGGCCAACCGGCAGCGGCAAGACCAGCCTGCTAATGTTGCTGGCCGGGCTGGAAGAGCCGGATGCCGGCGTCATAACTCTGTTGGGGCGACCATTGGCGGATCTTAGCGATGATGGTGTAACGGATTTACGCAGCCAAGCGGTTGGTTTTATCTATCAGAACTACAATCTTTTTACCGGTTTTACGGTGCGAGAAAATATTGGGTTGCCTCTGCGTCTCATGTTACGGCCACCCTTTGACGCCGATCAGCGTGCCAATGAATTGCTGAAAATCTTCAATCTGACCGACCTTGCCCAGCGTTACCCCACCGAGCTTTCGGGTGGTCAACAACAGTTGGTTGCGGTAGCACGCGCATTGGCCGCCAAACCGCCCCTCATCCTAGCCGATGAACCGACCGCCAACCTGGACAGCAGCGCCGCACGCCAGATCGTCGCTCGGCTGCGCACCCTGGCCGATAGTGGCGAACATGGCGTACTCCTCGCCACCCACGATCTGCGCACCGCCAGTCAAGCCGATCGTGTGCTGACGCTGCGCGATGGGCAGATTGTCAAAGAGACAGTCTTGCAGCCCGGCCGCTCCAGCCGTGAGGTGCTGGCCGAGTTGGCGTAAACGTGGGTCGCCTTGCAAGAAAGAGAAAATTACATGAGTGATAGGCCAAGCTATGAAATTGAGATTCGTTTCTGCGTAGCGCACCCGGAGGAAGCCTATGCGCTATTACCCTTTCTGGAGCAGAGCCTGGGCGCGCCCAAAGTCTGGGCCACGGAGATTGTCGGTCGCGGTGTGTATGCTTCTGGTCGCCTGTTACGTTTAGGACGTGTTCCACCAGAGGGCAACACGCGCTATTACCTCGGTTATAAAGGGGAAGATATAGGAACGGTAGCGAATATTCGCCAGGAATGGGGCGAAGAGATTACCGAGGGGATTGAGCAGAGTGCGATTCTTGCCACTCTCGGCCTTACAGGCGCCTATCCCAGCCATGCCGCGGTGGTTGATGCGCTCCGGGTGGCGGGCCACGAAGCCTTTATGCGCTTTGCCGGCATCGACCGCCTGGGCTATTACGCGCCACTTGATCTCCATACTAAGCTCTGTCAGTGCGCCGCGATTCTTGACCAGCAATTTCTGATTGAATTGGAGATGAGCGCCGCTTCATTGGAGGACGCCCATGTCGCCGAGCAACGGTTATTAGCGCTTGCTGAGGAATACGGGTTGCGCGAGCGGCTTTTCCGCGATGAACCGCCCACCATGCTTTACAAGCGAACCTTTGGGCATGACGGGTAGCCTTGAATCAAATGACGACCGACGACTGACCACCGTTACGCAAATAACGGTGGTCAGTCGTCGGTCGTCACGGTCTAACTAAACTTTTGCCCAAGTGTACTAGCCGCATGAAGCGCAAGACCGTTCGTCACTCCGCTAAACGTGTCCAACGGCACGAGCCGTGCGGTTGGAAATTCAGTGGTCAACATCTTCTGAAAGACCGGAATGACCGACGAGCCGCCGGTAGTCACTACGGCGTCAATTTTTTCTGCGCCAAGCCCCGCCATTGCCATCACTTTGCGCACCCCTTCGCGTGCATTCGATATCTCCTCATTGATCGCTCGATTGAAGTTGCGCTGCGTCAACGCCAGGGCGAGATTGATCCCATCAACTTGCATCGTCAATTGCGCTTGCGGTTCGTCTGACAACTTACGCTTGGTCTGTTCGATCTGTTCAAAGAGGGCAAAGCCATGATTGCGTGTTACCAGGGCTTCCAATGCCACAAATTTTTCCGGCTCTGGACTATAGCGTTTGGCGCGTTTGATCACGGCCAACGCCTTGGGCCGCGACAGATTGGGAATGGTTTGCCACTGTTGTAGTTCATCGGCCAAGTCTTCAGGAAAGAGGATCGGGCGATCATCAAAGTTTATGTCGATAGCCGCCCCCGCCCCAAAGTGGTTGGCCACATGGCTACGCATCAGGCTGCTATCCAGATCATCGCCCCCCACTAACACCCCATGGGTAGCCAGAATTTCATGGACGCGCCCGGCATCTGCACGCATAACTGTGAGATCGAGCGTGCCACCCCCAAAGTCAAAGATGAGCACCGTTTCCGGCTTGGCCACCTGTTCAAGATAAAAGGCCGCCGCGGCCACCGGCTCCGGCACAAAGTCGATCTCCGTAAAGCCGGCCATTGTCGCGGCCTGTCGCAGCCGATCCTCAGCGCGCCGATCGGCGGCGGGATCGTCAGAAAATTGGACAGGTCTTCCTAAAGTGGCCGCACGCACCGGCTGCCCTACCTGTGCTTCGGCTTTCGTGCGCACATGACAGAGCAGCAAAGCAATGAGTTCTTGCAAGGTATAGTAGCGGCCAAAGATGTTAGTGCCTTTATACGAGTCGCCGCGCAACCCGGTTTTGATCGACTGGAGCAGCCGACCCTGCGCCCCTATATCGTCATCGATGATGGTATCTTGTACAATCGTTGCGTTCTCATCCGTATCGAGCGAGGCGACCGTATAGGTGATCGTGCCGACCATTTTCTCCTGATAGATTACGGGACGGCCCGTGTCATGTTGCAGAAATGTGCGCACCGCTTCAAGACCAAGAAAGTGTTGCTGTTCGCGGGTGATGTAGATCATCGAGCGCAACAGATTTGGATTGGCATTCTCCCCATCCAGGGGGATGGCGTGGATCGCCTTGCCGTCATAGAAGGCCGCCGAAGTATGGGTGGTGCCAAAATCGATACCAATTTTCATGAAAATATACGCTCCTTGAATGGTAGCTGACAGCCGGCCTTAATTTACTACCCTAGCGCTTTGAGTTTGGCGGCTGATTCCGGTGTCGAAACCACGCGATAAGACTTGATCTTGCCCTCTTGGATCAGAAATTCTGCCGTTTCTTCCAGCGGGGCAACCCCTTCACGCCGTCCGGTGTCCGTAGAAATCTGCACAAAACAGGTCACAGTGTCGCCATCGACGCGCAAGTTGTTCACGATGGCAGAGCCATTATCCTCTATCATACGTCGAACGCGCGCTAGAAGTTGCTCCTTGCCTTGCGTAAGCTGGGGTGGCTCATCCGGCTGGACAACCCCAATGCGTACCACATCATCGGCCAATAAGGGGGCCGCCTTCTCGGGCTGCTTGTCGTTAAGCAGTTGGTAGTACTGGCGCACAATCTGTTCGGGATCAAGTTGCAAGGTTGCTAGTGTCATACAATTGTCTCCTTTATGTGGATCACTGTACAAATGACGCGAAAACAGGTAGAGGCACGGATGTGGATAACACAGATTGTTTCGGAATGGTTCAAGTGATCCGCGTTAGCTGAATCCGCGCCTCTATAGTAGGCCGGATATTCACACTCAAAGTTGGTTACGCAGGTGTGCAAATGCGGTACGTGGACGCTGCTGCAACGCCACCTGAATCTGCTTGGCACATTCCGCTGCACTCACCTGCATCGTATCGAGTTCGAGATCATAGCAAGCGTGTCGATGCACCAGCCCATGAAAGATGGCTGCGCCACCTGGTGCGCGATCACCGCGTGCTTGCTCGCGGCGCATCGCTTCTTCGATGGGACAATGCAACCCAACAAACAGCACATTGCTCTCGGATAGCCGGCTGACAGCAGCCTTGAACACTTTGGGATCATAGATGACATCATCGACAATGAGATTGATGCCTAGGGCTGCCAACGTGGCGAACGAAGCATACATGCCATCCAACAATTGATATCCGACAGGCCCCAAACGCGGTGCGTCAATCAATGCTCCATCACAAAAGGGTAAGAACCAACCTTCCGCATCGGTTTGCGAACTGCTATCAGAATAGACAAACAAGCGCTGCCAAGATACCGCGGCCAGAAAATGGTCAATCCCGGTGTGCAGATAAGGCGGCTCTAAGATTTCCTGCAATTTCTTGGCAATCGTTGTTTTCCCTGCGCTGGAAGTGCCGTTGAGTAGAATGATTTGACCTTGCTGCATTTTTGCTCTCACTTGTTCTGCTGCGCTGCGTTTAGGTTTATCCATAAGTTGACGAGGTCACCAGTGTGCGTGGCACTGACCAGTGAATCGTTGGCTGGGGGAAGTCGTCTTGGTCAGTGCCGCGCACTAGCTATCCTTGGCTGGCTTATGCCGGCACAACGGCCTTCCATAATTGGCGGATATGCCGTAACTCTACCCCATCAGCACCGCCATAGTCAGCGAAGATCCCTTCCAGTGTTGGACGGACTTCTGCAAAAGTGGGTACTTCCTCGACTGTCCAGCCCCAGGTAAGAAGATCGTATAATTGGGCCGGCCCTGAGAAAAACTCTGGTACATCAAAGCTCCACCAGCTATGAAGGGTGAGTCCGCCCACAGCCAGTCGTTTTTCAATCGCCGGTCGCGCCCAATGGGGATCGGTGGGCACAGAGAGGCGCAGAATTTCAGGCAACCGATCATTCCAGGGTGGCAAGGGTCTGGCATCAGGTACGAGCATGAGTAGGGTGGCGCCGGGCCGCGCCGCACGACGTGCATCTTCGACCCAATGAAAGGGGCCGCGCCGACAGATCAACAGATCAAACGAACCATCGGCTCCGGGCAGGCGCGCCTTTCCGCCATTGGTAGTCGTCGAGGAATCATGACAGAGAAAGGTGGCGTTGGTGTGGCCTTGTTGCCGCGCTGTCTGCTGTGCCCGTTCGATCCAACTGGCAATCCGATCATAGCCCACCACCGATCGACAGCGGGGTGCAATCGCCAGCGTTACCTCGCCATGTCCACACGCCACGTCGAGCACGTCGGTATCAGACCGCAGATGTCGGTTGACAAGTTCCAGATATTCATCCTCCCCATTGCCGGGCGCAAGCTGTGAACTCCAGCGGTAATAGTACCCATCTTGCAAGGTTGCCAGCCGGTCATACCATTCGGGTGAGTGGGGTTGTGGATACATTGGTTTGTTCCTTTCGGTCATGCTACGTACTGCATCAGTAACTGTTCAGGCTATCGCTGCACAGGAGGTGACTGTCACTGGCCGTGACCAATTCCATTGGCGATAGTAGCGCTTGGCCAGTGACAGTCACCTTCGTCCACCTGAATAGGTACCTGCATGATTCGAGAGATCACCAGAGACGCAGCACGAATCACGTAGCACGAATCACCTTACAAATACCGTTCCGCCTGCGTTGTAAACATCTTAGCATACTGTCCATTGCACGCCATCAACTCGGTGTGGGTCCCCTGTTCGACTAATTGTCCACTCTCCAGCACCAGGATTTGCTGCGCCATGCGCACCGTGGAGAAGCGATGGGAAATAAAGATCGTCGTCTTCTTTGCCGTCAGTTCGGCAAAGCGCTTATAGACTTCATATTCTGCCAGGGCATCAAGGGCGGCGGTCGGTTCGTCCAGGATCAAAATTTGCGCATCGCGCATAAACGCGCGCCCCAATGCAAGCTTCTGCCATTCACCACCAGAGAGATCGACGCCATCCTCAAAGGTCTTGCCCAGAAAAGTTTCATAGCGGTTGGGCAACCGTTCAATGACAGGAACGGCGCCCCCTTTCTCCGCCGCCTGCATGATGCGTGGCAGATCATCACTGTATGCCAAATCGCCCAGGCCAATATTCTCCTTGGCCGTGAGGTGATAACGCACAAAATCTTGAAAGATGACGCCAATCTGTTGACGCAACGCATTGACGTCGTAGTCGCGCAAATCGCGGCCATCAAGTAGGATGGCGCCCTCGGTCGGATCGTAGAAGCGGGCCAGCAGCTTTACCAATGTCGTCTTGCCCGCGCCATTTTCGCCCACTACAGCTACACTCGCACCAACTTGGATAGAGCAAGAGAGATTGTGTAAAATCCATCGCTCGGTCCCAGGGTAACGAAAGGAGACATTGCGGAACTCGATCCCCTGGCGTATGGGCTTGGGAAAGGGGATCAGCGCGGCCGATTCTTTGTGGGTCAGTGCGCCTTCCACCGCGTCGGCTTTTAGGTCTAAAAAGCCAAAGAAGTTTCCTACGAAGAGACTGTGCTCGTAGAAGATGCCGCCACGCCGGAAGAGGTCGCCCATGTCGGTGCGCACGCGATCCACGGCCTGAATCAGGAGAGTCAATTCGCCAATCGTAATCCGCCCCAAGAGTGCCTGTGCAATGGCAAAAACCCAGAGCGCACCCGCACCCAGTGCCGAAAAGATGAGCAATACAACATGTTTGCGCTCCTGCGTAAAGATAATCCCGGTTGTCTCGGCAAAGAAGCGCTGCCAGAAGTAGCGAAAGCGTTGTAAAAAGGGTTGCTGTAAGCCAAAGAGCCGAATCTCCTTCATGGCCTCGCGCGAGACCAACAGCCCAGAAAGGTACTCAACCATGCGCCGGGCTTGAGTCTGGCGCACGAACAAGGCAAACATGTCCTGGGCATATTGAGTATCGATCACCAACCGTGGCAGCGCCACCACGAGCAACACGACCATGGCCAGCGGGTGAAGTTGTGCCACCAACGCCAGAGTAACGCCTAGAGAAAGAAACTGGCCGACCGAATCGGTGGAAAGCCGCGCCAGGTTGAGCACACGCCAGAACTCTTGATTGGCCCGATCAAGCTGGTCATAAAAGGTTGTCGAATCGTAAAAGGCCAGATCGAGTTGTGTGGCTTTCTCCAGTAGCAGACAGCGCGCATAGTGCTCAACTTGAAAGCGCAGGATCTGCTGCGTACTTTCTGCCAGACGCCGGCCTACCTCACCCAACACCAGCACTACCATTAAGGCGCCAACCGGGAGCAGCAACGCATTCCAGGGGATGGCGGTGGCTGGTGTGCCGGCATTGCGCTGCAACGTTGTAATAATGCGGTCAATAATCACCTTGGTCAGCCAGATCTGGGCCGGTGCGGCTAGCGACCCGATCATGGCGAAAAAGGTAGCCAGAAACGCGTAGCGCGGGCTGGCGGCCCAGACCATTTTCAGCACTCGTGGATAGTAGCCCAGCAGACGATGGAAAGTTTGCCACTTTTCTCGCAGAGCAGAGAGATGCATAGATTATCCTATGGAATCAATGATTTTCTGGCGGCAGCAGTTGAACCCGTACACGCATAGACAGTAGCGCAGCGGCGGAGCGATTTGCTACGTCCAATTTGCGGTAGAGATTCTGCAAGTGCTTTTTCAACGTTCCTTCGGTCATACACAACTGCTGCGCTAACGCCCGATTGGTCAAACGTGTCGCCGCTTCATCGCCCAACAACAAAAAGATCTGCCATTCACGGCGGGTGAGGGTTGACCACGGCGCGGCGACAGAGTCCAGTAGCAGTGCTTTCCCTGTCGCTTGCGACTGTGGTTCTGTTACGGTTTGAGTAAGCTGTGTAGTAGCTGGCGCGCTGTTGACCACAGAAGCATGGTAGAGAATGTAACCAAAGCCCCGCCGCGTCTCCAGATAGGTGGGATGCTGCGGATCATCACCCAATTTTTTGCGCAACCGAAAGATCACCAGATCGACGGCCGCCGGGTTCAAGGTGGATAACGCATTTGCGGTGCAAACTGGCGTTGACCACATTGCCGCCAACAGCGTCTGCTTGGACACCACCTCACCGACGCTACAGCCAAGACAATGGAGGACGCGATATTCCTGGGGCGTGATCAACAACTCACGGCCCTCCCAATAGACGCAGCGACGGCTCTGATCAATCTTGATCTCCGACACGAGAAGCTCCTGAGGATAAGGGCAGACAGGAAGACAGGGTGACATCTGATTATCTGAATATGTCCCTATACTACCTATCTACTGTCCCAACACTGCGAGTCCCAAACGCGGCTGGCGTGGACAGCATTATAGTGGTAGATTGGGGAGAGGTCAATCCCCTTTATGGGGTAAAAAAGGAGTAGAAATTGAAATATTTTTGAAAAAATTCTGCTATAGATTTTATGGGTTAGATTTGATATAATAAGGATAGAAGCAGATACCTTCAAAATTCTCCTCGTGCAATCTTTTTCATCACTAGCACGGCTGCGAGTCCCAACAAAAGGCTGTGTCGAAGGGTTAGTCCGTTTCCCATATCTGCTGCATCTCGCGACTATGTGCCAGCAACCCCTCTAATTTGCCCGTAGCCTCAATTCGACCATTCCGCAATAAGATAATCTGATCCGCTTGTTGTAACACCAGCCGACGGTGTGACACGATAAGACAAGTGAGCCGCGGTTGACGCGATAGTAGTTTTTCCCAAAGTAGTCGCTCCGTCTCTACGTCCAATGCACTGGAAAGATCATCAAAGACCAGTAACTGCGGCTCGCGTACAAACATGCGTGCGGCGGCGGTACGCTGCACCTGACCACCGGAAAGGCGCATCCCTCGCGGGCCGATCAGCGTATCGAGTCCTTGATCCAGGCTTGCAATGTCCGGGGTTAACACAGCGCACGCAATAGCTTCATCCAGTTCCATCGCCGTGGCCGGCCAGCCCAGCAAAATATTGTCGCGCAGACTTTCCGAAAAGAGGCGCGGCGTTTGGGGCGTATAAGCAACGCGTGGCGGGATGAAAAAGGTAGCTGGATCAGCCACCAACTGACCATTCCAATAAATTTCACCTTCATCCTTGGG
>Ga0163153_10003668_pt1 | contig 20217 bp, 20 predicted proteins | sample OliLakLV19MP6IB1_FD_148629 | JGI IMG/M metagenome (GOLD analysis project Ga0163153, IMG submission 148629) | Freshwater microbial mat bacterial communities from Lake Vanda, McMurdo Dry Valleys, Antarctica - Oligotrophic Lake LV.19.MP6.IB-1 | ecosystem: Environmental > Aquatic > Freshwater >...
GTTCCTGATATTTTTAAAATGAAGTTGAACTTACTCATAATTCATTGCTTTTTATAATTTTCTATTCTTTAAAAAGTTCAGTATGCTAAAGGTTCAGAACCAGATTCAGATTCCCGGTATTATTAGATTCTCATTCTTCCATCCATTCGGTAACAGGATCGAGCTTCTTCAAAAGACCGCTCACGCATGAGCAAAAACTTTCTGGAAGCTGAATGGCGAAAGCTAATAATGGTAAATTACAAAGTAAGCCGGGATATTCTGCTAAAATATTTACCCGCAAAGACTGAAATGGATTTTTTTAAAGGTAATTGCTATGTCAGCCTTGTCGGCTTTATGTTTTTGAATGTTAAAGTAAAAGAGTTAGGCATTCCATTTCACAAAAATTTCGAGGAAGTCAATCTTAGATTTTATGTCCGGCATGAAGATAAAAGTACCAGCGAAGTGAAAAGGGGAGTCGTATTTATTAAAGAGATTGTTCCCAAGCCGGCAATTTCGTTTATAGCAAATAATATTTATAAGGAGAATTATGAGACAATGAAAATGAGCCATGATTGGAAAATTGATTCCGGCTCTCTCAATGTTGAATACAGATGGAAAGATGATGTGTGGAACAAACTGAAGGTTACTGCCGGAATAAATTCTCAGCCGATAATCAGCGGGAGTGAAGAAGAATTTATTACAGAGCATTACTGGGGTTACACAAAGATTGAAATCAATAAAACTTCCGAATACAAAGTTCAGCATCCTAAATGGAATATTTATAAAGTTCGAAGCTATGAAATTGATGTTGACTTTAAAAATTTATACGGAAATGAATTTGATTTTTTAAGCAGGGAAGTTCCGGCATCAGTTCTCCTTGCTGAGGGTTCTGAAATAAGTGTAGGACCCGGTAGAATGCTTTAAAAAATATTATTAAATAATTCAGAAAAATAAAATAAAAAACAGATGACAAAATTACTCCACCTTTTCCTTCTAATCATTCTTCTTTCATTGTCAGGATGTCAGAAGTCTGACACTAATATCGCCGTCGTTGACAGTATTAATGTCAAACTTAAAACCGAGGCGCTTACAAAAGAGAAACAACAAAATCTTACCACTGATGAGATAGTAAATCAGTTTCAGCAAGGTAATGACAGGTTTTTAAAAAAATTGTCCATTTATCCAAACTATCTCGAGCAGGTTAAGCAGACTGCAACACAGGGGCAATTTCCAAAAGCAGTTATCCTGAGTTGCATTGACAGCCGTGCTCCTGTAGAAGCTATATTTGATAAAACCATAGGGGACCTGTTCACTTCAAGAGTTGCGGGTAATTACGCTGATTCAGGAGTTATAGGTGGCATCGAGTTTGCATGTATGGTGTCAGGTGCAAAAGTTATATTTGTTATGGGTCATACTGACTGTGGTGCAATTAAAGGTGCATGTGATAATGTTGAATTGGGAAATCTTACATATGTCGTTGAAAAGATCAGACCGGCAGTTGATTCTGTTAAGGGATTTGAAAATGAAAGAAACTCTAAGAATAAAAAGTTCGTTGAGGAAGTAACAAGAATGAATGTAGTTCTTACAATGGAGAAGTTAAGAAGTCAGAGCAGCATTATTACCGATCTTGAAAAACAAGGAAAGGTTAAGATTATAGGCGCGATCTATCATCTTGATGACGGTAAGGTAGATTTTTTAAACCATTGATAATGTATTACATTTTGAAAAAAAATTCTGTATTTAAAATAATAAGACTTTGCTATATTTAGCAAAACAAATTCCATAGATGCCTATCATTAAGAAAAAAGATTTAAACTTCGCAGAGCAGACATATTTACCGCAGATAGTTAAAGGCCTGGGCTCAACATTGAAGCAGATGTTCAAGCCAAAATTTACAAGGCAATATCCTGAAGAAGTCTGGACACCGCCTGCATCGTACAGAGGTAGACCTGTGCTGGTGCAGGAAGATGACGGTACGGAAAGATGTGTAGCGTGTGCTCTTTGTTCCAGAGTTTGTCCAGCTCTTGCAATTGAAGTTCAGGCAGGAGAAACAGAGCAAACAAAGGAAAGATATCCTGAAAAGTTCGAGATCAATATGGTCAGATGCATTTTCTGCGGGTTTTGTGAAGAGGTCTGCCCTGAAGAAGCAATTGTAATGAGCGACGATTATGAATTGGTTTTTTCAAGCCAGGAAGAAGCAATATTCGGAAAGGATAAGCTGCTTGTTCCAAAAAGTAAATTAAAAAAGAGACTGGATTTTTTGCAGGAAGCACGATGAGAAAGTTGATCAAAAATATTTTTTTTATTTCAAGTTTAATATTCTTCTTCGCCGGGATTATCAATGCTGAGGAAGACGACAATATTACTAATAAGATCAGTTCGTTTACTGCAAAATTAAAAGGGGGCGAAGTCGAGCTCAACTGGAAATTAATAAATCCTTCAAGTCTCAATAAGTTTAAAATTGAAAGCAAGAAAAACGAAGCTGAGTTATTTAATTCTCTTACTGATGTCCTGTTTTCTAGCTTCAGAAAGAAGGAAGAAACAGATTCTACTGTTGTTTATTCATATACATACAATGACAAGCCGCAGGAAAATGGAGTTTATTTTTATAAAGTAACTGTTTATGATATCTTTAATAAAATTATTTCCAGCGAGGAAATAAAAATAGGAATTACAGGTGTACCTGAATTCAAACTTCATCAGAACAATCCTAATCCATTTAATCCATCTACCATTATTTCATATCAGGTTTTAATACCGACAGATGTACAGCTAAAAGTTTACAGCATGACAGGAAAGCTTGTTGATATTCTTGTAGAAGGGTTTCAAACTCCCGGAACATATTCCATAAATTTTAATATCTCAAAATACAGTGATATGTCCAGCGGAATATATTTTTATAAGCTGGAAACAAATTACAATTCCGATATTAAGAAAATGATTTTTACCAAATAGCATCTTCCTGAAATGCCGGTTAAAATAAATTCATAATTCATAATTTAACTCTCTCGCATACATATCTTCAAAAATAATCCGGTAAAGTATTGGGTTGCTGCTGCAGTTACTATGAGCGGATTACTCTTTTCCTTTCTTTCACCATTCAGTTTTTTATTGGAATTTGCCAACGATGATTCTTTCTATTATCTGAAAACAGCATACAATTTTTCCAATGGTAATGGGTCAACATTTGATCTGGTAAATTTTACCAACGGTTATCATCCGCTTTGGTTCTTTCTTCTCTCGCTGTATTTTTTTATCATAAATAACTTCACAAATTTTTCACCCGAATTGTATTACCGGATGGTAGTATTATTGACATTCGTGATATGCTCAATAACTCTGTTTGTTCAGTACCGCATTGCAAAGATAAATCTTCCGGTTCAGGCAACAAAGTATATTTTATTATTTAGTCCTCTTTATTTGTTGTTTGTTTTTACAAGAGACTTTGGTATGGAGACACATTTGATCTGCTTCATAATTTCAGTTTATATTCTGTTGAAATCCTTGGAAATGGTTTCGCAGGTTTCACACACAAATTTAAAATGCTTATTACTGGGATGTCTCTTGCTTGCAAGAATTGATTTTCTCATCACAGTGATTCCCGTAATAATAACAGTTGATTTTTTTACAAGTAACGTTAACATCAGGAGAAAATTTTTTACAACTTCTTCTATTGTAATATTAATTATAGCGGCAATATATTTTTCCTCTAATTATTATTTTTTCGGGCATATTATGACTGTGTCTTCTCAAATAAAAAATTCATTTCCTGAAACAGTCTTTATCAAAAATTTAACCGTACTTACTCATTCAGGTACATTAACCAATCAATTTGCAAAAACCATTTATTGCTCTCTTGTAATATTGATCTTCATAATTTTGATGAGCATTGATAAATACAGGAACAGGTTCAAAAATGTTGATCTGTTCATATTAGGCATTTGTTCGGGAGCTCTTATATTTTTAATATTTAATATTGCCTTGAACAAGCATTCTCTGAAAGAATGGTATGTGGCTTTTCCTGCTTTTGTATGCTCCATGCTTCTTGTAAGGATGATCCTGCTTTTTAAAAATATTTATTATCCCGCACTTGTGATCTTTACTGCAGCTTTTATTTATCATTTTACTATTACCCGACTCAACAATCCTAAATGGCAGAATACTTATGAATACGCAAAGCAGATACAAAAAATAACAGAACCGGACGACAGAATTTTTCAGATTGATCTCAGCGGCATAGTTGGATATTTTTCTGAAAGAAAAGTAATCAATGGGGATGGACTGATAAACAGTTTTGAATATCTGGAATATCTGAATAGAAATGATTTGAAAAGCTACTTAAAGAAGATGGATATTGATTATTATTCCACTCACTCAACGAATAAAGGAGATTTTAAAATCGAAAAGACAGGTAAGCTGTTTATTGATTCATATTATGCAAATAATTTTGGAGGTTATCCTTTTGAATTTCCTGAATCAAATCTGAAATTTCGGTTTCCTTATTACTATTATTTCGCAGTTAATAGTGACAGCGGGGAATGGTATTTATTCGAGTTTTAAAAAATTTTAATAAAATATAATCTGATAAGCTTATCACGATGATGAATTAAAACTAATTTACATTGTAGATACTTTTTTAAATAATTATTTTGTAGTTACACATACATGGAAGACTTTAAGTCTATATTTTTCGATCTGTTTCTTTTGTTATTATTTGTAATGCTGAATGCTCTTTTTGTTGCAGCAGAATTTGCTCTTGTAAAAGTCAGAAAAACACAAATACAAGCAGCAGACGGTAGTAAATCAAAGCTGGCGTTAAGATTGATTACACATCTTGATGAGTATCTTGCCGCTACGCAATTTGGAATTACTATTTCTTCTCTAGGGCTTGGTTGGATCGGTGAACCGGTAACTACAAACATACTTGAACCGGTCTTTAGTGGTATGAATATTCAGAATCCGGATACTGTTCGTACTATTTCATTATCCATAGGCTTCTTATTCATAACTTGTCTACATATAATTATAGGTGAACTTGCCCCTAAATCCATTGCGATCCGACATCCAAAGGCGACTACTTTGTTTGTGGCTATTCCACTTAATATATTTTTTTTAATATTCAAACCTGCGATCTGGCTGCTGAACGGAGCTGCCAATAGAATCCTTAAACTGGCAGGAATTGAACCAGCTTCAGAATCCGAGAGATCACATTCTGAAGAAGAGATCAGACTTTTGATCTCCGAAGGAACGAAGTCCGGTCAGATAGATAAAACCGAGCAGCAACTCATAGAAAAGATATTTGATTTTAATGATAAGACTGCCGGTGAAGTGATGGTCCCGAGAAACAGCATGTTCGCAATCGATATTAAAGAAAGCAGAGATAAGATAATTGAAAAAGTCATTGAAGAAGGTTTCTCGAGAATTCCTGTCTACAATGAGACCATAGATAATGTTATTGGTGTTATTTATTCAAAAGATATTATCAGTGCCGCTGAGCATCGTGATATAATTGTAATGCAGGATATAATTCGTCCGGCATATTTTATTCCGGAGACAAAACATATTGGTGAGATATTAAAGGATTTTCAGAGGAAACACATTCATCTTGGAATAGTTGTCAATGAACACGGAGGAGTTGAAGGACTTGTTACGCTGGAAGATATTATTGAGGAGATTGTGGGCGAGATCGAGGATGAATACGATACAGAAGCTGAAGATACAGTCAAAGGTGAAAAGAAAGGTGTTTATTATGTGAATCCGGAGATACCGATTGAGGAGTTTAATAAAACCTTTGCTGCGGATATTCCTGTAGACAGTGATGAATACCATACGATGAGTGGCTTTCTCCAGACTGTCACCGGTCATGTTCCTGATATTTATGAACGTATTGACTACAACGGTATTGTAATGACCGTAATGAAAAAATCAGGAAATAAGCTTCTGCAGCTTAAGATACAAAAGCTTAAGAGTTTTTAATCTTCAATTATATTTTACCGGAAATCTAAATTAAAATTGTATTGATAACATTTATCGGCAGAAAATTTATACAGTTCTTTACTGAATTGGGACAGTTCTCTCTGCTTATGCTTGGTGTAATTAATAATTTAGGACGTGTATTCCGTGACAGAAAATTAATTCTGGAACAAATGCTTCATGTTGGAGTTAACTCACTTGCTCTTGTATCCATTATTGGAATTTTCACCGGGGCAGTTTCCTGCTGGCAAGCCGCATATCAGATAAAAGGATTGATCTCATACAGCTACTTAGGATCAGCAACTACTAAAGCAATAATTATTGAGCTCGGACCCGTGCTTGCTGCAATCGTGCTTGCAGGTAGAGTTGGCGCATCAATGGCTGCCGAGCTTGGAACGATGAAAGTTACCGAACAGATTGACGCGCTTGAATCAATGGCAATAAGTCCTATCAGGTATCTTGCGATGCCAAGAATCGTCGCGACTACGTTCATGTTGCCTATTCTTGTAATCTATGCAAGCGCAATTGCGATTTTTGGTTCTTATATTGTTGCAACTGTTTTTCTTAATGTGCCAAGTGAAACTTTTCTCGGAGCATTTAAAAAATCATTTGAAGTTAAAGATGTTTTTGCCGGAGTAATCAAAGCGCTTTTCTTCGGTGTTTCAATTTCTTCGATAGGATGTTTTATTGGTTTTCAGGCGAACGGGGGAGCCGAAGGTGTTGGACTTGCAACGATCAAAGCATTTGTAATAGCCGCAGCTTCCATACTTATACTTGATTATATTTTGTGGAATTTCTTAATAGGTATGTAAATAAAAAGATATTGAACTTCCCTCATCATCTTACCGGACTCAGAAATTTTGATAAAAAATATTTTGATGAAATATTTAAACTTACAGAATTTTATAAAAAAAGTATTGTAGAGAAGAAACCACTCGAAAAAATACTTAATGATAAATCTGTTTTAAATCTGTTCTTTGAAGATTCAACACGTACACGAACTTCTTTTGAGCTGGTTCAAAAGAAACTTGGAATGCAATCTGTAAATTTTAATGCTTCAGCATCCTCAGTAAGTAAGGGTGAAAGTCTTCTGGACACCATTAAAAATATTGAAGCAATGAAGTTTGACTACATTGTTGTACGCCATTCTGCTCCGGGAATTCCCAACTTACTTATAAATCATACTACTTCCAAAGTGATCAATGCCGGGGATGGGACAAACGAGCATCCTACTCAGGGTTTGCTTGATATTTTTACTTTAAAGGAAATTTTCGGTAAACTGAATAATGTGAAGATTTGCATAGTGGGAAATATTTCTCATAGCCGTGTTGCACTTTCTAATATATTCGGTTTAATTAAATTGGGCGCCAATGTATCAGTCTGCGGACCGGTTTCTTTTATTCCTAAAAATATTAAATCCCTTGGTGTTAAGGTTTTTACTGATATTGATGATGCCATTAGAAAAAATGATGCACTCAATATACTCAGGGTACAGCTTGAAAGGGAAGCAGGAACACTTCTTCCTTCGCTCACTGAATTTTCTAAACATTACGGAATTTCTGCTGTCAAGATCAAGCTTAACCCTAAAATTAAAATTCTCCATCCCGGACCAATGAACATAAATGTCGAACTTGATTACGAGACCTCTGTTTCAAAAAATTCTTTTATATTTGAGCAGGTTACAAATGGTGTTGCTGTCAAGTGTGCTGTTTTTAATTTAATGAACAATGTAACGAATTGAATGTTCTATTAAAAAATATCGCAATTGTCTCACCGTCTGAAGGGATCAACGAAGTAAATGACATACTTATCATTGATGGCGTTATTCAAAAAATCGGATCAGTAAAAAAAACTTACAAAGATATAAGTGTCATTAATGAGAAGAACTTCACTTGTGTTCCGGGATTGTATGACATGCACGTTCATTTTCGTGAACCTGGACAAACTCACAAGGAAGATCTGCTGAGCGGCTCTGAAGCTGCTGCCAACGGCGGTTTTACAGGTGTTTTGTGTATGCCGAATACCAATCCTCCCATTGATTCACCTCTGCTGTTAAAAAGTTTACTTGAAAAGGCACAGGATTTTTTGATCGATCTGGATGTTGCTCCGTGTGCAACTTATAAAAGGGATGGTGAGAAGCTATCTCCAATACTTTCACTTGCTGAAGCAGGTGCTTTGGCTTTTACAGATGACGGCAGTCCGGTTGCAAATCCTGAATTAATGAGAAGAGTTCTTGAATTCACTTCGCAAACAGGATCAGTTTTTATTCAGCATTGTGAAGATATGGTGCTGTCGAATAAGGGAGTGATGAATGAAGGAGGTACTTCTACTGTTCTCGGATTGAAAGGAATTCCTGAAGTCAGTGAAACATCTGTTATTGCGCGTGACATATTATTGACTGAGTATATAAAAAATTCACGATATCATATTCAGCATATTTCATGCGGTAAAAGTGTTGAGTTACTTCGTGATGCAAAATTAAAAAAGCTAAATGTGACGGGAGAGGTTTGCCCGCATCATTTTATACTTACAGATAAAGATTGTGAAGGTTTTGATACCAATGCTAAGATGAACCCTCCATTAAGGTCTTCGACTGATATTGAACAAATTCTTGAAGGTCTGAGAGATGATACTATTGATGTAATATGCACGGATCATGCTCCTCATACTGAATACGAAAAAAATCAGGGATTTATTGATTCGCCGTTTGGCATTGTTGGACTTGAAACTGCAATAGGTCTTGCTTTTACATTTCTTGTTAAAAAGAATATTATATCTTTTGATAAAATGGTAGAGAAGATGTCTTTCAATCCCAGGCATATACTGAAAATTCAGCAGCCGGCAATTCAAGAGGGAAGTATAGCTAATCTAAGTATAATTGATCTTAAGAAAAAATGGATTGTCAGAAAAAACAGATTCAAATCGAAAAGCATTAATACGCCGTTTGAAGGCTATGAGCTTACCGGTAAGCCCTACTGCGTAATTAACAAAAATAAAATTTATTATTCGTCATTATAAAATAAGATGACAAAAATTATTTCAGTTTGTGTACCGAAAGGTGGTGTGGGCAAAACCACCACAGCAGTGAATCTCGCAGCATCACTTGCTGTTGCCGAAAAGAAGACATTACTGATAGATGTTGACCCGTTCGGAGCTTCAGCAATAGCGCTTGGATTTACACCCGATAAAATCAAGGCGAGTCTGGCTGAAATATTTGCTTTTACTCATTCACTGAAGTCTGCGATCCACAGGACTGATCTTGAGTTTCTCGATTTTGTTCCATCGAATGTATATTCGATCAACATGCATGATAAATTCATCAAATTCTCTGAGAACCGTCTCATATTAAAAAACGCTTTACGGGATGTTGAAAACTATTACGATTTTATAATAATGGATTGCCCGCCGGTGTTAAAAGGTATTTCAACAAACGCGCTTGTTGCATCTGACTCCATCCTTATACCGATCAGGTCCGGACATTTTTCACTTGAAGCCGTCGACAGGCTTTTCAATTACTTCAATTGGATCAGGGAAATTTCAAATCCAGAGCTGACCATTGAAGGCATTGTTTTAACAATGTATGAAAAAGATTCAAAGGTCACAAAGATCTCAGAGCGCGAACTTAAAATTAAATACAGTAAATATCTTTTAAATACGGTAATTCCAAATACGAATCTGCTAAATGAATCAACATTTTACGGCAAGCCATTGTGTCTTTATAAAATAAATTCAGAAGGTGCAATAGCTTATCTTAATCTTGCCAGTGAAATATTACAAAATAATTTTAAGAAAGAGAAAGAGTTAGTCTGATATGAATGAAATCCCCAAAAATTTCGATTATAAAAGCTCGGAGCTAAAGTGGCAGGAGTTCTGGGAAAATAATAAGCTTTATGAATCAAAACCAAACCCCGTTAAGAAAAAATTTTCGGTAGTGATCCCTCCTCCTAATGTTACAGGCATTTTACATTTCGGGCACATGCTTAACAACACAATTCAGGATATTTATTGCCGTTGGAAACGCATGAAAGGATTTGAAGTATGCTGGGTTCCGGGAATGGACCATGCCGGAATTGCAACTCAGGTAATGGTTGAGAAAGAACTTGCAAAACAAGGTAAGACTAAGTATGATCTCGGAAGAGAAGAATTTATTAAACTGGTTTGGCAATGGAAAGAAAAGAATGGCGGGACAATTTTAAAGCAGTTAAGAAAGCTTGGCGCATCTGTTGACTGGTCAAAGGAAAGGTTTACTTTGGACGATGTACTTTCGCTTAACGTTAAAAAAGTTTTTGTTGATCTTTATAAGAAAGGTCTAATTTACCGGGGCAACAGAATAGTAAACTGGGATCCGGCTTCACAGACTGCAGTAAGTGATGATGAGATCTTTTATGAAGAAAAGAATGATAAGCTCTATTTTATAAAGTATAAGCTGGAGGATTCTGATGACTATATTCCCATCGCTACTACCAGACCTGAAACCTTATTCGGTGATACAGCAGTCGCTGTAAATCCTGAGGATCAGCGTTTTAAACAGTTTAAAAATAAGAAAGTTATACTCCCTTTCCTTAATAAACTTATTCCGGTAATAGAGGATGATTATGTTGATAAGGAGTTTGGTACCGGAGCATTGAAAATAACACCGGCTCATGATCTGAATGACTTTGAAGTTGGTAAGAGACATAACCTCGAAGCGATTACTGTTCTTTCAAAGGATTCAAAATTAAATGAACTTGCGGGAGAATTTTCGGGACTTGAAATTATTGAAGCCAGGAAAAAAATTGTAAAGAGATTAAAGGAAATGGACCTGCTTATTAAAATTGAAGATCTTACCCATAATGTTGCAGTTTCGGAACGGACTAAAGCTGTTATAGAACCTTATCTTTCCGAGCAGTGGTTTGTGTCAATGAAACAGCTTGCTCAGCCTGCTTTGCGCGTCGTAAAAGAAGGAGAGATCAAATTTTTTCCGGAGAGATACGAAAAAGTTTATTATCACTGGATGGAGAACATCCGCGACTGGTGCATTTCCAGACAGCTTTGGTGGGGGCATCAGATTCCGATATGGTATCATAAGGAAACCGGAGAAATTTATTGTGAAACAGATCCGCCTGCGGATATTCAAAACTGGAACCAAGATGAAGACGTGCTTGATACGTGGTTCTCTTCATGGCTATGGCCGTTAAGTGTGTTTGGATGGGAGAACAGTGAAAAAGATGCGACTAACGAAACATTGAATTATTATTATCCCACAGATTTTTTATCAACGGCACCAGAAATAATTTTTCTATGGGTAGCCAGGATGATCATGGCAGGAATGGAATACACGGGAAAGATACCATTTAGTGAAGTTTACTTTCATTCTACAGTCAGAGACGGCAAAGGTTTGAAAATGTCCAAGTCACTTGGTAATTTTTCAGATGCAATTGAGCTGATGGATAAGTACGGAACAGATGCGATGAGATTTACAATCGTTTACCTTGCTCCTCTGGGTAATGATGTATTGTTTGAGGAAGAGAAAACACAGATCGGGAGAAATTTTGTCACAAAGCTTTGGAATGCCGGAAGATTCCTGATAATGATGAAAGAAAAAATTTCTGAAGATAATATTGAACAGAATAAATCATACAATGCCGATCTTATTGATGTATGGATTGAAAGCAGATACAATTCTTCTCTGGCAGACGCCGAAAAATTTTTAAGTGAATACCGGTTAAATGAATATTCAAAAGCTTTATACAATTTTGTATGGAGTGATTTCTGTGACTGGTATATTGAACTGTTAAAGATAAAAATTGCCAATAGCCCTGAGAATGCTGTAAGGATTATTGATACTGCTTTAAATTATTACGAGAATATTTTAAAAACACTTCACCCGGTTATACCTTATGTTACTGAAGAACTGTGGCACTCGATCCGTGAGGGCAGGGGAGAGCAAAGTATTTCTCTTGAGCGGATATCAGAGTCTGACAAAGGCAATATTGATCAAAAAACTGAAGATGATTTTGAGAAGATAAAAGAAATTGTTACTGCAATAAGAAATCTGAAGATCAATAATGGGATTAAAGCATCCTTGCCATCTGATGTTACTCTTGTAAGCAATTCAGATGAAAGTAAAGTTTTACTAAATCTATTCAGTAATTATGTCATGAAATTATGCAGCTTAAAAAATCTGAATATTACTGAGAAATTTACTTCCGAAAAAGAATTTGCTACTGCTGTAATTAGTAATTTTGAAATATACCTTTCACTTGAGGGTACTCTTAACATTGAAAAGCAAAGCGAGAAGGTGAACAAGGAAATTGCAAATTTGACAATGTATATAGTAGGGCTTAATAAAAAGCTTAACAATGAAAATTTTCTTCAGAAAGCATCTGCGGAAGTCATAGCTAAAGAAAAGGAAAAGCAGTCTGAAGCGAATAATAAATTAGAGAAACTTCAGAAGTTAATCATATAAAGTAGTTTTACCTAAAGCTGAAATTATAAGTTCGGTAGCAAGATAAGCTGTCCTGTTTTTTGTATCAAGGATTGGATTCACTTCAAGCACTTCAAGTGAATTCATGCACCCGCAATCGGCAACCATCTCCATTAATAATTGTGACTCACGATAAGTAAGACCTCCCGGGATTGGTGTTCCTACACCTTCTGCGTATTCCGGATCAATACCATCCATATCAAAACTTATATGTATATGATCAACGCGTGATTTAAAATCATTTAAAACTTTTGCTATGATTCTGTGAATTCCCATTTTATCAACTTCAGTCATTGTGTAAACACATAGCTGATGCTTCTTTATAGTCTGTGCTTCATAATAATCAACATCACGTATCCCGATGAGCGCTACATTCTCCACTTTAACCTTAGGAGAAAACCCATTTATGTGAGTGAGCTTTTTATCACCTAATCCAAGCGCAACAGCAAGAGGCATTCCGTGAATGTTTCCGGAAGGAGTTGTATCGGCAGTATTCATATCGGCGTGCGCATCGATCCAAATAATTCCCAAAGTTTCATTTCTCTTTTTACAATAGTTTGCAATTCCTGCAATGGTACCAATGGCTGTAGCATGATCGCCTCCTATTATCAGGGGAAAATAATTCTTATTCATAAGTGACTCAACTTTCTGGGCAAGAATCTTGGAAGTTTTTGTTATTTCAGGTAAATACTTAAGCTTGGAATTTCTGATCTTTTGTGTCTCCGAGATCTGAATATCTACGTCCCCAAAATCAGTGACATTGTATCCGAGCTTCTCAAGTTTTTCTTCAAGATTGGCATATCTGATAGCTGATGGTCCCATATCAACTCCACGCCTGTCAGCACCAAGATCCATAGGGAATCCTATAAGTGCGATCTTTTTATTGATTTTTTTATTTTTGTTTATCATATATATAAATATACAAAATGGCAAAATCAATTTTAAGTGAGTTATTAGAATCAATTGAATGTTTTGCATCAATGCTTTATTTTGATTCATTAAATGACAATTGGACTTATCAGAATATAATCACTGCATTAATGTAAGAGTCAGAACGTTTGAAGTTGACTCACAGGGGATTGTACATAATATAAACTATTTCAAATATCTTGAAATAGGCAGGGTTGAATACAGGCGTAATCTCGGGTATACAATACTTCCCTCAGGAATCTTTAATGACGGATTAAAAGTTGTAGTAGTGCATAATGAAATTGACTATCGGTCTTTCGCTTACCTTGATGATTTACTTAATATTTGTACAAAGATTGCATGGATAAAAAATTCCAGTTTTTGTTTTGAACAAATAATTGAAAACAAAATAACCGGATCTATTATTTGTGAAGGGAAGGGGATACTGGTAAACATCAATAAAATGAATGAACCTCAATCCTTTGGTCAGAAATTCATTGATGAAATAAAAACATTCGAAAAAGATTTAATAATAAAATAGCACATTAATGTACAAACTAATAAAGAGGTTATCGAAATTATTTTTCGTCTTCTCGATACTTTCAGCAATATGTCTATCAGTAATATTCTTTCAGTCTTGTAAACAGGATTTTGTAAATGATCCCGGAAACTCAGCAGGCTTTCCATCAGATATTCAGCAAATATTTAATACACCAGTATCTACCAATTCTATAACCTGTACAACTCCTTCATGTCATGCCAGCGGAAATAATTCAAGAAATTTAAATCTTGAGGACTGGCAGCAAACTATGAACGGTTCCGAAAATGGTTCAATGGTAATTCCTTATAACGGATTCTGGTCACATCTGATTTCAGTGGTAAACACGGACACAAATTATGCACCTGTGATTACAATAACGCTGCCTGAATATCACAAACTGGATGCACAAAAGGTAACAACTATAATGAATTGGATTAATAGCGGTGCACCAAACAGCAATGGGCAAACTGCATTTAATGATGTACCGATAAATGAAAAAGGATTTATTACCAACCAAGCTTCGGATCTTGTGGCAGTGATCAATCAAAATACTCATCAGGTTTTAAGACTGATCCCGGTGGGAGGAAGACCCAACCAGCTTGATGCTCCACACTATATTACCCTTAGTCCTGACAAAAAATATTTTTATGTTAGTTTAATTCAGGAGGGTTTTATCGAAAAATATGACGCTAATACTTATGTAAAATTAGGCAGAATGGCAGCAGACCCGAGTCCTGCTCATATAGAAGTGACTCCTGACGGAAATATTGGCTTTGTTACAAACTTCGAATCCAGCGGTTCGGTTAGAACAACTACAAAGTTTAACACACAGACAATGACTGTAATTGGAACATTTTCTGATCCTGCAATGACAGGTCCTCACGGAATGGCAATGACACGAAACGGACAGACTCTGTTTGTAGCATCTGAAATCGGCGAGTATTTATTTAAGCTCAGCACTCAAAGTTTCATAAATGATTCTACATTCATTAAAAGCAGCATTGATCCAACAGTTCCACCAAGCGGACAAGGGACAGGTCGCTTCAAGCCTTACCAGATAGTACTTTCTCCTGATGAAGCATATTTATTTGCAAGCTGCAGAGGTTCAAATGAAGTAAGAGTTTATAATACATCAGACTTATCCCAGGTTAACGCGATCCAGCTTGGCACAAATGCATATCCCTTATTGATGAAGATCACAAATGATGGCAGGTTTCTGTTTGTATGCAACAGGAATAACAATACAGTATCAGTAATAAATGTTGCTACACAAACTTTGCAGACTACTATCAGTTCCGTTGGCATTCAGCCGCATGGTGTTGATTTTACGGCTAATGGGCTATTTGCTATAATAGCTTGTGAAACGCAATCAGGTTTTGACGGACATCATCCTCAGGTGGGAAGTACAAAGCTTGGTGTTTCAAGAGTAATCAGAGTTTCAGATTTTACACTTTCACCCACAATCAAAATAGAAATGGGCTCTTTCCCGGCAGGCATTACTTTAGTAAAGTAAAATAAAAAAATTAGAATAAAAAAAGCACCCTACTGATAAAGTAGGGTGCTTTTTTATTGCAAAATTTATAAGATTTTATTTGGTAAACAGCATTTTCTTTACTTCAGTTTTTTCGGGAGTTTTAATTCTATAGAAATAGATACCGCTTGGAAGCTCACCGGCATTGAAATCAACAGTATGCTCGCCTGCATCTAAATTCTGATTAACTAATACAGAAACCTCACGACCAAGTCTGTCATAAACAGTCAGTACAACGGAAGTTGATTGAGGTAAGTTAAAAGTAATTGTAGTTGATGGATTAAAAGGATTTGGATAATTTCTTATCCCAAAATACGACTCCTTATTATTTGAAGATAAACTTGTCTCTCCATCTGTAAATACTTCCTTGTTTTGAATTTCAGAAATAAGGGCGATACCGGTTTCAAACTTACCAGCTTTATACTTAACGTTAGATTCAAATTCCAATTGTATCCCAAGAACTTCTTCTTCGGTCACTTCAAAATTATCGTGAAATTTAGATATGATCTCAAAATTTTCCTGATCAAGCTTTAGTTTAATTTCTTTCCAGCCGTTAAAATTAAGTGAAACAGGTTTGGACACAAGCATTATGTCTTCACCTTCTTCAAACATTGTATTATTATCAACGTCGTATAATAATTGAATTTTAACAGAAGCATCATTGTCGACACCTTTTAACATTATATTAATATAATTTCCTGCACTGAAAAGGTGGGGTCTTTTTAAAAAGACTTTACCAATGTAGGCATTCTCCTTAATTATTTCTTTGGAAGAAATTTCAGCGTAACCATTTTCTTTATTATCTTCAGGATGGGAATATTTCATTTCAACACCGCCCCAGATCCAGTCCGGGAGTGTTTTTTTTGAGAAATCATCAACAGTTTTTCCTTGGGAATAACTAATAGATGAAAGAAGAATACAAATGAATGTACTTAGAACAAATATATTTTTGAACATTTTGTGTTTAAACCGGATTAGTTAATGGGGACTTACTTAATAAGCGTCATTCTTTTAACAGATGTGAAGTTATTAACCTGTAGTTTATATAAGTAAATACCGGCTGATAACTCTCCGGCATCAAATTGTTTACTGTAAGTACCGGATTCCTGGTATTCACTAACTAAGGTCTTCACAACCTGTCCGACTAAATTATAAACTTTAAGTGTGACAAAGCCGCTTTGATTAATTTTGTAACTGAGTATTGTAGCTGGGTTAAATGGATTTGGAAAGTTCTGATATAATTTATAATCATCAGAAATATTTGGGACCTTACCGGCTCCCTTACCTTCCAATTTATTATCGGTATGAGTTTTAGTTTCAGCATTTAAATTAATGCTCAAACTGAAAATCATAAGAATAATTAATATTTTAATGTAATTTTTTTCCATATACCTTATACAAAATTAGAAAAATCTAAATTAAAAAGCAACCTTTTTGACAATTTATTTTAAAAATATCCGGGAGGATTGAAAAACCTCCCGGAATTACTCTACAACTATTTAATCTCAACGGCGACTAATCTTACTGCACCCTGTTGATTTCTCACTTTTAAAATTACAACGTCACCCTTATTCTTATTATTCAAGATCGAAGTAAGCTGATCAACGTTATCGATTCTCTCTTTATCTGCTTCAATTATTACTAATCCCTCACTCAATCCTCTGTCAAATCCTTCCGAAAAACGTTTCACTCCACTTATATAAACACCATTTTCAATATTGAACTTTTCTTTAACCGAACTCGAAAGGGGAGTAACAGTAATGCCAATTGACTCAAAACTCTTTGAATTCACATCGGAAGGACTTTCTTTGGGAACAGTATTTTGAGCTGTCTGATTTGCCTTTTCATCTCTTGGCTTAAGAGTTACAGATTTTTCAATATTCTTGCCTTCTCTGAAAATCTTTAAGCTGACGCTTTCGCCCGGACGATGTGAACCTATTATCGTCTGTAATTCATTTGCTGCGTTTACTTCTTTGTCATCTACTGAAAGTATTACGTCTCCTACTTTAACACCGGCTTCCTCACCTGCTCCGCCTGCAATAACGTCCTGAACTAAAACTCCCTGAACTTTCTCAAGTCCTAACCCTTTGGCTTCTTTGACATCAACATCTTTAATAGAAACACCAATATACCCTCTTGTAACTTTTCCATTTTTCATCAATTCTGAAGCGACGTTTTTAGCAAGATTAATTGGAATTGCAAAACCATATCCCTGATAGTATCCATTGGTTGTTTTGATAGCAGTATTGATTCCTACTAATGTGCCATTAATATCCACTAAAGCCCCGCCACTGTTACCCGGATTGATAGCAGCATCAGTTTGTATAAAGTTATTGATTGCATAATTGTTGTCACCCATGTTAATATTCCTGCCCAAAGCTGAAACTATACCTGCTGTAACAGTGCTGTTAAGACCGAGAGGGTTTCCAATTGCAATGACCCACTGACCGACTTGAACATCATCTGAGTTTCCAATAGTAGCTACAGGTAAATTATTTGCGTCTACTTTAATTACTGCAACATCTGTATTCGGATCTACACCGATAAGCTTTGCTGTAAACTCTCTTTTATCTGTCAGAATAACTCTGATTCCGTTTTCAGAAGCGTTCTTTACAACGTGATTGTTGGTTAGTATGTACCCATCTTCACTGATGATAATTCCCGAACCGCTTCCTCTTCCCGGACTTTCTTCAGGCATTTTAAAATCCGGTGGAAATCCGAAAGGTGTTTGAGATTTATCCATTTCCTGACCTTCTTCATTTGCTCCGACTGTTACTTCAATGTATGCAACAGTGGGTGTGACATTTTTTGAAATCTCCACGAATGCATCATTGAGTCCTTTTAAATGGGGATTGGCATTTTGAATAGGCGGGGTGGTTTTAAAATCCACCTGTGAACCGGCAATAGTCTGCTTAACATTCCCGAAATTAGCGATAAGTAAACCGCCAAATGACAGAGCCATAACTAACAAAAGACCTGCAAATATTATTGATTTTTTTGACATTTTTATTTTCTCCTATGTTACTTTTATTTTTTTTATTTTAATAGTTAATGTATTTTTAACTGATGTTGATTTCTTCAAACACTTTTGCTGTTTTGTAATTTCTATAGCCGTGTGTGTGATGTGATAAATATTTGTCATATCTGTGGATAAGTCCGGACAATGATTTCTGATCAATATCTATGTGTTCTATATTTTCAATCTTATTCTGACTTATCAATTGTAAGGGGTAAAGCATGGTTTTATTAAAGTAAAATTCCTTCTTGTCAAAAAAAGTTTCGTTATCTGAATTTATTTCTGAAAGATCGGGATCAAGCCCCATGATCTTCGTAAGTCTGATCTGAAAATATAAAAGATAACATGAAAAATTTTTAATTGAAGTATTGAGCTTTGAATATGTTTCAAGCAGAAGTTTAAATACAGGCTGATTTATTTCACTGCCTGTAAGAGATCTGTTGAGAATTTCAATTATGCGGTATGCAGTTTCCAGCTTATCGAAGTCAGTAATGATACTACTGAACGAATTTTTATACTCAGCACCTGTAACAAGCTGCAGTTCGCGGTTTTCTTTTACATAAATTATTACGTTTATATAGTTCATTGTTTCCAGTGTCCCGCATAGTTTTGATTTGTAGTTCCTTGCACCTTTAACGATTGCATTCATTTTGCCGAAATCTTTCGTGAACAATGTTACGATCTTGCTTGTTTCACCGTACTTAAAACTTTTAAGTACAAATGCTTCGGTTTTTACAATAGACATATGCAGAAGTGAATACGTTTAATATTTTATTTATGTTTCATTAATTAATTACAGATTTATTTCTTCAAAATGTGTAAGCTTCTTGAACTCATTGAATCTATTCTTGATCTCTTCCTGAGTCAGATCTCTGATTCCGTCGAGTGAAAATTTTTCCACGGCAAGTGATGCCATTGCACTTCCATATATTACAGCAAGCTTAAGGTTCTTTTCCGAGAGATCGTCAGTCTTTGCAAGCCATCCCATCATTCCTCCGGCAAATGTATCACCGGCACCCGTCGGATCGAAGACCATTTCAAGTGGATAGGCAGGAGCCGAGAAGATCATATCCTTGGTGAACAATAAAGCACCATGTTCACCTTTTTTTATAATTACTGTTTCAGGACCCATCGACATTATTTTTTTAGCCGCTGAAACAAGATTGAATTCTTTGGACAGCTCTCTAGCTTCACTGTCATTTATAACAAGAAGATTTACAAGTTTTAATATTTCAAGCAGATCATCAAGAGCACCTTCAATCCAGAAGTTCATCGTATCGCACATAACAAGCTTAGGTTTGGTCATTTGTTCAATAACTTTTTTCTGAAGTTTCGGATGCAGATTTCCAAGACAAACATATTCACTGTCTTTGAATTTATCTGAAATTACAGGATCAAATGTTTCGAATGCATTTAGCTCAGTCACAAGAGTCTCTCTGGAGTTAAGATCAAAGTCATACTTTCCGTGCCAGTGAAAAGTTTTTTTGGTCTCTGAAATTTCAAGACCTGATATATCAATTTTTTTTGATTTCAGAAACTCGATCTCTTCTTCCGGAAAATCGTATCCGACAATGCCGACCAGTCTTACGGGGCTTGTAAAATAACTCGCTGATGTAGAAATGAAGGTTGCAGAGCCGCCAAGTGTACGCTCAGCTTTACCGAAAGGTGTTTCAATTGTGTCAAGTGCAAGTGAACCAATAACAAGTAAACTCATTTATGATGGAAGTTTAAGTTTCTAATTCTTAAAAATACCTAATACTTAAAGGGAATTCAAGAATATAAATTTTAAGCCCAGATGATAA
>Ga0163153_10003672_pt1 | contig 20196 bp, 16 predicted proteins | sample OliLakLV19MP6IB1_FD_148629 | JGI IMG/M metagenome (GOLD analysis project Ga0163153, IMG submission 148629) | Freshwater microbial mat bacterial communities from Lake Vanda, McMurdo Dry Valleys, Antarctica - Oligotrophic Lake LV.19.MP6.IB-1 | ecosystem: Environmental > Aquatic > Freshwater >...
CCACCGCATCGGCTCCCGCCGGGAGCCGATGCGGTGGTGATGCAGGAGGACACTCAAATCGATGACGAGCCCTCGGCGCGCGTGCATGTTCTCGATGGAGTGAAGCCGTGGGAGAATGTTCGTTTTCGCGGCGAGGATGTGAAGCGCGGCGCGGTCCTGGTCAGGTCAGGGGAGCGGTTGTCGCCGGGTCGGACTGGGTTGCTGGCTGCGGCAGGCGTTTCGACGGCGAAGGTTTATCGGCGTCCAGAGATCGGTTTGCTGGCGACGGGCAGTGAACTGGTGGAGCCGGGCGGCTCGCTGGCTCCTGGCAAGATTTACGAAAGCAATCGTGCGGCGCTGGAGCCGTTGCTCGTGCGATCTGGCGCGACGGTTCGCGTCTATCCGCTGGTGCCCGACACGCTCGCGGGAACCAAGGACGCGCTGGCCCGTGCGTTCGCCGAGTGCGATGGCGTCGTGACGAGCGGCGGGGTCTCCGTGGGCGAACTGGATTTTGTGAAGGCGGCGTTCGAGGAGCTGGGCGGTCGGCTCGATTTTTGGAAGGTGGCGATCAAGCCGGGGAAGCCGTTCGTGTTTGGTCGCCGAGGCGGGAAGCTGCTCTTCGGTCTGCCGGGCAATCCGGTGTCGGCCATCGTGACGTTCCTGCTGCTGGTCCGCCCTGCGTTGTGGCGCTGGCAGGGCGCAACGGACGTTGAGCCGCGAACGGTGCCGTGCGTGCTCGGGGAACCGTTGGTCAATCGCGGTGGGCGACGCCATTTCATGCGGGTGCGAATCGACGGGCACGGCGTGGCCGTGTCGGCTGGCCAGCAAGCCTCGCACCGCCTTGGATCTCTGGCGGAGGCAAACGCGCTGGTGGATGTCCCGCCGGATACCGCGCTGCCGGCGCAGGCGTCAGTCACCGCGATTCTTCTGGATGAGTAACCGTGCCGCGCGATTTCAAAGGCTCCTACAAAGGCTTTCGTGATTTACAGGGTTGCAGCATGAGTTGAAGTCCGCTAAAGATTCCCGACCATGACTTTGACAGAAAAGCTTCTCGCCCGTGCCGCCGGCAAATCCTCCGTCCAGGCCGGCGACAACATCTGGGTGAATGCGGATGTTCTGATGACCCACGACGTGTGCGGTCCGGGCACGATTGGCGTTTTCAAGCGCGAGTTCGGCCAGACGGCCAAGGTCTGGGACCGCGAGCGCGTCGTCATCATCCCCGACCACTACATCTTCACGGCGGATTCGAAGTCGAACCGCAACGTGGACATCCTCCGCGACTTTTCCCGCGAACAGAGTCTGCCTTATTTCTACGACGTCATCGACGACGCGAACGGCCAGTGGAAGTACGACGCGGCCAAGGGAAATCTGAAACGCCAATACGGCTCGAACTACGCCGGCGTCTGCCACACGGCGCTGCCCGCGAAGGGTCATACGCGTCCGGGCGAAGTGCTGTTCGGCACGGACTCGCACACCTGCATGGCGGGCGCGTTCAATGAGTTTGCGACCGGCATCGGGAACACCGACGCCGGCTTCGTCATGGGCACGGGCAAGCTGCTGATCAAGGTTCCGGAGACGATGCGTTTCCGTCTCGAAGGCAGGCTTCAGCCAGGCGTGATGGCCAAGGACGTGATCCTCCACATCATCGGTGAGATTGGTTTTGACGGCGCGACGTATCGCGCGATGCAGTTCGACGGGCCCGGCATGGCGAGCCTGTCGATGGATGATCGCATGACGATTGCGAACATGGCCATCGAAGCCGGCGGCAAGAACGCCATCTTCCCGTTTGATTCGCGGACGGCGGAGTATGTCGATTCACGCACGCGTCTCAACGGGACCAAGTCCAGCTACGAACCCGTGGAAGCGGATGCGAACCAGAGCTTCGTTTACGAACTCGTGGTGGACCTCGACCAGCTTGAGCCGACGGTTGCCTGCCATCCTGATCCGGGCCAGCGCAAGAAGGCGAAGGATCTCGGGGCCATCAAACTGGATCGCGCGTATGTCGGTTCCTGCACCGGCGGCAAGACCAGCGACTTCGTGGAATTTGCCCGCGTGTTGCGCGGCAAGAAAGTGGTCATCGACACCTTTGGCGTGCCGGCGACCCCGGACATCGTCCGCGATCTCCAATCGACGCGCTGGGGTGACAAGACCATCTGGCAGATTCTCGAAGACGCCGGTGTGCGCATGACGGAGAACGCCGGCTGCGCCGCGTGCCTCGGCGGGCCGGTGGACACGTTCGGCCGCATCAATCAGTCGGGCTTGAAATGCATCAGCGCAACCAACCGAAATTTCCCTGGCCGCATGGGCGACAAGGAAAGCCAGGTGTTCCTCGCCAGCCCGGCGACGGTCGGAGCGAGCGCGCTGACGGGCTGGATTACTGACCCTCGGGAGACTTCGAGCTAGGCCGAAGGGAAGCCCAAGGATTCAAGGAGCGACGGGCGAACGGAGAACCACTCACGCCAAGGACAGCACTGATGCAACACGAGCAACTGGACCGCTGGTGTGAACGCGGAATCCTCGGACTGGTGCTGGCGATGCTCGTGTATCTGCCGCTGGCCTTTGGTGGCGTGCCGCAGGCGGGCTTTGATTATTTCGTGGTCGTCCAATGGCTGGCCGCCGCCGTGGTGGCCGTGTGGCTGGTGAGGTTCTACGTCAATCCCAAACATCGGCTGCTGTGGCCGCCGGTTTCCTGGACGGTGCTGGCATTTGTCGCGTATGCGGTTGGGCGATACCTCACCGCAGACGTGGAGTTTCTCGCCCGGCAGGAGCTGATAAAGATCCTCGTTTACGCGGTCGTTTACTTTGCCGTGGTGAACAATCTCTACCGGCAGGAGGCGACACAGGTGATTGGAGTCACGCTGATCCTGGTCGCCATGGTGATTTCCCTCTACGCCATCTTTCAGTTCATCACCACTTCGGATTTCGTCTGGAACCTCTACAAGCCGGAAGGTTTCCGCAAACGCGGCTCAGGAACCTTCGTCTGCCCGAACCATCTCGCGGGTTATCTGGAGATGATTCTGCCCGTCGCCATCGCCTTCACGCTGACTGGCCGGTTCGAGGCGCTGATGAAAATCGTGCTCGGCTATGCGACGGCGGTGATCCTGGCCGGCATCGCCACGACGGTGTCGCGTGGCGGCATGCTGGCGACGGCCATCAGCCTCGCGGTCCTGCTGGGATGGCTCCTGCGCCAGCGCGATTATTGGAAACGCGCCCTCGTGGTCCTTGCGGCGGCGGTCGTGATCTTCGGCGGGTTTTATTGGAAGGCGGACATCGGCCCGGAACGTCGTGAGCGGATCGACATCGCCAAACAGGTCGAGGACGTGCGGTTCCAGTTATGGAAACCGGCCTTCGCGATGTGGAAGGATCACTGGCTGTTCGGCGTCGGTCCGGCGCATTTTGACACCCGGTTCCGCGCGTACCGTCCGGCGGAACCTGCGTTGCAGACGCGTCCTGAGCGGGTTCATAATGATTACCTCAACACGCTGGTGGACTGGGGCCTCGTCGGCGCCGCCATTGTGCTGTGCTGCTGGGTGCTGCTCTACCACCAGGTGTTTCGCGTCTGGAAATATGTGAAGCGTTCCCAGAACGATCTCGGCGCCAAGCGCAGCAACAAGGCGGCGTTTGTCGCGGCCGGTTCGATTGGGCTGCTCGCGATCCTGGTGCATTCGTTCTTCGACTTCAACATGCACATCCCCGCCAACGCCCTGCTGGCGGTGACGCTGCTGGCGATTGTCTCCAGTCATTACCGGTTCGCGGGCGAAGGTCATTGGCACACGGTCCGCCTGCCGTTGCGCATCCCGGTCACCATCGTGTTGCTGGCCGCGCTCGGCTATCTCGGCGCACAAAGCTGGCGGCGCTCGGTCGAAGTCGGCTGGCTGGTGAAGGGCCGGCGTGCGGAGGCGAATTCCGATGCGCAACTGGAGGCCCTCAAGAACGCGCATGCCGCCGAGGGGAACAATTACGAGACCACGACGGCGATTGGCGGCCTGTATCTGGACCGCAGCCAGCAAGGGGCCGCCGGGTTCAAGGAAGCTGCGCAGGAAGGCATCCAGTGGTTTCAGAAAAGCATCGCCCTCAATCCTTACGATCCGCATGGCCTGATCGGACAAGGCCGTTGTTTCGACTGGCTCGGCCAGCACGCCGAAGCGGACGCGAGTTTCAAGAAGGCCGAGGCATTGGACCCCAACGGCTATTACACGGCGGCCTACCTTGGCTGGCACCATTTCCAGACGGCGAACTACGATCTGTCCAAGCAATGGCTGGAGAAATCGCGGGCCTTGATGCCGGGCGAAAAGGTGAACCCGATTCCACACGCATACCTCAAGGAGATTGCTGAACGTCAGAACCCGCCTGCCAAGCTGAACTAGGGTTGAGTCCGGCGTTCATTTGCGTCCTTGGCCCTTGCCGTTTCGTCGCTATGCTTTGCTCCGATGAAAGAAGCCTACATCGCCGCGAAGGAACGCTGGGCGCGCAAGATGGCCGGGAAGGAAAAGCCCGCCGTCCGCTCCGAGAACCGTCTCCCGCCCGGCCAGCGCCAGGTCCATAACTTCCCCGTGCTCGATCTCGGCATCCGCCCCGACGTGGCGCTCGACAAATGGGAGCTGAAGATCCACGGGCTGGTCGAGAATCCCGTCACGCTGAACTGGGAACAGTTCAAGGCACTGCCGCAGTTCAAGGACGTGAGCGACTTTCATTGCGTCACGACGTGGAGCCAGTTCGACATGGAGTTCGAGGGCGTCGCCTTCTTCACCCTCGCCGATCTGGTGAAGCCCAAAGCCGCCGCCACGCACGTCTTCTTCAAGAGCTACGACGGCTATTCCACGAACAACCCGCTCGACGCCTGCATGGACGATGACGTCCTCATCGCGCATTCGTGGAACGGCCAGCCGCTGACGAAGGAACACGGCGGACCCGCGCGCGTCATCCTCCCGAAGCGTTACGCGTGGAAGGGCGCGAAGTTTATCCGCGACATCCAGTTCATCGACCGCGACATCCTCGGCTTCTGGGAAGTGCGCGGCTACTCGAACACCGCAGATCCGTGGACGGAGGATCGGTTCTCGTGACTTGTAGCCGCCGACGCGAGGAGGCGGTCTTCAGCGTTCACATACGAGAATAATCATCCGCCTTTTCCGCCTCCTCACGTCGGCGGCTACGTTGAAATTGAAATTGCAAACGATCTACTTCGACTACAACGCCACCACGCCGCTCGACCCGGCCGTGCGCGACGCCATGCTGCCTTACCTCAGCGAAGTCTTCGGCAACCCATCGAGCGTGCATCATGTCGGACGCCGCGCGCGCGCTCTGCTTGATGATGCCCGGGATCGCGTCGCGAAAGTGTGGGCGGCCAAGCCGAGCGAAGTTGTCTTCACCAGCGGCGGAACCGAGAGCAGCAACCAGGCAATCTTCGGCGTGGCGCGGCTGCGGCGGGACAAGGGGCGGCACATTATTACCAGCCAGATGGAACATCATGCCGTGCTCCATGCCTGTGAATATCTTGGGAAGAAGGAGGGATTCGAGGTCACGTATCTGCCCGTCAACGCGGATGGATTCGTGAGTGTGGACTCGCTCGTCGCGGCGATTCGGCCGGACACGATTCTCGTCTCCATCATGGCGGCGAATAACGAGACCGGCTCCATTCAGCCTATCGCGGAGCTGGGCAAGGTTTGCCGTGAGCGCGGCGTGCTCTTTCACACCGATGCCGTGCAGTGGTTCGGCAAGGAACCGTTTGAAAACATCCACCAGTTCCACGCGGATCTGGTCTCCGTCTGCGCCCACAAATTCCACGGACCGAAAGGAGCGGGCGCGCTCTACATCCGCTCGCCGCTCCAGCCCGACCCCATCGTCTTCGGTGGCGGACACGAGAACGAGCGTCGCGCCGGCACGGAGAATCTCGCGGCCATCATCGGCTTCGCAGAAGCGACTGAGCGCTTCGTGAAGACGCCGGTCTTTCCGAATGGCCAGATGCTCGCGCTCACGCAACGGCTGTTGACGTTCATCGACAAACTTGGGCCGAAGACCGCCATGCTGCGCAGTCCACGCCAGCGGCGGCTCGCGAACACGCTGGCTCTCACGGTGCCCGGCGCGGACAGCATCTCGCTGTTGGCGGGATTGGATTTGGAAGGCATCTGCGCGTCGAGCGGCTCCGCATGTTCGGCAGGTTCACTGGAACCTTCCCACGTCATGCTCGCGCTTGGTGTTCCGAAGGACGAGGCGAACGCGCTCGTGCGTTTGTCCCTCGGCCGCGAATCCACGCTCGCCGAAGTCGAGCACGTCGAACGCGTGCTGCCCGAAGTCCTCGCCCGCGTTGCGGGGACGCAATAAGGAATCCTCCGCGAAACACGCAAAGCGACAGTAGGACAGGCTTCCAGCCTGTCCCGAATTCTCCTGAAGACGGCATACTGTCTGCGGTCCTCCACGACGATTCAGCCGTTCAGGTTTTTCCTGCACCATCGGCGTTCGGGACAGGCTGGAAGCCCTGTCCTACGGCATCGTCCCGGCCAAGGAAGACGACCAGTCAATCAGCCGCCGTTCTTCTTCAACACGTCCTTGATCTTCACGGGTGCGCCGCCCTGGCGCTTACTTTCGTCGGCGGCTTCCATGAAGGTGAAGAGTTCGAGCGTTTCTTCGGGCGACACCGGAGCGATGCCGGTCTGGAAGAATTTCACAATCTCGCGGACGAGCGGCGCGTAGTCTCCGCTGCCTTTTTGTTCGGCGACGGCCTTGGTTCCGAAGACAATGACTTTGTGCGGCGTCGGGCCTTTGCGCAGCGCGTGCAGCGTGCCGATGCGTCCGCCGCTCCAGATGCCAGTGATGATGTCGGTGTCCGGCGTGGTCGTGCGCGAAACGGTTTCGCAGCCGGTGCCGAGCATGGTGTAGAGCGCTTCGGTCGGGTGAACTCCATACCAGAAGAGATCGGGATGATGCGGTTCAAGATGCGCGGGGCCGTAGGAAATGACGCTGCGAATCTCGCCCACGTTCGCCTTCTTCACCTCGACCAGGCTCTCGTAATAACGATACGAGGAGGAGCTGAACACGGGCACCTTCGCCTCTTTCGCGAGGCGATAGAGTTCGAGGGCGTCGCGCAACGTGCCCGCGAGCGGCTTGTCGATGAACAGGGGCTTGCGCGCCTTGATCACGGGCTTCGCCTGCTCCAGATGAGGGCGGCCATCGACGCTCATCAGCAGCACGGCGTCCACCTGCTGGCACAGTTCCTCGATGCTGGGGACGATCTTCACGCCGAACTCGTCCTGAAGCTGCTTCGTGTAGCCATCCACGCGGCTCCAGCTTGATTCGATGTCAGGACTGCCGCCCTTGAATGCCGCGACGACTTTGCCGCCGGGGACGTGGTCCTTGTGCTTGGAGTCGTTCAGCAGCTTGGTGAATGCGGTGACGTGCGAAGTGTCCAGGCCGATCATGCCGAGGCGAAGGTCATCGGCGGCCAGGGCGGGAAGGGTCATGAGGATTCCGGAGAAGACGGCCAGCAGGAGTTTCATGCTGCGGAGAATCCTCCCGGAGCGCGCCGGGCAGCAAGCGGAAATTTCCTAAACGACGATGCGCGGAATCACCACTCGATCACCGCAGCCGCCCAGGTGAGGCCGGCGCCGAAGACGACGAGCAGCGCCAGATCACCGCGTTGCAGGCGGTCTTGCTGGACGGCTTCGTCCAGCGCGATGGCGACGGAGGCGGCGGAGGTGTTGCCGTATTTGTCGAGGTTCACAAAGACCTGGTCCGGCTTCACTTTGAGCCGTTCCGTGACCGCATCGATGATGCGGCGGTTGGCTTGGTGCGGGATGACGAGCTTGATCTGCGTGATGTCGATCTCGCAGCGGCGCAGCGCTTCCGTGGCGGCGCTCATCATGGCGTTGACGGCGTTCTTGAAGGTTTCCTTGCCGTCCATCTGCAAATGGTGCAGGCCGGCTTCGACGGAATCCGTCGTCGCAGGAATGCGGCTGCCGCCGCCGGGCATGCAGAGGAGCATGGCCTTGTCGCCGTCCGCACCCATGCAGGCGGTGAGCAGGCCGTGGGCATCCGGGCGGTGCTGGAGAATGGCGGCGCCCGCGCCGTCGCCGAAGAGCACGCAGGTGTTGCGATCCTTCCAGTTGACGATGGACGAGAGCCGTTCCGCGCCGATGACGAGCACGGTCTCGTAGGTGCGCGACATGATGAACTGCTGGCCAATCTCCATCGCGTAGATGAAGCCGGAGCAGGCCGCCTCGATGTCGAACGCCGCCGCCCGCTTCGCGCCAATCTTGTTTTGCACGAGGCACGCGGTGGACGGGAAGAGCATGTCCGGCGTGATGGTGGCGACGATGATCAGATCGATTTGGTCGGCGGTGATGCCGGCCCGTTCCATGGCGCGCTGGGCCGCCTTGGCCGCCATGTCGGAGGTGAATTCATTGTCCGCAGCTATGCGGCGTTCCTTGATGCCGGTGCGGGAGGTGATCCATTCGTCGGTGGTATCGACGATTTTTTCCATGTCGGCGTTGGTCATGATGCGCTCGGGCACGTAGGAACCGACGGCGGTGATGGAACAGGTGCGCCCTTGGAAGTTGTGTTTTGCGCGCGGGTTTTTGAAGATTTGGGTGGTGCTCATGCGACCGCAGAGTCAGGGGGCTGAACCGTGGGTTTATTCAGGCCGAGCGTCTCGTTGGCCCGGGCGACTTCGGTGACGATGTTCTCGTTGATCTTGTGCTGAATGGTTTCCGAGGCCACGCGGATGGCGTTGAAGATGGCCTTCTCGCGCGAGGAACCGTGGGCCTTGATGACGGTGCCGTTCAAGCCTAGCAGCGGTGCGCCGCCATAGGCTTCGGGGTCCATGCGGCGCTTGATGCTCTTCAAAGCGCCTTGCGCGAGGAACGCGCCGGTCTTGCGAATCGGGCTGGCCGTCAGTTCGCGCTTGAGCAGGCCGACGATTGCCTTGCCCATGCTTTCGATGCTCTTGAGGACGATGTTCCCGGTGAAGCCGTCGGTGACCACGACATCGACATGATCCTCGAACAGGTCGTGGCCTTCGACGTAGCCGACAAAGTTGAGGTTCGTCTGCTTGCACAGTTTCGCCGCCTCGCGGGTGAGGTCCGTGCCTTTGCTCTCCTCCGCGCCGTTGCTCAGGATGCCGACGCGCGGGTTTTTGCAGCCCAGGACGCCACAGGAATAAACGCTGCCCATGATCGCGAACTGGAGGAGATGGGAGGGCTTGCACTCGTGATTCGCCCCGGCGTCCAGCAGCACGAATTCGCCCTTGCCGGACGGCATGATGGTGGCGATGGCGGGGCGATCCACGGGGTCGAGCCGACGAAGCTTGAAGGTGGCGGAGGCGACGAGTGCGCCGGTGTTGCCGCGAGAGATCACGGCTTCCGCCTTGCCGTCGCGCACGAGTTCCATGGCGCGGACCATGGAGCAGTCCTTCTTCTTGCGGACGGCGTCGAGCGGCTTGTCCTCCATGGTGATGACCTCGGAGGCGTGGAGGATGCGAAGGCGCGGATCAGAGCAGCGGGCGCGCTGGAGCTCGGCATCGATCTCGGGCTTGAGGCCGACGAGATGCAGCTCGGTGATGTGCGGGTAGGCTTGGAGCGCCTGGCTGACACCATTGATGACGACCGATATTCCGTGGTCGCCGCCCATGACATCCACGACGATTCGCATAAATGGAAAGAGCGCAGCGGGCATCCGGGCCGGCGGCGCTCTTTAAATCCTATGCTCCTGCCGTGACAGTAATGACCTGGCGTCCCTTGTAGAATCCGCAGGCCGGGCAGACCCGGTGGGGGAGATAAGGAGCCGCGCATTGAGGGCAGGTGCTGAGCTGAGGAAGCTTGAGCACGCTGTTGTAGGCACGCCGCATTTTCATGCGGCTGGTCGATGGTTTTCTTTTAGGGACGCCCATAAATTCTTCAGTTCAATGTTACAGTTTCAACTTATCCAATGCCGACCAGGCTGACGAAGGCGATTCCGGCTTCGTGGCCGTTCCGGAGCCTTTTTCAGCCTTTTTCTGGGTTTTCACCAGCCCGCTGCAATCTGGTTCGCACAGCGGGTGCTGCGGAAAGGCGAGGACAATATCTTCGCGAATATGAGGCGTCAAGTCCACGCAGTCATTAACTACGGCCACCTTGTCGTCCCCTTCCAAGGGCAGATGGCAGGCCCATTCCGGCAGTTGAATCTGGAAAGAGAAGGGCTTCAGGCAGCGGACGCATTCGCAGTCCAGGGTGAGTTTCAGGAGTCCTCGCGCCAGGATCGCGTTCTCCAGGATCTGGACTTCCAGATCATAGATGAGCGGATGGCTGGCCTTGATCAGCTCATCCATGGTTTCCAGCTCCAGTTCGGCAGCGGGCAGTTCCCCGACGACTTGAAGCGAATCTTCTTCGAGATGCCTGAGATTGAAAGTAATGGGCATGGTGGCAGGGGGTTGAAGTTACGGGGTCTTGGGAGGCAGCGGTCCGATCTTTTCGTGCAGGGCCAGCACGACGTGCGGCGGGACGAATGAGCTGACATCGCCGCCCAGCCGCGCGATTTCCTTCACGATGCGCGAGCTGAGAAAGGTGTAGGTGTCCTTCGGCATCATGAAGATGGTTTCCACGCGCTCGTTCAGCTTCCGGTTCATCAGCGCCATTTGGAATTCAAACTCGAAGTCGGACACGGCGCGCAGCCCGCGAATCACCGCCTGTCCGCCGCGCTGATCGACGTAATTGACCAGCAGGCCGTCAAACGTGTCCGCCGTGACGTTGGTTTCACCTTTGATCGACTGCCGGATCTGCGCCAGCCGTTCCTCCTGGCTGAAGAGCGGGCCTTTGCCCTCGTTCTTCGCCACGGCCACGATGACATGATCGAACAGCTTGGCCGCACGATGAACCAGATCAAGGTGGCCATTGGTAAACGGGTCGAAGCTGCCCGGATAAATCGCCGTTCGCATGAGCAGAGCCTAGCAGGGCGAAACCGGAAGCCCATGCAAAAAACGGGGAGCTGGGATGGTGGGGCATTTGGGGCACCTTGGCCGAGAGAAACGAATCCTCATTCCGCCTGCTCCATGAACTTCCCGCAGATTCACAGCGACCGCAGAGGCTTGTTCCCATCTGTGCATGAACTGAATCTGCGGAAGACCCATTCCGAAGACTCCCGAGGATTTGGGGCGGACGGGGATAAGACACAGAAATCCAATCTCCGTCCGCCCCAAATCCCCGGGGAACGACTGTGCCTCGCGGAAGGAGGAAATGAGGGCAGCCGTGGGCAGGTGAGAAAGTGAGTGGATGAGCTAAAGGCGACAGCTTCTTTCTCCCTTTCCCACCTGCTCACTCTCCCATCTCATCCCCCGCACTCCGCCGCCGAAACTTCCCCCTCGCCTTGAGGCGCGCCTTGCCGATATTCTCCGCGCCCTGATTTGGTAGGGACGCGTTCCACCGCGTCCCTGACTTGTCTCCACTCCCGGAGCTGTTTGGGCCGGGGTGGAACCCGTCCCTATCACGAAAGATTTTTGCCATGATGACCAGCACGCAAGTCCGCCAGTCGTTCCTCGACTTCTTCAAGTCGAAGCAGCACACCATCGTCCCCTCGTCCTCGCTCCTGCCGGACAGCCCGAACCTGCTGTTCACGAACGCCGGCATGAACCAGTTCGTGCCCATCTTCCTCGGCCAGACCAAGTGCCCCTACTCGCCCGGCCGCGCCGCCGACACGCAGAAGTGCATCCGCGCCGGCGGCAAGCACAACGATCTCGATGACGTCGGGCTCGACACCTATCACCACACGTTCTTCGAGATGCTCGGCAACTGGAGCTTCGGCGATTACTTCAAGAAGGACGCCATCAGTTGGGCCTGGGAACTTGTCGTCGAAGTCTGGAAATTTCCTCCGCACCGCCTCTACGCCACCATCTATCAGCCCGACAAGTCGAAGAACGATCCGGCCGACCGCGACGAGGAAGCCTGGGAGCTGTGGGCCGAAAAGTTCCGCAGCCTGGGACTCGACCCGGACATCCACATCATCAACGGCAACAAGAAGGACAATTTCTGGATGATGGGCGAGACCGGCCCGTGCGGTCCCTGCACTGAAGTCCATGTGGACCTCCGTCCCGGCCCGCGCGAAACCGATCTCGACGCGCAGAAATCCGGCGCGCTGCTCGTCAACGGCTCCGACGCCCGCTGCATCGAGATCTGGAACAACGTCTTCATCCAGTACAACGCGAACCCCGACGGCACCTTCACGCCGCTGCCCGCGCAGCATGTCGATACCGGCATGGGCTTCGAGCGTGTGACGAGCATCATGCAGGGCACGAAGGGGCTGACAGATTTCCAGAACGCCAAGATTTCCAACTACGAGACTGACATCTTCCGCCCCATTTTCGACGCGTTGGAGAAGTTGAGCGGGAAGAAATACGGCAGCACGCTTCCTGGCTCCGCGACTGCAAGTGTTCCAGATGCTCCGCTCAAAACCAGCGGCGAAGCGCCGAGCGACATTATCGAGATCGAAGACAGATGCGAAACTTCAACGGCGTCCGCGAGCGATCATCGAAAAAGTCCCAGCGACAAGAACTGCCTGCCCTCTGCCGAACAGATCGCGCTCGACATCGCCTTCCGTGTCATCGCTGACCACATCCGCACACTGAGCTTTGCTATTGCGGACGGCATTCAGCCCGGCAACACCGACCGCAACTACGTCCTCCGCCGCATCCTGCGCCGCGCGGTGCGCTACGGCCGCACGCTCGGCTTCCACGAACCGTTCTTCTACAAGCTGGTGGACGTGCTCGCCGCCACGATGGGCGATGTCTTCCCGGAGATCCGCGCCAAGCGGAACCACGTCGAAGAAGTCATCCAGCGCGAGGAAGAGGCATTTAATAAGACGTTGGATACCGGCATTCGACTTTTTGAAAACTATGCCCTGTATAAAAGATCTTTAAGTTACTTTCTCAGCGAAGCAAAGAGCGACATGGAATCGCTAGAGCAGGCCATAAAGACATGGGCGGTGATGTCGCCAGATAACGATGATTCGTCCCATGCTGAAGTCGTAAAGCACGCAGAGGCATTGCATGGTAAGGCGACCAAGTTTCACCTGTTCTTGCTGGCAAACATTGAAAACCGCGAGCAAGCCGACCTCCTTTTTGCACTCGAAGAATTTGCTTCGACAGCAGCGACATCATTCCTTCGCACGAGTGATGAAGTTATTGAGAAAGCTATCAGAGCGAGATTTCGGGAGATGCTAGATAGGATTGATCGAGGCTTCACTGTTTCCTGTAGAGACGTCACTAGAATAAGTGGTCACGCGGCATTTACTCTCTATGACACCTACGGCTTCCCGCTCGACCTCACCGAGTTGATGGCGCGCGAACGTGGCTTGAGCGTCGATACGGCAGGGTTCGAGAAGCTGATGGAAGAGCAGCGCGCCCGCGCCCGCGCCGCGCAGAAGAAGGAAGTCATTTCGCTTTCGCAAATCGAGACCACCACACCGACGAAGTTCGTCGGCTTCGACAGCCTCACGGTTCCGGCCAAGGTTCTGGAAGTAGTGTCGCTCAAGGACAAGACCGCCGTCATCCTCGACGCTACCGCCTGCTACGCAGAGATGGGCGGCCAGGTCGGCGACACCGGCGAAATCCTCGTAGCGGCGGACTGGCGTCCGCCGCAAACTTCCTTCCCCGCCGCGCCATCAAAAGGATCACCGGCGAACACCAGTTCGCCGCTACGGATCACGAACACGCAGAAATCCGGCAACACCTGGCTTCACTTTGTGGATGGCGAGACCGTCCCGGCTATCGGTGATGATGTCGTCCTTCGCGTTGACCAACCGCGCCGCGATGCCATCCAGCGCCATCACACCGTCACGCATTTGCTGCACTGGGCGCTCCACGAAGTCGTAAGCAAGGATGCGTCGCAGAAAGGTTCCTTCGTCGGCCCGGACAAGCTGACCTTCGACTTCAACAGCGCCGCGCTCACGCCCGAGCAGATCGCGGACATCGAGAAGCTCGTCAATGAGCGCATCCTCGAAAACGCCGTCGTCTCCTGGACGGAAGTCGCGCACGCCGACGTGAAGAACCGCAAGGATGTGATGCAGTTCTTCGGTGACAAATACGGCGACACCGTCCGCGTCGTCCAGATCGGCGGCGCAGCGAACAAGCTCGACGGTTACTCGATGGAACTCTGCGGTGGCACGCACACGCGCGCGACCGGCGAGATCGGTTTGTTCCGCATCGTCAGCGAAGCCGCCGTGGCTGCGGGTGTGCGCCGCATCGAAGCCGTCGCCGGCCTGCAAGCCTACGGCCTGGCGAACGATCAGCTTCGCCTCCTGCGCGCCGTCGCGGGACAGATGAACTCCCCTGTTGGTGAGTTGGAAAAGAAAGTCGAAGCCCTGCTCGCGCATCAGAAGGAACTGGAGAAGTCGCTCAAGTCCGCCGCGCAGCGTGAAGCCGCCGGCAGCGCGAAGACGCTTCTCGCCCAGGTCGAAACTCTCAACGGCACGCCCGCCATCATCGCCCGCGTGGATGCGGACGGCGACACGCTCCAGATCATTGCCGATGCGCTCAAGGGCCAGTTCAAAGGCGTGATCGTTCTCGGCGGCGCGGCGAACGGCGCCGTCGCCTTGATCGCGTCCGTCTCCGCCGACTTCACGGCGAAGGTTCAGGCCGGGAAAATCATCCAGACCATCGCCCCGCTCGTCGGCGGCAAAGGCGGCGGCAAGCCCGACAACGCGCGCGGCGGCGGCAAGGACGCCGGCAAACTGGACGAGGCGCTGGCGAAGGCGAAGGGACTGCTGGGTTGACGTGGGTGCATCCTGACACTTGCTGCCCCCGAAGACTGAGGTCGCGGATCGCGGCTGTGTGCAAAGCACCAGCCGCAGCGGATGGGAGAACACCGTGACGTCAGGAGTATTTCGGCCGGTTGACCTGGCGAAGCCACTGCGGCTGGTCTTCAACACAGCCGCCATCCGGGGAGGCAGGCCGGATGCACCCGTTGACGCTGTGAAGGTGCGTTGACGGTGAATCTTTCGGCCACTAGCGTCACGTCGTGAGCGGAGAGAACAAGATCACCTATTCATCTGGCGGGCTGGGCGAAGCAGGCGAACTGCGTGATGCGCCAGCGCGCCGGACGCCGTTGGCCGATGAGCAACCCAGTCCGGAACAGATTGCCATCTACCGTTCGATGACCGGCCAGCGACGGCTGGAGATTGCGGAACAGCTTTTCTGGACCGCGCGCTCTCTCAAGATTGCCGGCGTGCGGCACCAGCATCCCGACTGGACCGAGGAGAAGGTGCTCGACGAGGCAAACCGCATTTTCCTCCATGCCGCAGACTGAACTTTTCCTCATCTTCCTGCGCCTCTTCAATCGGGCGGGATTCCGTTACGTCATCGGAGGAAGCTGGAGTATTTCCGCGAGGGCGGTTCCGAGAAACACCTGCGCGACATCCGGGGAATCCTTCTTGTGTCGGGCGAGCAGATTGACCGCACTGCCCTCGACGAATGGATCAGCCGACGTGGATTGCAAGCAGAGTGGCGGCAGGCGTCGGGTTGAGCATGTTGCGTCACCGTCCTGACTGCGGCGTGGCTGGCAGGCTGCGAATCCCATCCTTGAGTTCGTAAATCCCCCGCACTTCCGCTTCGGTCAGCGGACGATTGAACACGGCCACATCATCCATCCAGCCGATGTAGCTCAGGCCGAGCGTGAGGGCGCTCTGGCGTTCGTCCCAGTTGAACGGGAGGGACCAGTTCGCGAAAATGCCCTGGTCTTTTCCGTCGAGATACAAACGTCCCCAGCCGTCGTTCGTTCCCGAGTTGATGTTGCTGAAGCAGAAGACAACGTGCGTCCAGCCGTCGTGGGTGAACGGCGGCTGATGCACCGGGACCATCGGGCGTCCCTTGTCCGGGATGGCCTCCCAGCCGCGATTGGCCGGGTTCCATGATTTCTTCACGGGCAGGATGGCGTAGCGAAAGTGGCGCGGGGTGTGGTCCTTGCTGAACTCGATGAACATGTTGCCCTCGTCCCAGCCCTGCGCGACGAACTGGAGAGGATCGCAGTAACCGGGCTGGAGATCCTTGTCGGGATCCAGCCGGAGCCAGAGTGAAACTGCGCCGCTCCAGCCGTTGGTGTTGTAGCCGAGGTTTTTCTCGCCCTTGAAGAAAACCACCGGGCTCATCTTTTGCGTGAAGTGCAGCGCGTCGCCATGACGGCCTGCGCTCTTGGCGTGGACGACCAGGTTGCTGTCGGGCAATCCGGGGCGTGCCAGGGAACGGTTTCCGGTGGGGGCGGTGTAGAGTTTCGGATCTCCCACGGCGAAGTCGGCATCCAGACCATTGTCGAACGAAGCGTGCAGCAGCAATGAGTGGCGCAACACGGCGTGGGAGCTTTGCCGCGTGGCAGTCTGGCAACCGGCGACGGTGACCATCGCGACGATGAGGAGAGCGTAACGAAATGGAGACATGCCGGGAAAGTAGGTGGCGGCAAAAGCGGCGGCAAGCCCGACAACGCGCCTGCGAAGGCGAAGAGCCTCCTGAGTTGAGCCGCGTCAGTCCCATCGGGACGTCATGTCCATAGCTCTGCGCGACTGAAAATCTCCAAGCCTCAGCGGGGCGCAATGACCGGGCAGATTCCTCCGTTCCCAACGGCAACAGTGTTCTGACCGCAGAACATTTCGCCACGCTGGGGCTTGAGCTCCCTGGCTCGCGTTCGACCATAAGCATGGCGTTCCGATGGGGCTGCGGGCGCGCGCCTCATTTTATTATGGCAGCAGCGGATTCCTTCCAGTGAGCCGGAGTGCCGAACTCCAGTTCGTCGTGATTTGGAGTGGGACTGGATCAGCCATGAAACACTTTTGTTCCGAAGCTTTCTTCATCGTCCGGCTGCTAATAAGTCTTGTCGCGAGGATTACTTTTTCGTAATGGTTCCCCCCGTTCAGTCTGGCACAGCTCTGAGAAATGGAATTTAAAGTGTTGTTGCGTACCGCAAAGGCAGAAGTTTTGGCCTTCGCATCCGCTCCTCCTCGAAGACTCGTTAAGAATCGAACAGCTTCAGTCAGTTTGACTGAAAACTTTCGATTGTTTCCTCGTCGTTGTGGGGTATGGGAAGTTTCAGCGGGAAGAGCAGTGGCAAGGGAGCGAGATGAGCGGCTGAACGGCAAGAAGGTCATCCAACGGAGACGGATTCCAAACCAGAAGACGGGTCCAGGATGGGTTGTTCCACGAATTTCGGAAAAAGGAGAAGGTTCTCGGCTGCCAACCACGCAGCATGAGAATACTGAGGAAAAGTCAGTTGTATCAAATCTGCTGGCCGGAAACCGCATGAAGAAGGTGATTCTTCAACCTGCACGTCTGGCCAGTGGTCTTGTTGAAAAGAACCCCAGCACTCCATCACGCATGGTCCCGCACCCCACGGCGGATCCTGCGAATGGCGAGCGTCAACCACAGCTCCAATCCCATGCCATCACCCCTGCCGCTGGTCGCTAATTTTAACGAAGAGGCGCCATCAGCATCCCCACAGCCCAAGCCAAGGCTCCTGATCGTCGATGACGAGGAGGGGCCGCGGATGTCGCTCAAGGTCGTCTTCGGCGATGAGTTTGAAATTTTTATGGCGGAAGACGGCCCGAGCGCCATCGAGATCGCGCGCAGCCAGCGCATCGACGTCGCCGTGCTCGACATCCGCATGGCCGGCATGTCGGGCATTGAAGTGCTCGAACGCCTTCGCTATCTCGATCCGAGCATCGAGGCCGTGATGATGACGGCGTTTGAAACGACCGAGACGATGCGGCAGGCGCTGCGGCTTCGTGCGTGCGATTACATCAACAAGCCGTTCGATCTCGCCACGATGCGCGCGGCGGTGGCGGGCGCGCTGGAGCGCCGGTCCTTCGGCAGTGAAGTCCGCAACAACGGTGAAAAGCTGGTGCAGCTTCAGGACGAGCTTCAGCAGTTGAAGATGGAGGAAGAGATCGTCCGCACCCGGGGCGAGATTTACGCGAGCATCATCCATGACATCAACGGCCCGTTGACGATCATTTCCGGCCTGCTCCAGATCATCAATCAACGGATCGGCGAAACGACGAAGGTGGAGAACGAAGATCTTGAAACGGTCAAAGACCGGCTCAAGCGCATCACCCGGCAGGTCACCAACTGCATCGAAATTTCCCGGCGCTATCTCAGCTTCCTGCGCCAGAACCCGAACGACAATGCGCGCGTCTGGGTGAATCAAATCCTGGGCGATCTCGGCGAACTGCTCCGCGTTCATCCCTGTGCGCGGAACAACCAGTTCCTCATCCATCCGCTCACCGAAGACGTGGCGGTGCCGGCCCACGGGACGGACCTGATCCAGATTTTGCTGAACCTCACCTTGAACGCATTTCAATGCACCTCCATGCATCATCGCGTGGAGATTCGCGGCCAGCTTCATCTCCAGCCCATCGACCTCGACATGTTCGCGGATGGAGTGGAGGACCGCTTCGTCAACCGCGAGGACTTCAAGAACACGGCTCCGCTGCTGGCCTTGTCCGTGCAGGACAATGGGCCTGGCATTTCGGCCGAGGTGATGCCGAAGATTTTTGAACCTTACTTCAGCACGCAGCCGCGCTCGCAGGGCACCGGCCTCGGACTGTGCATCGTCCATCGGCTGCTGAAGGAATCGCGCGGAGCCGTGCATGTCCACAGCAAGGCCGGGCAGGGCACCGTCTTCACGATCTATCTCCCCGCCCACGCCGCCGCCCAGGCCTCTGCGTTCCGTCTCGAGACCTGAGCCTGCGACCAGTCGTTTCGCACCGCCCGCGTGAAGGGCGAATCTCTTTGCGTGCGTGCGCGGGCTGGCAATACGCTCGCGCGCTGAATGTCTGACCGAGCGAGATCCAGCCGGACGCGAACCACCTACTTCTACGAACTGTGGCGATCCGCCACGGCCGGCATCATCGAAACGGCGGGCAGCACCTTCCTCCTTACCATCGCCGTCAAAGAGTTCGCCGCCGGTTCCGTGGCCAAGGGCATCGTGGCCGGATCGGGCAGCCTCGGACTTCTCCTTTCTCCCCTCGTCGTTTCCTTCGTGATCTCCTCCGGCTGGCGGACGGGCCGCGCGGCGTCGCGCATTCTCGCCATCGGTTCGGTGAGCTTTCTCCTGGCAACGGTTGTTCCATCGCTGCCCGTCTTCGTGGTGGGAAGCATGATCGGCATGGCGGCATCGGCGTCCATCATCCCGCTGCTGACGCAGATGTATCAGGACAATTATCCGGAGAAGGAACGCGGACGTCTCTTCTCGCGAACCGTCATGGTCCGCATCGCGATGGCGGCGGGCTTCAGCAAGCTGGCGGGCGACGCGCTGGACGGACACATCGACCAATACCGCTGGCTGCTCCTCGTCTTCAGCGGCGCGCTGGCGGTGGCGAGCTTTTGTCTGTCGCGCTGTCCGACCGCGCCGATTCTCTCCGAAGGCGGCGCACATCCGTTTCGCGCCATGCGTTACGTGCGCGAGGATGCGCTGTTCCGGCGGACGCTGATCTGCTGGATGCTCATGGGCTTCGCGAACCTGATGATGCTGCCTCTGCGCGTCGAGTATCTGGCGAACCCCAAATATAACCAGGCTGTCACAGTAGGAATGATCGCGCTGCTCACCGGCGTCATCCCGAACCTCGCCCGTCTCGTGCTCAGCCCGGTGTGGGGCTACCTGTTCGATCACATGAACTTCTTCGCGCTGCGCGTGACCCTGAACATCGGGTTCGCCATCGGCATCCTCACCTTCTTCACGAGCGATTCATTCGCGGGAATGGTGGCGGGCGCCGTCGTCTTCGGGATTTCCAATGCCGGCGGAGATGTAGCATGGGGTTTGTGGGTGACGAAGTTCGCGCCACCCGGCCGCGTCGCCGACTACATGTCCGTGCATACTTTTCTAACGGGCGTGCGCGGAGTGCTCGCGCCGATGGCCGCGTTCCATTTCGCCGCCAAGCTTTCACTCGGCATGATGGCCGCGCTCAGCAGCGCGCTGATCGTTCTGGCGACGCTGCTGCTCGTGCCCGAAATCAAATGGGGGCGACAGGCGCGCAAGTCCGCCGCGCTGGTCGAGGAAGTCTCGGAGTAGGATTTCGGGCTTCGGTGCTCGGTCAGGCGGATCGGGAAAAGCATGGGTTCAAATGCGTCCTCGCGCGCAAATCGCGTGTCCCCCCTCCGGGAATCTCAACGGGATTCCGTCCTCCAGCCCAGGGTTGCTCGGCACGAGCTGCCCTGGGAAAACTCAGGAAATTTCTCTCCTACCCCAACGGGGTTGCGTCACGTCCCTCGTCATCATT
>Ga0163153_10003676_pt1 | contig 20190 bp, 21 predicted proteins | sample OliLakLV19MP6IB1_FD_148629 | JGI IMG/M metagenome (GOLD analysis project Ga0163153, IMG submission 148629) | Freshwater microbial mat bacterial communities from Lake Vanda, McMurdo Dry Valleys, Antarctica - Oligotrophic Lake LV.19.MP6.IB-1 | ecosystem: Environmental > Aquatic > Freshwater >...
GTTTATAAAGTTATCAGGTATCAATCTGCTGTAGCTCTTATCCAAGAGCTTTGCCACTAATTACACGAATAATCACGAATTTCAAAATAACTTTTCTTCTCAAACATAAAATAATTCGTGTGAATTTGTGAAATTCGTAGCTGAGTTCTTGCTCTTTGCCGATCGTTAAACGTTTTTTTACTTTTATTTTTCAACTTTTAATTTTTAACCTTTCACTTTTAAAATTCAACTTTTAACTTAACTACAAACTTTACAAACTTTACAAACTTTACAAACTTTACAAACTTTACAAACTTTACAAACTTTACAAACTTTAAACTAAGCTAATGGCTGACAATTCCTTACTCGAAGTAAAAAAATATTTAGCTGAGCCCGGGAAAACGATCTCCCTCAAAGATTACAGCACTAAATACGACGGCAACAATCTTGATAAGAAAAGCGGTGAAGTACTTCTTGACGCGGGACGCGAAAAGCTTTCAGACATGCAGGATAAGCTTTATGCTCACGATCAATACAGTGTGCTTATAATCTTTCAGGCGATGGATGCGGCAGGCAAGGACAGTGCGGTAAAACATATCATGTCCGGACTTAATCCAACCGGCGTGAAGGTATCCAACTTCAAGATTCCTACTTCAGCCGAACTTGATCACGATTATTTCTGGCGGCATTATATTGAACTTCCCGGAAGAGGCATGATCGGTATTTTTAACCGTTCCCATTATGAAAATGTGCTCGTTACAAAAATTCATCCCGAATATATACTAAAGGAAAATCTCCCGGGAATTAATTCCGTTAAAGACATCGACAATGATTTCTGGCAACAAAGGTATAAACAAATAAAGCGGTTTGAAAAAAATCTTGTTCAGAACGGGACCATCATTCTGAAATTTTTTCTTCATCTTTCAAAAGACGAGCAGAGGCAACGTTTCATAGACAGGATAGATGATCCGAAAAAGAACTGGAAATTTTCTGCCGCCGATGCAAAGGAAAGAGGTCACTGGGATGAGTATCAGAAGGCATACGAAGAAGCGATCAACAATACCTCTACCGAACTTGCGCCCTGGTTCATCATACCTGCGGACAATAAATGGTTCACACGACTTGCAATAGCCGAGATACTATATCAACAGTTCGAAGCACTTCATCTTAGTTATCCTAAGGTCAGCGACGAGGAAAAGGCAGAGCTGCTGAAAGTGAAAGAACAACTTTTGAAAGAAGATTAACAGATAGTTAAAAAGTTGAAAGTTTATAAAGTTGAAAGTTTATAAAGTTAAATGATTTTACAAAACCAAAAAACATAACCCCCTAACAAATGAAAAAATTAATTTTACTTTTCCCGGTACTTTTCATAGCGGTTTATTTTACTGCTTGTACTTCCGTTACAGAAATTTCAGGAACGTGGAAAAAGCCGGCGACGGCTGCGAAAAAATATTCAAAGATAATGGTGCTTGGTTTAAGCGGTGAAATAGTGAATCGATCGGCAGTAGAAAATGCCATTGTTGCCAAACTGAAAACTTACGGCATTAATGCAGTTGCGGGCACAAACATACTTCCTGACAGCTTTGTTGATTCCGATAATAACGGTAAGGTTGATAACGAGAACAAGGATATTTTTTCGGCAAAGTTGAAAGATCAGGGCATCGACGGGGTTTTCACGATCTCGCTTAAAGATGTCAAGGAAAATGAAAGATATATACCCGGAACAACATACTACACACCTTCAACAGTCTATAATCCTTTTTATAATTATTACTGGCGGACGTATAACGTTGTTAATACACCCGGATATTTATCTAAATCCACAAACTATTTTCTCACCAGCAATTTTTACAATTTGAGCGATGATCAGCTTATCTGGTCAGCTCAATCGGAGACAATTAATCCTCAGTCGCTGAAGGATTTTTCAAAATCTTATTCTGCAACAATAGTGGATGACTTTGTTAGCTCGGGACTTGTTAGAAAATGATTTTAGATTTGTCTTAGATCGGAAATTTCGGATTTCACCCATCCTAAGTCCCTCCCAAAATGGGGAGGGACTTTTGGGTCTTTACAAAAGACAGAATGTTTAATGTCTAAACCGCTCTAAGATGTAAAATCAATTCTCTCTCATTATCTTAAACGCAAATTCAGGAGCCCTGAATACATTCATGCTCTGTCCTTTGTTGAATGCGGCAATGCTTTTAATATCATAATTAAATTCTTTTAAAAAGAATTCAACTTTACTTCCAACTCCAACATCTACCAAAAACTTTAGATCATTCTTCGCCATTAAACACCGATATTACAGACTTTTTCTTCTTCAACCAATTTGGCAGCATATAATAGAGAACTTTAACATCATTTATTTCCAGCTCGGGATAATCTTCAATCAGGTCTTTGACTGAAATATCGGCTGCTAAAGAATTTAGAATTTGTTCAACTGTAATTCTCATCCCTCTGATGGTAGGCTTTCCGACCATTGTATCAGGATTAATTGTGATTCTTTTTAATAATTCCTCTTCCATATGTCAATGATTGTTTTGTTAAATACAATTTACATGTTTGAATTATAGCTTAAAATAAAATTTGCCTGAGATTTTCCTTCCAACGCAGAGTCTCTCTCGCTCTTCGTGGACTCTGCCGTTCAGCACGTTTTTCAAAAACTCTTTGACATTAATTCCAGTCTACCTTTTACACGGCTTTTGGGACGCTGTAAGTAAGTTCACTTATACCGAAAGTCCGGGTTCACCTATTTTTAAATTTTGATAAAAGTCATAATTTTACATCATTAAAATATATCATCCATTTATACATAACTCATTTTAAAAACTTTAACCAAAATTGCCTTATGAAAAAAATCTTACTGCCGATCATCATATTTATTTTATTTAATCAGGGATACATCTTTGCTCAGAATGTACCTCCTGCTCAGGGTCCGCCTTCCGCTCCGGAAGAAGGTGATTTGGGGATTCCATTGAAACTTCTGGTTGATCTGACCAAATCAAAAATTCAGACGATCCTTGATTCAACTAACGCAAAGATCTCCAGAGAAAGCGGTTCAACAAATGTGAAAGCGCGCCTGAGCTTTACGTCAAAAATGTTTAAGCCGCGCATGACCACCAGTAAATACACGGATCGTCCAAACCAAAACCTTGTGATAGTTCCGGTGATGGTGGATTACACTATCTCAGGAATCAAGTGGCATTCGATACCCTATTTTTCCAGAAAGATGTTTCAGTCGATAGACATATATGTAAGTTGTGAGAACTGGTTTACCAGGGATGGTAACATGAATGTACTTTTTGACAACGGACCGATCAACATGGACCAGGACTCCTGGGGTGAAAGTGCCCTGAACTTCTTTTTCGCGAACACTATTTCAAATTATGTATCAGGGCTCATCCGGGTCAGGTTGCCTGTGATCAACAATACTGAAATAATACTCAACAGTCCCTGCAATTGTCTGAGTGTAGATGCTGATGAAGAAAATGATTATGAGGGCAGCGAAGCTGAATTCAAGTTCGTTGATAAAAAATTTGGAATCTCCGACGCCCTTCAAGGAAGAGGCGTCAGCGTTACCTTTCAGTCAATTGAAAGACTGCGCTCAAGAGATCTCGGCGGGATATTGTATGACAGTGTTGAAAATGCGGCGATAGAAGTGTTCGTCAATCAGAATTCGAGGTATGCGGAATTTCCTGATTTCCGTGAAGGAGAAGTAAGAGCTCTCAACTTCGAACCTGTACTTTTTCCGAAGCCGGGTGCCGACGGTTCTGTTGTCATTATAGGAAATGTAATTCAGCAGGGTTTGTTCAGAACCGACTCGAGGTTCTCTGTTTTTAAGAAAGACGTAAGGTTTGGGGACGGAAATCAGTCGCTTATCGTACGCAAGGCATATACAATCCGGCCGCAACATATCCCCGGTGTTGGATATACAAAACCAATGACGGCGTACTCGGATGCATATAAGATCAATTATACCATTGATGTGCCTCAGGACCTGATCAGGAGGTGATCTCTTGATTTAATTTTCCAACAGAGAACAGGAGATTTCTGTTCGACATCTTCTGTTAATCCACTTTAACCAAATTCTCTGTCTATAAAGCCCTCTCTTTGTGTAAGGAGAGGGCTTGAATTTTGTTCTCCATGAGATCATTTGCCCCAGAGTGAGGTACTTCAGTTTACTAAACTACTTTGAATCTCTTTCCTATAAGTGGTATATTTCAAAAAAATTGATATAAATTTAAATATAAAACAGAAGGGAATTTAATGTCCGTAAATTTTTTAAGAATATTTTCTTTCATCATATTAATATCCGGATTATTAACATCGGGTTGTAATAATAAAGACAACGCCGATAAAGATCCAAACGACAAAAAATCAGTAGCCGGAAATTCGGATCTCATTACCAAAGATGATAAAGGAACAAAAGTATCAATGCTTATCAAACCGAAGAAAGGCGATGTCTTTAAATATAAGATGAATGCGAAGACTACTTCTAAAGAGAAAAGTCCGATGACCGAAGATAAAGAAGTCACTTCAACACAGGATATAAATTATTTTTATACTGAAGAAGTGTATGACATTTCCTCAAGCGGTATCATAACATACAAGATAAAATTTGACAGCATCAATATCGTCTCCTCCGCCGCTGCAGCCGACTCTTCTATTAGCATGTTCTACAATTCAAACATAAAAGATTCTGTTTATTCAAAGCCGGATTTTCTTCAGTATAATTCAATAATGAATGAAGAGTTCTACGCCAGAGTGTCACCTGTCGGGGAAATCACGGAAGTGTACGGGCTGGAAAAAGTTTATGAGAATTTATATAAGTCACTCGGTGATACGCTTACCAACGAGCAAAAGGAATCACTGAAACAGTCTTTCGGTAACGACGCTATCAAAGCCGTCATACAGCAGCAGTTCCAGATGTTCCCTGCGAATCAGGTATATAAGGATTCAACGTGGACACGCAGCTATGAAACACAGATACTTATTTTCCCTGTAAAGAACATTCTTACTTACAAGCTAAAAGATGTAAAGGAAGATAACAACCAATATGTACTTTCAATCGACGCCGAGCTTGCTGTTGATTTTATTGAAAAGGATATTAAGGATAAGAATATGAGCTACAAAGTTGAGGATGTGAAAACAGGCGGGAAGGGTATGATAGTTTTTGATCTTTCAAAAGGATGCGTGACCAATAAGGAAACAAGCACTAATATTGACATGAATGTAAAAATTTCTGCCGGCGGACAATCTGTTACAACAACTCAGGCGGTGGCAACGGAATTAAAAGTTACTCTGCTTAAGTAATAACAAAGTAACTTAAGATTTTAAAATATAAATTCATCTCAATAAACATGAGATGAATTTTTTTATCTAATTTTAACAACGACTAATTCTAAGATGAAACTTCTGAAAGTAATCAATCATCCGCTTGTTAATTATTATCTTTCAACCATGCGGGATAAGAAGACCGGCATGATAGAGTTCAAGAGCTCACTTGATAAAATATCCTATATAATTGCCGTTGAAACATACTCCTCCCTGGCGGAAGAGACCCGTACAATTAATACACCATTCAAGAAGATCGCCGGCTCAAAGATAAAAGATAAAGTTATAATTCTTCCTATTCTCAGAGCAGGACTTGGGCTGATCAAAGGTTTTGTAGATCTTTATCCTGAAGTTATCACTAGTCATATCGGGATCTACCGTGATGAGGAATCACTCAAGCCCGTTAAATATTATTTTCGTTTTCCGAAAATAAAAGATAAGCAAAATCTGAATGTGATAATTCTTGACCCAATGATCGCCACCGGGGGAAGCGTTATTTTTACAATTGAGTACCTTCTGAATATGGGTATCAGAAAGATCCGTGTAGCGTCATTGCTCGCCGCGCCAGAAGGAATCAATGCAATTGAGAAGAGATTCAACAAAAATGAAAAGAAATTTATGGAGATCTTCACCTGCAGTCTTGATGAAAAGCTTAATGACAAGGGATACATCGTTCCCGGACTTGGTGACGCAGGCGACAGGATGTTTGGAACTTAAGAGCAGTTAAAAGTTGAAAGTTAAAAGTTAATTTTGTTTAATACATTTTACAAAAAAAAACTCGACGAGCTTCTTTATTATTCGCACAAGAATTTACCTGCTAATCTTGCGAATGACAAACTGATCAACAAAGCATTCAATTTCGCTTATGAAGCGCATAAGAATGACAAGCGTGCATCAGGCGAGGCTTATATATCTCATCCGTATGACGTCGCTTTGATATTGGCAAAGGAAATTCCGCTAGACGCTGTTTCCATTGCTGCCGCGCTGCTGCATGATGTTGTTGAAGATACAAAGTTTACTTTGAATGATATCATAGCTGAGTTTGGAAATGAAGTTGCAGAGATAGTTGATGGCGCTACCAAGATAGAAGGTATGTTCGAGAATTATGAAATGAAGCAGGTAGAGTCTTATAAGAAGATGCTGCTTTCAATGACTTCTGACATAAGGGTCATTCTTATTAAATTCGCTGACCGTCTGCACAACTTAAGAACACTAGAATTTTTGTCTTCCGCGCGGCAGATCAGACTGGCACAGGAGACACTGGAAATATATGCGCCTCTTGCCCACAGGTTCGGTCTGTCTTCTGTAAAAAGTGAGCTTGAAGATCTTTCCTTTAAATACCTTGAGAATAAAATTTACGACGAGATCGCCAAGAAATTAAAAGAGAAGAAACGTGAGCGTGAAAAGTTCATTAAAAAATTTATTGAACCGATCACAGCAAGACTGATTGAAGAAGGTTACAAATTTGAAATAAGCGGCAGGGCAAAACATTTATACAGCATTTATAAAAAGCTGATCGAAAGAAATAAATCATTCGACGAACTTTATGATCTTTTTGCTGTAAGAATAATACTTGATACAAAAAATAAGAACGACTGTTTCTCCGTTTACGGGATCTGCTCCGAAATTTATCTTCCCGTTCCCGAAAGGTTTAAAGATTACATTTCACTTCCAAAGCAGAATAACTATCAGTCCATTCATACAACTCTTGTCAGCAAGGAAGGCAAGATGGTTGAAGTGCAGATAAGAACAAAGGAGATGCACGAAGTTGCCGAGAAAGGTATAGCAGCGCACTGGAAATATAAGGAGAACAATAATCTTCACGACGCCAATCTTGAGAACTGGATGAAGTGGATCCGTGAAACACTGGAAAGTTCTTCAAAGGATGAAACATCCTCACAGGTTCTTGAAAGCTTTAAGCTGAATTTATATCAGGATGAAATTTATTGTTTCACTCCCAAAGGTGAACTGAAGATCATTCCCTCAGGTGCTACTGCTGTTGATTTCGCTTTTGAAATTCATACACAGATCGGACTGAAGTGCATCGGCGCGAAGGTGAACGGTAAGATCGTCAATCTTGATACTCCTCTGAAGAGCGGTGATCAGATCGAAATCCTGACCTCTAAAAACCAGACTCCGAAAATTGACTGGGAAAAATTCGTTGTCACTCATAAGGCGAAGTCTGATATCAGGAAATATTTTAATATTGAGAAAAGAAAACTCATTCTTTCCGGTAAAGAGCTTTGGGAGAAAAAAGCAAAGAAGCACAAGATCCATATCTCCGACGAAGGACTTTCTAAGATCATACACCGTTTTAAATATAAAGACACCGGTCAGTTCTATAATATCATCGCGCAGGATGAATCCAAGCTTAACGAGATCATTGATACATTAACCGATAAGGTTAAGATGCAGGCGCTTGAGCACAAGTCGGCGACACAGGAAGAGATAAAGGAACAAGAAAGTCTGGCGGCTAATTTTGAAAAATTCGTTCATGACGCGAGAACAAGCCGCAACGGCATTAACCTCGGCAGCAGCTCGCTTCAGAATATCAAAGGCATCCAGTATGAATTCGCGAAATGCTGCAACCCGATCCCGGGTGATGATGTGATAGGTTTTATAAGTCTTGAGAAAGGGATCCGCATTCACAGGAAGAACTGTAAGAATGTTGTTAATCTTTTTCTGAAGGAGCCCGAAAGGATAGTTCAGATCAATTGGAATGAGACCAACGGAGGCGAATTCACTGGCGGCGTAAAGATCATCGGCGAGGACAGACCGGGCATACTCAATGAGATCACAAAGACAATTTCAAAGAACTTTAATTCGAACATAAAGAGCGTTGACATTAAGACAAAGAATTCAATGTTCGAAGGCACTCTTATATTAAGCATTCAAAACTTAAAACAATTAAACCAAATAATCGAAAAGATAAATAATCAGGAAGGAGTTTTTAGTGTTACCCGTTTTGAACAATAAGTTATTTTTCATACTCCCTTTTTTTGCTCTCGCAAGTTTCTTCACCCCCGTTTCAAGTGTTACAAATTTAAAGCCTCAAAATGATTCAATGTCCGCTCAGAATGAAGTGCATCTGAAGAACATTCAGCAGCTTACATTCGGCGGCGAGAATGCAGAGTGTTATTTTTCCTTTGACGGAAGCAAGTTCTCGTTTCAGACAACACGTGAAGGAGTTGAATGTGATCAGATATATACAATGAATGTTGACGGCTCCAATCAGAAAATGGTCAGCACAGGAAAGGGAAGAACAACCTGCTCATATTATTACCCCGACAATAAAACTATTCTTTATTCATCTACACATTTAAGCAGTAATGAATGTCCGCCAAAGCCGGACTTCTCAAAGGGTTATGTATGGGCGCTTTATGACTCGTTTGATATTTTTACCGTTAATGAGGACGGCACAAACCTGAATCAGCTTACCTTTGACAAGGGCTATGATGCGGAAGCTACGATCTCGCCTGTCGGTGACAGAATAGTTTTTACATCTACGCGCAACGGTGATATTGAAATTTTCACAATGAACCTCGACGGCAGCGATGTGAAACAGGTAACATCCGAGCCGGGCTACGACGGAGGTCCGTTCTTTTCGTATGACGGTAAACAGATCGTTTACCGCAAAACTTCCTTTGCTGATGAAAAAGAAATTGAAGACTATAGACAGCTTCTTGCTGAAGGACTTGTCAAGCCGAGTAAAATGGATATCTGGGTAATGGATTCCGACGGCAGAAATAAAAGACAGGTTACCTCTAACGGCGCTGCAAATTTCGCACCGTACTTTTTTCCTGACGGAAAGAGAATTCTGTTCTGCTCAAATGTTGAAGATCCTAAAGGAAGGGATTTCGATATCTATAAAATAAATCTTGACGGAACGGGACTTGAGAAGATCACGCAGTATAACGAGTTCGATGGCTTTCCGATGTTTTCACCGGACGGAAGCAAGCTTGTCTTTTGTTCAAACAGGAACGGCAAGGTAAGAGGCGAAACAAATGTTTTTATCTGTGACTGGGTGGATTAATTTTCAGCGAACTATTTTCTTATCATCTGATAGTAAGGAAGATTTCTGTTTTTTTCTGAATACAGGGTGAGATAATTTTCATCATAAATATACTCAAAGCTCTCCCTGTAATCGGTCCTGTACTGTGTAGAACCTTCCGGTTTGGCAATTCCTGTCATAACAATTTTATCCTTTGTAATTCTGTACACTCCCTTTGCTTTATACGGCTCATAATTCACCGTAGTATTATCACTCAGCACACCTATTTCAACGAAGAAAGAGTCTTTCACAAATTCAAACTGGTAGTAAAGATTCCGATTGTAATACTGATCATCAAATCTTGAAACCCAGGCTCCCTGCAGTTGTGACATTGATGTGGTTCCCGATGAACAGGATATGAGCAACAACGGTAAGAGAGATATTAATAAAGCGGAGATTCTTTTCATTAGCAAAATCTTAAAATAAAAACCCGTAGTCTTGAGTCTTACTGGTAAATGGTTTAATAGCGGTTTAATTGTGCTCGCATATTACAACAGCGTTTGCATAGTCTTCCGTATGTGATATGCTGATCTCGAATTTAAGCTTTGAGAATTCATTCTCCTTAAGATGAACAATGTACGGCTTACCCTTTTCATTGTTGAGGATCTCGATATCCTTCCAACTGTATTCTTTGCCGACACCGGTGCCGATCGCTTTTGAGTAAGCTTCCTTACCCGCAAACCTTCCCGCGAAATGAAGTTCAGGTTTTGAAAATTTCTTACAGTATTCAATCTCGTTATCAGTAAGGATTCGCTTAAAGAATCTATCACCGTATTGTTCCATAAGCTTTCTGATCCTGCCTACTTCGATTATGTCGATACCTACTGTCACAGTTGAAAGTTAAAAGTTGAAAGTTGAAAGTTGAAAGTTAAAAGTTGAAAGTTAAAAGTTAAAAGTTGAAAGTTAAAAGTTAAAAGTTGAAAGTTAAAAGTTGAAAGTTAAAAGTTGAAAGTTGAAAGTTGAAAGTTGAAAGTTGAAAGTGTCTTGTCCTGAAATAGGTTTTGATATCAATCCTTATATTCTTTCATTAGCTTGTATAACTTCTTACATTTTGAATCGAAATCCAGATTACCGGCATTGAAATATTGATCTTCCGCAAATGCAGCTCCAAGAGGACCACCTATGACACCTAAAGGGATAGCCAGGATCATTCCAAGTGCGAATGCTTGACCAAAACTCCCCTTTTCGCTTTTGTGAACAAGACTAAATCCGTCAGCACCGGCAATAACACCAACTACAAAACCTGTTAAAGCGCCAATACCTAAGCCTTTCATAAATCCTCTGCCTTTAAATTTAACCGAACGGATATCATTTATCTTTATCTTCTTCGTGACATCGCTTTTTAATATTTTTACAGTAGAATCATTAAGTCCAAAGAGATTAACTTTGTTGTGTAAAAATCCATTCATCATTATTACATCACAATTATCAGTTGTATCAGGAAAAGTGTAAAAATTTTTCTTAAGGGATGACAATGAATCACTGGAACTAAAACTGTCAGATAAAACGGAATTGTTTGACCGTGCGTTTGAAAATATGATTAGCATTAAAGCGGATAGAATTAGTTTCTTCAAGTTAAAAGTTAAAAGTTGCTGTATTCTTAATTGGAAAATATTCATTTGTAATAATTAATTTCGTAATTCGTAATTAGTAATTAGTAATTAATTAGTAATTAATTAGTAATTTAGTAATTGACATTATTTTCCTTCTTCACAATATCGATCAGCTCCGAAATTGAGTTTATATCATAGTCCGAATCGGGATTTATTGTATCGAATGTATCACCGTAACGTGCGAAGACAGTTTTCATTCCGACGGCTTTGGCTCCGACCATGTCCCTTTCCGCCCAATCACCAATCATCAGGCATTCACTTGCTTTGAGATCAAGTTCATCCAGCGCCATGTTAAAAGGAATGGGTGACGGCTTTCGCTCGCGGGTTTCATCGTAAGTTATGACCACATCAAACAGATGGTGAAAATTAAGATAAGATAATCTTAGCCAGGCTTCCTTTGAAGGCGCGTCGGAAACAACAGCAAGCTTCAGTCCCATTTTGATCAGTTCTATCAACGTAGGAAATACTCTTGGATAGGGCTTCAACGCGGCTTCGCGAGCGGTCCTGTAAGCAACAATTCCCGCTGAGATAATTTTGTAATCAACCTTGCCAAGCACTTCATTTAACATTTTATCAAATACCTGCTGATACTCAATGCCTTCAGCAGCGTATATTTTGTCTATAAAATCTTTGGTTTCCCTGAAGGACATATTCCACCCCGCGTCTATCATTGCGTATATCGCCGCATCAACTGCCACTCTTTTCAGAAGCATGAAGTCCACAAGCGTATTATCAAGGTCGAAAATTATTGCTTTGATCAAATTAGTTGAATGTTGAAGTCCTGCATTGTTCACAAACCCCAAAGAACTCCAGTGAATGTGATATCTCGGAATATCCTTTCTTATTAAGCAGCTTTTCAAGCTCTTCAAGAACACACGCCTCTACATTCTCAACTCGCTTGCACTTTTTGCATACTATGTGGTGGTGATGATGCCTGTCATACACGAGTTCGTATCGTTTGAACTCATCCTTGAAATCAATTTCGTATACTATGCCAAGCTCAGCGAACAGATTTATGGTACGATAAACCGTTGCAAGATCGATCTTATTATTTTTTAGCTTACCGTGAATTTCTGAAATTGTGAGCGGCTTATGATTCGCTTTTAATATTGTGAGAATATCAAGACGCGGCGCAGTGATCCTTTGTGAACGTGAATTAAGAATTACTTTAAATTCCTCGATGTCGAAGTCAGTCGGTTCGTGTATATGTTTCGTGTTCTTAGTCATAATTATAAAAACCTTTTTTCGTTTTTCGCCCAAGGAGATTAGCGTCTACCATTTTCTTCTGAATGAAGTTAGGGCGGTACTTCGGGTCATTGAAGAATGCTTCGTACACTGATTTTGTAACGGAGAAGTTCACATCAATGCCGATCAGGTCCATTAATTCAAAAGGACCCATCGCAAAGCCTCCGCAACTTTTCATCACTTTATCGATGGTTTCAACATCAGAGCTTCCTTCACTTAATATCTTCAGAGCTTCACCATAAAACGGTCTCGCGATCCTGTTCACAATGAATGCCGGAGTATCCTTTGCTTCGACAGGGACCTTTGCGAGCTTCTTTGATAATTCAATAGTAACACTAACAGTTTCATCAGAAGTAAAATCACCCTTTACAACTTCAACAAGCTTCATGATATTGGCAGGATTGAAGAAATGCATTCCGACAACGCGTCCCGGATTCTTCTTAACAATTGTTGAGATGGTCGTTATGGAAAGTGATGAAGTGTTAGTCGAGAAAATTGCATCTTCACTGCAAATGTCATTCAGTCTCGTAAAAATTTCTTTCTTTAGACTCATGTCTTCCAGCGCGGCTTCAATCACAAAATCCGAGTCTTTCATAACATCAAATTCCGAAGTAAATGTAATATTGTTAATGATCTCATTACTTTTTTCTTCTGTCATTTTTTTCTTTTCAACTGACCGGGCAAGCTCTTTACTGATGAGTGATTTCGATTTACTGATGATCTCATCACTGATATCGTAAAGAACGGTGTTATATCCGGCTGAGGCGGCTGAGATCGCTATACCGCGACCCATGGTGCCTGATCCTATCACCGAAATATTTTTTATGTCTTCAGTTTTCATTCAACAAATATAAAATTTTGATATCATTAATTACAGACTATTACGCTTTGTTAAATACATCAAGAAAATCACTGACAAGAAAAAAAGATCCTGTAACTAATATAAGATCATTCTTAGTTGCAAGTTTACTCACATATTCATAAGAAGTCTTTACATTAGCATTCAAAACATATTTTTCATTTACCACTTTCAACGATCTGAGGATCTGATCCGGCTCGGCTGCTCTTCTGTAATCCGGTTTTGTAATTACAACCTTTTCAGCACCGAGCTTGTCAATTTCATTCAGACAGCTTTTAAAATCTTTATCCGCCATCATCGCAAAGATCACAAAAAGCTTTTTGTATTTAAAATATTTTAAATTATTTCTGATGTTCTTTATCGCCTGAAGATTATGTGAGACATCAATTATTACTGAAGGGTCATCTGAAATTTTCTCGAACCTTCCGTTCAGATGTGAATTCTTTTTTACATTCTCAAATCCTTTTTTAATATGCTCCTCTTTAAAATTCAATTTTTCTTTTTCACCTAATACTTCAATTGAAGCCAAAGCAGTTTGAATATTATTCTGCTGATAATCACCGGTAACCGGAAAAAGCACATCAGTCAAATTATCAGCGCTAAAATGAAATCCTGCAGCATCTCTTTTACTGATCGAGATATTTTTCCTATGGGACAGAATAAATGGCGAGTTATTTTTTTTTGCCGTCTTCTTGAGGATCAATGAAGAATGACCGGATAAATTTCCGATTACAACCGGAACATTTTTTTTTATGATCCCGCCTTTCTCATAGGTAATGCTCTTAATGGTTTTACCAAGATAGTCGGTATGATCAAGCGAGATGGCAGTTATCACTGATAATAAAGGAGTAATTATGTTAGTCGAATCCAGCCTGCCTCCAAGCCCTGTTTCAATGACCGCGTACTTCACTTTCATAAAGCTGAAATATTCAAATGCCATTGCAGTCGTCACTTCAAAAAAACTCGGCTTTATCCTTTCGATCTCATCAAAAAGCCGGGCAGTAAAATCCAATACGAATTTCTTCGAAACAAATTTCCCGTTGACCTGTATCCTTTCACGAAAATCTAAAATATGTGGAGATGTATATAAGCCCGCTTTTATTTTGCTCTCGATCAATATCGAATAAATGATTGAAGACACTGAACCTTTACCATTAGTGCCGGCTATGTGAATAGATCTGAAATTCCTGTGAGGATTTCCCGAAAAGCGCAGAAGCTTTCTGATGTTTGTAAGATCGTACTTTACACCGCGGCGTTCGAGATTAAAAAGGTAATCAATACAGTCTTTGTAGTTGAGAAATTTTTTCAAAAGAGAGGCAGCTATATCCTGTTTAATAAGTTTATCATATCAAGAACAGCGAGTGAGGATTCATAACCTTTATTATTATCCGGGTCCGGCGGTGTGCCGCTTCGTTCAAATGCCTGCAAGGGAGTATAGCATGTCAGCACGCAAAATCCCGTTGGCATTTCATACTCACAGGAAATTTCACTGATGCTCCGCGATACGTTTTCACAAATATATTCGAAGTGCGCGGTTTCACCTTTTATCACGCAGCCAATTGTAATAAGCCCGTCAAAGATCTTCTTTTCTGAATTAACCCGGCATAACTTTTTCATGACAACAGGTATCTCAAAAGCGCCCGGAACGTAAAACACTTCAGCATTCTTCTCCTGAACTCCGTTATCCTCAAGCGCTTTCAATGCACCTTTCAGAAGATTACCGGTTATTGGCTCGTTAAACTTGCTGACAATAATTCCTATTCTGAACTCATAATTATCCTGAGGCGATTGCTTTTCATTTACCATTAAAAATTTTCTGAATTTAATTTACTGAAATAATCTACGCTTCATGTTCATCACTTCGATGGCAGATACAAAATACTTTCCGAAATTTTTACCGTCGTTCTTCAGTCCTCCGTGAAAATCCGAGCCGCCGCTTGTGAGTAAAAATTTTTCCGAAGCCACGCCGCTGAAGTATTCAGTATCATCTTTGGAATGTGAAGGATGGATAATTTCAATCCCGTCAATTCCTTCTTCAATAAGATTATGGAGCAGTCCGTCCCTGATAGTTTTTCCCGGATGAGCAACAAAGGAAAGTCCTCCCATTTCCGAGATCATCTTTATTGTGTCTTTGGCTTTGGGATTAACTTTCTTTACATACGCTGGCTTGCCGTCACCAATATATTTTATGAACGCGTCGTAATACGAACTTACAAAACCTTCTTCATTCAGCTCGATCGCAATGTGAGGTCTACCGATCGAAGTATTCGCACCGGCTTTATCCATTATCGAGTTAATGTTGATCTTGCTTCCAAGCATGTTCAGCTTCTCAACGATCTTTACATTACGCTCCCGTCTCAATTGTCTTGAATATGAAAGGAAGTCTAGAAATTTCTGATTAGTGTGATCGATAAAGTAAGCTAGTATATGAATCTCAAGGTCATCAAGATCAGCGCTGATCTCAACACCGGGAATCACCTGCACACCTGTTTCATTTCCATAATCCAACGCCTCCGTAACAGCGCTGACATTATCATGATCTGTAATACTGATGATCGATACACCGTTTTTTTTTGAAAGATCGATAAGCTGCTGCGGAGATAGTTTACCATCGGAAAAATTCGTATGTAAATGCAGATCAGCTTTAACGGAGGTCATACGATTTGGAGTTTTTAATTCTCACAAGGTAAAATTTTTTAAAGGGTTTATAAAGTCAAAAATCGAAAGTATGGTAAGTCATCACTCAACACACTTTACACACTCTACACACTCAACACACTCTACACACTCAACACACTCTACACACTCTACACACTCAACACACTCTACACACTCTACACACTCTACACACTCTACACACTCTACACACTTTACTCACTCTACTCACTCTACACACTCTACACACTCTACTCACTCTACACACTCTACACACTCTACACACTCTACACACTCAACACACTCTACACACTCTACTCACTCTACTCACTCTACACACTCTACACACTCTACACACTCTACACACTCAACACACTCTACACACTCTACTCACTCTACACACTCTACTCACTCTACACACTCTACACACTCTACTCACTTTACACACTCTACTCACTAAACCCTCTGATCGCATCACCAATTTTATCTTCTGCATCGAATCCGTAATCATGTCCGTCAACTGATCTTCCCTGAGACTGAAAAGACCAGAGCAATACTCCTGCAGCTCCGGTATCAAAATATTTTTTTAATTCCGTCCTGAGAATTTCAATCCGGAGATCACCCGTGTTTTTCTTAAACCCTACCTCGCCAATGTAGAAGGGCTTACCGAGCTGCTTCGCGTCAAGAATATTTTTTTTATTTAACCTGCGCCAGATGCTTCTTAATGTGAACGGGAGGTCATAAGTTTTTTTTGAGCTTTCAAATGTAATCTTATCGATCCTATCGGGAATGAAGTTAAATATCGAATTGAGAGATGACATTAGCTTTGAATTATGATGCTTCGCCTGCAGCCTGTAAAAAATGTCCAGTCGTTCAAACATATTTGAATTGTAGCTGTAGTCGTGCAGTGAAACAGCATCCAGTGTTTTGAGCGAATAGATGTTTTTAAAGTTTTCTGTACTGAAGCGTGAAAAGAATCCGCCGAATCTGTCGCCGACACCGCCTATTGTACCAATGGAAATTAAATGATTGCTGTCAAGGGATCTTATTTTTTCTGAAGATTCTTTTGCAAAATTAAAAAAATCACTGAAAGAATCAGTATAAGGTTCATTGATGAGCTCCCATAACAAGATCTCTTCTCGGTCTTTCAGACGCGAAGCTAATTCAGAGATATGGTCGAAATATGTTTTTTTGAAATCATCTTTATACCAGTTGCTATTTACCTTAAAGCTCTGAAGATAATCTCCCGGATCCGCAAGCACGGGAATCAATTTCAGGTCAAGCTGACAGGCGAGCTCACAGATCTCATTTAATTTATGATAAGTCACAGGATGAAATGCCCAGAAGCGAATGACCCTGAATCCCTGTGCGCAAGCGTCTTCCAGCATCCGGCGGGTCGTATCGTGATCAACATTAGCGAGCTCATACATATTGGTTCCGGTGAATCGGAACTGCTCGCCATTCAGCGAAAATTTGCCGTTAGCAGTAGTTATGAAATTTTTTTCCATCCTTATTTAAAATATTCAAATCCAAAAATTAAAACCATACTATATACTGATTATTCATATCCTTCCAAAATAGGAAAAAAGCTTGCCTCGAATTTCATTATTGATCACGAGTTAAAAATATTATCACCAATTTAAAACAGAATTAACATAAATTTATTTGGACAGCATAAGTATATCTTAAAAAATTATTTAAAGGTCGATTTTAAAGATACCTATTGGTGCAAAAATATTACTAAAACAGATTGAAATTAAAATTATTTAAATTTAAAAAAAACATTTTGGACGGCAATGATACTTATTAATACTTATTGATCATTAGTTCAGTTTGTAATTTCAATTTATACCGAATATTAATAACTTGAAGCCAATGAAAAAAAAGTCTGCGCTCTATTATATTGGTATTGATTCCGGTGGTACCAAATGTGAGCTATTAATTGCTTCCGAGAATAAAAAAATTATATTTAAAAAATTATATAAAGGTGTACATTATTCCGTAAGCGGTCCGGAGATATACAATGATGAAGTTTCAGGATTTATTTTTGACGCACTAAAGAATGCCGGACTTAAAATTGAAAACTGTATATCAATATGTTTTGGAATAGCCGGCGCACGCGAAGAAAATGACAGGATAAAGTTAAACAAGCTATTCCGCAGAAAATTAGGATCAGAGAACATTGTTATTACTACCGATGCCATGACGGCATTGTACGGAGCGTTTGAAGGAGACGAAGGAATTATTCTTATCAGCGGCACGGGCTCTGTTCTATACGGCTTTTCAAAAGATAAGATAACGAGAGTAGGCGGCTGGGGAAGGATCATTGGTGACGAAGGAAGCGGATACTGGATCGGCAAGCGCGCTTTGAACTTAGCGACAAAAGAATATGACAGAAAAAATATCCGGCAAAGTTTATTTACAAAAAAGCTTGAACAGGAATTTGGGATCACCAAAGCAAACATAAATCAAAAGACATTCAGTGCAGGGTTTGAGATTCAGTCAATTGCGCCGCTGGTGCTGCATTGTGCTGCATTGAAGTGCAAGCTTAGTTCGGTAGTTGTCAATGAAGCTGTCAGCGGGCTGCTTGAACATTTGACAACATTCCTCGAAGTATCAAAAAGAAAAAGTGAAATACAAATGTCATTTATAGGCAGCATTGTTGAGAATAAAAACATACTTTCAGATAATCTGAAAAAGGAGATAAGAAAGCTGAAGATCGTCAAAGTCGTACCAAAGAAGCATTCATCATCATTCGGCGCCGTACTGCTTGCCGCTGAAAACTCCGATATAACAAAAAAATTATAATTTGAAAAAAACCGATCTTATACTGATACTCGACTTTGGTGCACAATACACTCAATTGATCGCACGTAAGACAAGGGAGCTGAAAGTATATTCCGAGATCCATCGTTACGACATTAACATAAAAAAATTTTACAAAGAAAAAAGTGAGAGTTACAATCTTAAAGGGGTCATACTTTCCGGCGGACCTGCCAGCGTGCTGTCTAAAGAATCACCGAAGATTTCCAAAGGCGATATTGATTTTCTGATGGAAAAAAAAATCCCTGTCCTTGGTATTTGCTACGGTATGCAGCTTCTCTGTCATTTGTTTAAAGGAAAACTTCACCAGTCATTACAGCGCGAGTACGGTCATACGAAGATCTATGTTTTCAATGATTCTGAATTATACCGCGGGACAGGGAATCAGCTTGACGTGTGGATGAGCCATGGCGACTCAGTCGACGAGCTTCCTGAAAAGTTCAGATCAACTTCCAAAAGCTTAAGCGGTGTCGTTTGCAGTTTTGAAGCTGTTAATCTTAAGCTGTACGGAGTTCAGTTCCATCCGGAAGTTCATCACACTGAATCAGGCAGAAACATTTTGTATAATTTTTTATTCGGCATTTGTAAAATAAAAAACCTGTTTAAGCCGGAGTCTTTTATTGAATCAAAGATCGAAGAAATAGCTTCGACTGCCGGGAAAAGTACTGTGATATGCGGATTGAGCGGTGGTGTCGACTCATCAGTTGCTGCCGTACTTGTCAGCAAAGCTATCGGCAACAAACTATTATGCGTACATATTGACAACGGATTGATGCGTAAAAATGAAAGCAGAAAGGTTTACGAATTATTCAAGAATCATTTTAAAATAAACATAGAGCTGGTAAATGCCTCAGAGCTTTTTCTCAAAAGACTGACTGACATTACCGATCCTGAGAAGAAAAGAAAGATCATAGGCAGGACATTCATAGAAGTGTTTGAAAAGGAAGCAAAGAAGATAAGAGGCGTGAAATTCCTGGTACAGGGCACTCTCTATCCGGATGTAATAGAATCCTTTTCCGTGAACGGACCTTCGGCAACGATCAAGACACATCACAACGTTGGAGGTCTTCCCGAGAAGATGAAGCTGAAGCTCATCGAGCCATTCAGGGAGTTGTTTAAGGACGAGGTTCGTGAAATAGGATTGAAGCTCGGTCTTTCGAAAAATTTTATTTTCCGTCATCCTTTTCCTGGACCCGGACTTGCGATAAGAATTCTAAGTGATGTGACAAAGGAAAAGCTTGAGATATTAAGAGAAGTCGATGATATCTACATAGGTGAATTAAAAAAGAATTTTCTTTATGAAAAAATATGGCAGGCGTTCGCGGTACTTCTTCCTGTGCAGACAGTTGGCGTAATGGGAGATGAGCGCAGCTATGAAAACGTTGTCGCGCTTAGAGCCGTGACATCGACTGACGGAATGACTGCGGATTTTTATTTTTTTGATAAGGAATTTTTGTCAGGCGTTTCGAATAAGATCATTAATTCTGTTAAAGGTGTCAACAGGGTTGTCTATGATATCAGCTCGAAGCCGCCGGCAACGATAGAGTGGGAATGAATTAAGAATTAAGAATTAAGAATTAAGAATTAAGAATTGAAATTTAGAATTTACGTTTGACGTTTGACGTTTGACG
>Ga0163153_10003679_pt1 | contig 20184 bp, 13 predicted proteins | sample OliLakLV19MP6IB1_FD_148629 | JGI IMG/M metagenome (GOLD analysis project Ga0163153, IMG submission 148629) | Freshwater microbial mat bacterial communities from Lake Vanda, McMurdo Dry Valleys, Antarctica - Oligotrophic Lake LV.19.MP6.IB-1 | ecosystem: Environmental > Aquatic > Freshwater >...
TCGATGGATTGATGATCGGCGACTCACTCGGCGGACCAGCACTCGCAGAACGCATTGGCGCCACGCGCGGCTGGCGCGAGTTCACACTCTACCGCGTCGTCAGCGACTCCGGCAGCGTGGCCGCGACTTTTGCCTTGTCCGGATTGGGCGAAGTGCATCTCGACGACGTCACCGTCGAGCCCCTCGGCGGCGCAGGCCGCACGACCGGTTATCCTTCGACGGGGCAACTGTATCCAACGACGAGCCGGTAGTCGTCTGTCACGTGTCGGATCTCCCGTAACTGAGCAGAGCAGGCGCTGTTGTGGGACAGGCGCTGTTGTGGCACGGTCTCCCGACCGTGCCACGCGGCCGACCGAAGGTCTCCCGGTTTACGTCATACCAGAGAATGGAGACCTGCGGTCGCACGGGCGGCATGGTCGGGAGACCATGCCACAACACGCCGGTAGCTCGCTTAAATCATTGACGATCTGTCTCGCGCCGTGGCGCAAAGAAAAAAGGGCGAAGTGACAACATTGGCAACGCCGTGAGGCGCTGCCGGTGGCCGGAGGTTGTCGTCACTTCGCCCGCGGGCTCGCGAGATCGCTCGAACATGCGCTACGCGACGGCCAGGGCCTCGCGTTTGGCCTTGCGCAAAAAGCCGATGCTTTCGAGCGACTTGTAGACTTCGTCCAGGGTCTTTTCGCCGAAGTTGGAAATCGCCAATAGATCTTCACGTGAGGTGTTGAGGAGATCCTCGACGGTGAAGATGCCCCTTTCTTCTAGGCAGTTCGTGGTCCGCACGGAGAGACCGATTTCGGCCGTGCTCATTTCCAACCGTTCCTGCATTTCCTTGGCGCGCTGATCGACGATGCTCAACGGAATTCGGGTCCTGCTCATGGGTTCCCTCCCAGATTCGAAGAATTCGAAATCAGCTTGATCGAACTTCACGCCTCCGCCGTTCGATCGCGTCGCAGTTCTTCGCGACGTGCCGGAAGTATAACGCTGCCCCCGCGAACTAAAAGCATAAAGTTGTAAAATTTCTCTTGATAGCACCGCTGTGCTGGCGCACGGGCGATAGCAGTGGCTATAGGAGGCGTCTCGCGACGCCGATGGAGTTGATCCATTTCACGATTCACGGCCGGAACCTGCGATCCGCGTCCGCGCCATGGGCGTCGGGAGTCGCCTCCTACAGATCAGTTATCTGCCCTGGAATTTCACGGTCGAGAATTGCGAACGCAACTCGCGGCAGGCTAGAATCGGCGAGCCGTGGCTGGCGACTCCGCCGGCTCGGCGCACTGCGCACCCCACTGCGATGAGCCCCCACGATGAAACTGTTTGCCGCCGTCTTCCCAGCCGCGTTGGTCGCTTGGTGTCTCGTGTCTGCTCCGGTCCAGGCGCAGATGTCGCCGGAGCAGGAGCTCGCCACGCTGCGCGTTTCCGAGGGCATGGAGGCGGTGCTGTTCGCCGCGGAGCCGCTGATCACGAACCCGTCAGCGATCGACGTCGATACGCATGGTCGCGTCTGGGTGGCGGAGATTCAGTGGTATCGCGGCGCCGCCAAGGATCCGCCCGCCGATAAGATCAAGGTCCTCGAAGACACGGACGGCGACGGCCGCGCCGATAAGGTAACCACCTTTGCCGAGGGTCTCTTCGCACCCATGAGCATTTGCGTGGCCGGCGACAAGGTTTATGTCGCGACCAGCCCCGATCTCTGGGTCTACGAAGATCGCAATGGGGATCTCAAGGCCGACGGGCCGCCAAAGAAACTGCTCACTGGCTTCGGCGGACGCAATCACGACCATGGCGCGCATAGCCTCGTGCTCGGCCCCGATCACAAGTGGTGGATGGCCCACGGCGACGAAGGTTTTGATGTGACCGGCACGGACGGCTCGCACATTCAATTCGAATGGGGTTCGGTGCTGCGCGGCGAATTGGACGGCAGCCGCTTGGAAACCGTGGCGGTCAATTTCCGCAATATCTACGAAGTCTGCGTCAGCTCGTTCGGCGAATCGTTCCTCTCTGACAACGACAACGACGGCAACGAAAGCGTCCGCATCTGCTGGATCATGGACTTCGGCAACTACGGCTGGTTCGGCCGCCCGCCGTTCGCCCGCAATGAACTGGACGCGCGCGTACCCGTCGGCATCCCCTATCGCGAGGCCTGGCACTTTCGCGGTTACCAACCCGGCTTCGTGCCTGGCACGCTGGTCACCGGCTTTGGCTCGCCGTGCGGCATCTGTTACTACGAAGGGGACGCGTTCGGCGCGGCGCTCAAGAACACGCCGCTGCATTGCGACGCCGGGCCGCGCGAAGTGCGCAAGTATCCGCACACGCCCAAAGGCTATGGCATGACGGCCACGAGCGAAATCATCATGGCCACCGAGGGCGACCCGTACTTTCGCCCGGACGATATCTGCGCGGGGCCGAGCGGTGAGCTATACGTCAGCGATTGGTACGACGGCGGCGTCGGCGGCCATGCTTACAACGACCCGGACCGCGGCCGCATCTTTATGATGAAGCCCAAAGACAGATCGCTAGCACGCGCCGACAAGCCCGGCCCGTATGCGACGATCGACGACGCCGCGGTGGCATTGCGCAGTCCGAATCTCGCCACGCAGTTTCTGGCCCGTGAGCGTTTGCTGGCCGAGGGACAGGCCAGTGTGCCGGCGCTCACGGCAATGTTGACCGACGCTGAGCCTAATGTGCGCGCTCGCGCGTTGTGGCTGTTGGATCGCATCGGCGGCGATGCCCGGCGCCTGGTCGTGCGCCACCTGCGACATACCGACGAACAACTCCGGGCGCTGGCGGTCCGCATTCTGCGGCGGCACGGCGATGCTTATGCCGAGCAAATCGTGGCGCTGGTCGACGACGCCTCGCCGATGGTGCGGCGCGAAGTGGCATTCCTGATTCCACAACTACCAGACACGACGGCCCAGCGAGTTTGGTTGCGCCTGGCCAAGCGCTTCGACGGCGCTGATCGCTATGAACTGGAATCGCTGAACATCGCCGCCACGGGCCGCAAGCCGGCGCTGTTCGAGCATTGGAATCAGAACGGCGGCGTGCGGCCGGAACAATTCGCCCTGGCCCAATTGCTCGCCCCAGAGGCGGTGACGGCGATCATTGTGCAATCGCTCTCCGCGCCTGATCTGAATGAAGCACAGCGCCGCGTGCTGTTCGAGCAGTTGGCGTTGAATCCCTCCGCGGCCGCTGGGGAAGCCGTGCTGCGCGTGGCCACGGACGAGCATGCGGACGCTTCCATGCGCCGCCGCGCCTGGCAAATGCTGGCCGCCAATCTCGGCGACTCTTGGCGCGATCTCGCCGAGCGAGACGTGTTGCGCGACATGCTGCGCGCCATGCTCCGGCAACCGGATTGGCGCGAATTGGCGCTCGAAGTGATCGCGCGGCAAGGACTGCGCGGACTCGGCCCGGACGTCATCACAATGATCGCGGACGCGCAACAGCCGCGCGAGCTACGGCTCGCCGCCATTCGCGCCGCCGTCGCCATGGAGGCCGAAGGGACGCGCGAAGTCATGCAAAAGTTGTTGCTGGCTCCCGACACCAATCTTCACGAGCCTGCGATGGCGGCGCTCGTCGAGTTGCAAGATTGGGGGGCGTTCCGCGCGTTGCTGGTGGATCATCAACACAGCCTTGCGGAACGTTCCGCGCTCGCCGCGCAACTCATGACAGCCACCGGCGGCGCTTACTTCATGTTGCGCATGCTGGAACAAGCGGAGTTGCCGGCCGATCTGCGCGAGCAGACGCTCAAGCTAGCGACGGCGCATCCGGACGTCAATGTCCGTATCATGTATGAAAAGTACATTCCCGCGGACCAACTCCCGGAGCGACTGGGAGAACGCGTCAAGCCGGAGGAGATCCTGGCCCTCGCGGGCGACGCGGCGCGCGGCAAGCGCATCTTCTTCGAGAGTAGCGCCGCATTGTGCAAGAACTGTCACGCCGTGCGGGGCGAGGGCGCGAACGTGGGGCCAGAACTGAGCCAAATTGGGCGCAAGTACGAACGCGGCGCACTGCTGGAGACAATTCTGTCACCGTCTAAAGCGATCGCGCCGGAGTATTTTCCGTACATCATCGAAACCAAGTCCGGCCAAGTCCTGCTCGGCTTCGTCATCGAAAAAAATGATCACCACGTCGTGCTCCGGGAAGCGACCGGCAACATGATGTGGATCGACGTCAAGGAAATCGACGCGATGGAAAAGCGCGAGCAGTCCCTGATGCCGGAGTTGATCCTCCGTGACGTCACGGCCCAAGACGCGGCCGACCTTTTGGCGTACTTGATGACGCTTGGCACGTCGCCCTGAGCGTGTGACGGCGTCGGTGCGCTCCGACCGCTTGGTCTCGCGCGACACTACTCGGCAGCTTACTTCGTGTCTCCATCCAGCTTCGGAATCGCCGGCACGTCAATGCCGAGCGCCATGGCAAGATCAATCGCATGTTCCTGTTCCTGCCTGACGATTTCACGGATGATTTCGCACAGGGCGTATTCGCCGAGCATTTCCGCTTGCCGGATGCGCCGACGGTAGTTCGCGATCGTCAACAGTTCGCTGTCCAAGTCGAACTGCAGCATGTCCGTGGCTTTCTTGGACGTTTTGTCCGGTTCCGGCGTGACCGTAGGCAAACCACGTTCCGCGTGTGGTGATTAGGCGCCGATCATTACTTCGCGCCAGAAATCAGCAACGCGCGCAAAGGCGAAAAGGGCTGGCCAAGCGGCAATCAACCTGAGGCCTGCTGCGCCAATCGCGACGCTTGCCGACCATTTAGAACCTCAGCTCGGCCAGCAATGGCAAGTGGTCCGACGCCCGACGTGCGAGCCGATTGCGCGGTGATTCGACGCTCAATACTTCCAGCCCGCGCGTGAAGATGTGATCGAGGCTCAGCAGCGGCAGGCGACTTGGAAACGTAGCAAAGCGCCGCCCATTCCTGGCACGTTGCACGTCTTGCAGACTTCCGGACAGCGATCGATAGACAGTCGACCGCGGCAGCGCATTGAGGTCGCCGCAAAAGATCAGCGGCTCGCGGCAGCGTTCATTCCCCAGCCAATCGGCGCCCAGCAGCGTCTGGATTTGCAAAGTGCGTTCGCGTCGGGTCAGGCCGAGGTGCGTGTTCACGATTTGGACAGCCACGCCATCGACATCCAATTCCACCCAGATGGCGCCGCGCGGTTCCTGGCGATCCTCCCACTCGGCGCCTGGCAACGCGGCGGCGTATTCGAGACGAATCGGAAAACGGCTGAGGATCGCATCGCCGTATTCTTCGTCGGACCATTTGCGGGCAGGATGAAAATACGCCTGCCAACCGAGCAACTCGGCGATGCGTTGGGCCTGATCGACGTGAGCGCTCGAGCGGCGCCGCACGTCCAGTTCTTGCAAAGCCGCTACGTCCGCGCCGCTCGCTTCGATCACTTGTGCAATTCGTTCCGGCGACAACTGCCCATCCGCTCCGCGGCAGGAGTGAACGTTGTAGGTCATGACGCGCAGAGACTTGGCTGAAGTGCGTTGCGCCGATCGCGCCGTAGCAGCGGCCGGAACGCTCGCCTGATCTCTCGTGCGCCCGATCGCGGTTCGCAAATCAGTCGGCCGAAAAAGGGTCGCGTCATCCCAATCAATGTCCGCGTCCTGCGGCGCAAGTACGAATGCGGAGCATTCATTCGCCCCAGGCCCGCCATGCGCTCCTACTTCCTGTACAAAGGTGAGGGGCGTTTCGTGGGGACGCCAGCCGCAGATCAACAGTTCGCCGGCGTCAGGATGGCGACAGAGCTTACATAGATCCTCGGCCGCAGTTTGTAGGAACGGATGTTCCGCTCCAAGCACTTGCGCCGCATCGGCGGGCAACTGAAACTCCCCTTGCGGAGTCAGGGCCCGAGTTGCCTGCTCACTCATCGCGGCGACGACCACAGGCACATTCGCTTCGGCGACGAGACGGCGCGCGAATTCCAAACGCTGGTCTGTGCTCAGCGGATCGCGCGTGTAAATGTAGCCCAGGGGACCGATCGCAATTGCCGACACCTCCGGCCGCTCACCATCGGTCGCTGCTTTTTCAGGACTTCCGCCGGCATATTTGCTCCAGCGGCCGCCGAGCCAACCCGCGCGAGCGCGCGTCGCCGACGCTGCGTGGCGCTTTCCGCCTTGTGGCGCCACGTTCCAAATTGCTTCGACCGCTTCCTGCAGCGTGCGCCCATACTTGGGTTCGTACGGTTCAACTTCCTCCTGACCGTGGTCGGAGTAAACCCAGAGCTGGTACTTTCGCGCATCGGACCGCGCCGCCGCTTTCCAGATGCGTTGAATCGAGCGATCGATTCCGCGCAATGCGCGAAACGCAAATCGGGAACCCGGCCCCCGGCAATGGGCTTTCTCGTCGTAGCCCAAGTAGTTGAGCTGAATCACCGGCAAGCCGCGTTCCGCGTCGTAGCAGGCAGCGCTGGTGATGGCATCGCGCAACAGCACTCCGACCGCGACGCGCGAGGGAATGATTCGCATTTCCGGACGGACCAGGTGTCCCTGCAACACGCCTTGGGCGAAGTCGTAAACGGCAACGCCCAATTCGACGGCGGTTTCGCCCGCCGCGCGCAGCAATGACTGCGTTTGCAGCATCGCGCGCAGCACGCTCGGGCCGGAACGCGCCGATTTGTCCTTAGTGCCCCCGCCCATCGTCGCGGCACAAAAACGAGGCTCCGCGGCCCCTCCGGAGAAAATGTTGCTGTGGGCGCTGCCGCCCTGCAAGATTCCATCCTGCTGCGAACAGAGCGTAGCTTCGACACGTTCCGCTTGTTCGGAGTCGTTCATCCATACCGGTTCCGCGGCGCCGCGCGGCACGTACCCGAATGCGGGCACCGCTTGTTGTACCGCGTAGAACAGCTCGCCTTGGACCGCGGGCGTCGTGCTGGGCAGACCGGAATACATGGTCCTCAGTTGGTACTCATTCCGATCCAGCAGCCGCTTCAAGAACGGCATGGCGCCCATCGTCGTGGCGCGGCGCAGCCGAGCGATCGACAAGCCATCGATCTGGATGAGTATCAGTCCCGTGGCAGCGGACGATTCGTGTGCGGTTTGTTTGACTGTGCGTGGTTTCATGGAAGTCTGGCGATACGCAAACCGAGTGCCGCCCACAAGGAGGAGCAGCGGTTCACTTAGGACGCTGGAACGACCGCTAGCGGGCCTGCAATTGGTTCATGACAATCCAGGCTGATTGATTTGCCTTCAGTTCGCGAGCTCAGGCAAGTGTCCCCGCACTCACATGGATCGTGGAAACCTCTCGAGGTGATGGTGGCTATGAAGGAAAGTGTCAATGTCGACGAGCAAAAGTTCGCTGCAAATTCTGGAAATTTGGCGAACTACTTTCGGGGCTTGCCGCAATTCTAAGGATGCATTGCCCAAGTGAGACTGCCTGTCGAGATCGAGCCGATGGATGCCAACATGCGCGCATAATCGCTTGCTGCGATGCGTGTTACTGACGAATCAATGGCTGCCTACGCGACGCCTCCATTCTTTCACCAGCGATGCCCAGAACTTCGTCGTCGGTCGCTCGCCCTTCGCAGGTAGCGTTCCCGTCCCCCCGTCCATGCGGTTGACATGTTTCACGGACGCCTCTTAGATGAGAACGCTTCAACTCGTCGGGGCCGAATGTTGTTGAAGCGGGAGCACCAGATAGGCAACCAGGCGAACGTGAATCCATCAATCCGCGCTCATGGCTCATTGATCAACAACCACCGATGCAAACCGCGACGAAACAAAATCCTCGGAGGCTTCGAAAGACTTGAGGTCAGGCGACTGCTGGCCGATTGGTTCGCCGCGCCGACCGGCGTCGCGACCAACGCCGGCACGTTCGATTCGCCTTGGGACCTCACGACCGCGCTCAACAACGTCAACGTGATCGATCCCGGCGACACGCTCTTTCTGCGCGGCGGCGCTTACCGGCATCCGGATCGCTCGCATGGCAGCACCGGGTATGGCTTCCATCTCGACGGCGCCGAAGGCGCGCCGGTGACGGTGCGACCGTACTTCGATGAGCACGCGATCATCGATGGCGGACTGCATGTATCCCAGGGCACGTCCAGCCAATATCTCACGATCACAGGATTGGAAGTGATCGTCTCCGAAAACGTGACGGGCAACCGAACGAGCACGATTTCCGGCTCGAGTTATCCGGCGGATCTGAATCGTCCGGCCGGCGGAGTGGAGATCACGTCTGGCTACGCGATCAAATTCGTCAACAACGTGGTTCGCGACAATGCCCAGGGCATCACGTTTTCCCGCAGCGTCGGCGGCAGCAGCGAGTTGCACGGCAACATCATTTACGATAACGGCTGGCTGGGACCGGACCGCCCGCACGGCCCAGCGTTCTACGCACAGAACGGCGCCGACGGCTGGAAGTACATCACCGACAACCTGGCGTTCGACAATTACACACGCACGCTGCAAGCGTACGGTTCCGCCAATACGTCGGTTGATCGCTTTTACATCGCCCGCAACATCTTCTTTGACGACGTGCCCAGTTCCAAGCACGACGCGCTCGTCGGGGGCGAAGCGCCGATCCATGACATCCTGGTGGAAAACAACGTCGCCTACGGCGTCGACATCCGCCTCGGCTGGGTCGACGGCGGCGATGGCATCGTGGTCCGGAACAACCACGTCCGCGGCGAAATCGAATACAAAGAATTCTCCGAGATCACCACCAACAACAATTGGGAATGGGGCCTCACCGACGGTCGACGGCGTGCCCGTCGCCGTTCCGGCGTCGCCGCGCGTTTTTTTCAACGTCAACGCCTACGACTCCCGCCGGGCGAATCTCGCCATCATGAACCATCTCGGGGCGACGCAAGTGCTCGTCAACCCGGGAACCTTTCTGAAGTCCGGCGATACGTACCGGATCATGGATCCCACCAATCTGTGGGGCGCTCCGATCACCAGCGGCGTTTACAACGGCGGTTCGCTCAACGTGCCGACTCCCGGTCCCTTCGCAGCATACGTCGTGTTCGCGTCGTCCGGCCCGACGAACACGCCGCCGACGATTTCCGACTTTGCCCATGTCTCTCTGAATGTTGGCGAAACCGTTCCGCTGCGCACCTTCACGATCGCCGATGTGCAAACCGCGGCTTCGGCGCTCGTCGTCACGGCGACTTCCTCCAATCCGGCGCTGGTGCCGTCGACTGGATTGATCCTCGGTGGCAGCGGCGCCAACCGCAACTTAAGTGTGCGGCCGACAACCGGAGCGACCGGATTCAGCGACATTACGGTGACAGTGCGAGACGCTGGCGGTCTCACCAAGTCCGACGTGTTTCGCGTGACGGTCACTGACCCCAGCGTGAATACTCCTCCCACGATGACCAACCTGACGAACGTTACGACGCTCGTGGGCGAGTCGATCCCGCTTCGTTCCTTTGTGGTTAGCGACGTCCAAACTGCGCCAGGTGCGCTGTCCGTGGCGGTGGCAAGCTCGAATCTCGCGTTGGTCCCCAGCTCCGGACTTGTACTCGGCGGCAGCGGGGCGAATCGTACGCTGAAGATCACTCCAGCGCCGAATGCGACAGGCGTCACCACCATCAGTGTCTGGGTGCGCGACGCGGCCGGGCTTCTCGCCAAGGACATCTTTCGAGTCACCGTCCAACCAACCGCGAATAACACAGCGCCCAGCGTCACGGATTTGTCGAACATCACGGCCTTGGTGGGCGACAGCATTCCCGTGCGCCCCTTCACGGTCGGCGACGCGGAAACGCCCGCTGGCTCGCTGACGGTGACCGTGTCAAGTTCGAACCTGAACCTGGTGCCGGTCTCGGGACTTGTCCTGGGAGGCAGCGGCGCCAACCGCAACTTAAGTGTGCGGCCGACCGCCGGAGCGACAGGCTTCAGCGATATTACGGTGACGGTGCGCGATACCGGCGGTTTGACCAGATCCGACGTGTTTCGCGTGACGGTCAGCAACCCCATCGCAAATACTCCTCCCACGATGACCAGCCTGACGAACATTACGACGCTCGTGGGCGAGTTGATCCCGCTTCGCTCCTTTGTCGTGGGCGACGCCGAAACTGCGCCAGGTTCACTTTCCGTGCAGGTGGCAAGCTCGAATCTCGCGTTGGTCCCCAGCTCCGGACTTGTACTCGGCGGCAGCGGGGCGAATCGCACGCTGAAGATCACGCCAGCGCCGAATGCGACAGGCGTCACCACCATCAGTGTCTGGGTGCGCGACGCGGCCGGGCTTCTCGCCAAGGACATCTTTCGAGTCACCGTCCAACCAACCGCAAATAACACAGCGCCCAGCGTCACGGATTTGTCGAACATCACGGCCTTGGTGGGCGACAGCATTCCCATGCGCCCCTTCACGGTCGGCGACGCTGAAACTCCCGCTGGTTCGCTGTCCGTGACCGGGTCAAGTTCGAACCCGTCCTTGGCGCCGACCTCGGGGCTCGTGCTGGGTGGCGGTGGCGCCAATCGCACGTTGAAGATCACGCCCACGCCCAACATGACGGGCGATGCCAGCATCAGTATTTGGGTCCGTGACGCCCAAGGCAATCTGGCGAAAGATGTCTTTCGCGTCTACGTCAATCCATTGACAGCGATCGCCCCCATGACGTCGCCCAACTTGGCGGATCAATCCTCTCCCGTGACCTCGACGCGGAACATGATTTGGGCCGACAGCGAAGCGGCGCATGCCTTCGATGCGTTGCTGCTGGCGCGTGCTACGAAGCGGACAATGCAAAGCGAGAACGGCGCCCGCGAGGCGCTCTGGTTCGCCACTTTGAACCAAGGAATAAGTGTCTCCAGGACAGCGTTCACCGCGGCAATCGATTCCATCTTCGAAGAACAGTCGGCCGCGGCGCCTTAACCGGCGCAATGCCGGATCACGTCCAGGCTGGTCCGGCGCGAACTTTGCACACGTCTTCAGGGGTCAAACCCTTTCGGAGCAGCTGTCATGCTTTTGATCTTCGTGGCAATGGTGAGTCTGTCCTGCCTCGCCGGCCTCTTCGTATTGCGGACCCATCCCAGCCATCCCGTTGCTTACAACTTGGAAAAATCGCGACGCAACTTATTGCGTCACCGCCCAGGAGGCGAGATCGGGCGAACAGATTAATCGGTGTTCGACAGCCAATCTGCATTGACCGCCGCGCCCTAGGCGCAGCTATTTCTTAGCGGGCGCCGCCGCATTGACCGGCGTAGGTTGTCGCGGCGGATCGCGCTGAATGGATTGCGAGACATTGGGCCGCGCATCACCTTCAATCGACAACTTCACGGCTCGCCCTTCCGCAACTGATTTGCGGAGGGCGTCGATGATCCGCACGTCGATCAAACCCTCGTCGCCCGACGGTTCCGGTGTCCGATCCTGCTGGATGCACTCGGCGAAATACAGCAACTCCGCGGCCAACTGGTCGCGATGCGCGAAGGTACGCGATTCTTCACGCCCCTTCACGACGATTTTCTGTTGAATGTCGCCTTGCCAGGTAAAGGCCGGATTCATCGTCAGCGTGCCGTCGGCGCCGATGACACGATATTCCGAATGGTTCGCCGCGCCGAAACTGCAGATGAACGTCGCCAGGCGATCGTCGGGAAACCGCAGCATCGCCGTCACCGTTTCGGGTACTTCGGCGAAGCGCGGATCGTCGCCATGCACCGCGAACGCCGAGGCTTCGAACGGCTCCGCCTGGAACAAATATCGCGCCGCGTTGATGGAGTAGATGCCGATGTCCTCCAGCGGACCGCCGCCGAGGGAGGCGTCGAGTCGCGTGTTGCCGGCTTCCACTTGCGACGAGTGAATAGATGTGAACACGCGTGGCAGGCCGAGGCGACCGGATTGCACGACTTTGATTGCCTGCAGGTTGCCTTCCTCGAAGTGAAGTCGATAGGCGGTCATCAATTTAATACCTTGCCGCTCGCAGGCTTCCACCATCGCGGCCGCGTCCTCAACCGTCGCCGCCAGCGGCTTTTCGCAGAGTACGTGGACACCGGCGCGCGCTGCTCGTTCCGTGTAGTCGCGGTGCTGCGCATTGGGCAGCGCGATATACACCGCGTCGATGTCGCCAGCGGCCAGCAATCGATCGTAGGCGTCGTAGGAGTGCGCTTTCACCTGGTATTTGGCGCTCAACTCGTGCGCCTTTTCTGCGTCGCCGGTGAAGAGCGCGGCAAGCGTCGCCTTTTCCTTGGCATTGGCAAAGGCGGGCAACACCGCGGTCTGGCCGAAATGCCCTAGGCCGACGACGGCGAAACGGACGGCGGACTTCGAAGGCGTATGCATGACAATTGCTCGCGAGATCAAATGATGTTTCGTTTCTGTGCTGGGATTACAAGGCAGCCTTTTCGACGGACTCGAAACGGGCCACGATGGCCGTCGCATTGTCGTGACCGCCGCCACGATTTGCCGCTTCGATCAACGCCCTGCATGCTGTCTCCGAACTAACTGCCGCGAGCAGCACGTCCGTGATCTCTGCGTCGGTCAACATGGCGGTCAGCCCGTCCGTGCAAAGTAGCAGTTGATCGCCGGGCTCGACCTTCACCTTGTGGATGTCCACGTGAATACCTGCCGACGGTCCGCCGACCACGTTGGTTAGGATATGACTCATCCGTGCTTGCGTCGCCTCGTCGGGCGGCAGCTCGCCGCGGCCTGCTAGTAGTTCACGCAATGTATGATCACGCGTGACTTGACTAAGAACTCCGCGCTTCAGGAGGTAGCAGCGACTATCACCCACGTGCAGCACAAACGCGGTCGAGGCGAGAAAGAATGCCACCGTGACGGTCGTGCCCATGCCGAATAGCGTCGGGTCGTGGGCGGCTTCATGAACCAAGCGTTGATCCGCACTGCGCAGCGCTTGCTCGAACTCCAAGAGCAACTCGGAACCTTCGGCGCCGCGCAAATGAAAGAACCATTTGAGCACGTTCAGCGCAAACTCTTCGATCGCCTCCGTCGCCAACAGGCTCGCGGTTTCACCCCCTTCGTGCCCGCCCATGCCGTCGGCCACCAGCCAGAGATGGCCGGCCTCGTGCGCTACTCGCGTCGTCGGCGCCGAAAAACTGCACTGCTGAATCTGCATGGATTTGCGCAATACGGCGATCAGAAACTGATCTTCGTTGCCCGAGCGCACCAAACCGCGATCGGTTGCGCCATGCGCGAACGGCTGCAGAAGTTCTGCGTCCGGTGTTGAAGCGAGCATGCTGCCTAGGCGTTCCATAAATGCACCAGTTTGACCGAGAGTTGGTTGGCAGCGACTACAGTTGTACTTTGGCGTGGATTTTCGGATCATCCGCCACGTCGGGACGCGTACCGGCGAGGTAGGCCTTGCCGGCTTCGATCAGGTACTTGATGCCGCTGGCGCCGCTGTTATCCCATTACTCGCCGCACTCGCCGTGGATGCGAAGCAGCGTTAAGGTCGGATCGTCCTGGCCTTGCGGAAACCAGACTTTCCAAGCTTCACTCCACAGCTCTGTCACTTTGCTGCGATCGTCCACCAGGTCGGCGGATCCGCTCAGCGAAATGAACTTCATGCTCGATTGCAGCGAGACGTTCACCCGCCGATCCTGGGCGATGTCTTCCGCTTTGCCCGAATGCCGCTGAGTGATAAACCAGAGCGTGCCGTCGTCCCCGACTTCGGCCAGGGCCATCGGGCGCGAGCGAAGTTGGCCTTCGGCGTTACGCGTAACGAGCATCGCCATATCGAAGCCATGCAGCAGGTCGTGGAGTTTGTCGAACGGTCGCGTGCTCATGATGGGATTGATCCTAGTGAAATGTTTCTTGTTTGGCTTGCCCCGGCGTTTCGTATCGCAAAGGAAATGCCAAACCATGTTTCAAGTCGCACGGCGCCCTCCCTTGCCCGTTTGCACATGTCGGCTGGACGCAAAACGACCGACGTGCGTCATGCTAAATCAAACTTCGACGAGAAATAAAGACGCCCAACCAAACTGTCGGCGAGTCTGGCCGGGCGGACAACCCAGCATGGCCTGGTAGACCACCTGCGGTTGTGTCGGGTCGCCGCCACCGTGTCGGACCGTCCTCGAACAATTTGACGTTGCCAATTGTTCTCGCCCGCCGGTGATAGGTGCGGAAACCCCGCGGGACCAAGAGAATCGGTTTCTCCTCGACGGTCTGACGCACCTCGTCTTCGTTAGCGGTCCGTCCGGCGATATGCAACGCGTATGCCGCGGACGGCCTCGACCGATCCACTGCGCGACATTGGTATGAGATTGGCGTAAGGCGCAAGGAGGCGGCATGCAACTATTGATTGAGGAGGATCCACATGGCCTGGTATCGCACGACAACGGACGAAGCGAGCGGGGGCGGCGTCGGCTTCGGATTTGTGTTGCTGGTTGTGTTCGTGATCGTCGTCCTAATCGCGATCGCCACCGGCGTCGTTTGCCTTCGACGCACCGGCGACACGACGGAAATCATCATTGACGAGCGGAGAATTGAAGCGACCACGGAGAAAGCCGTCGAACACGGCAAGTCCGTCCTGCGCGAGACGGGCGAGAAACTTCAAGACCTCGGCGAGCCGGACAGCGCGGTGGAGAACAGCGCCCGCGAGCCGGGCGATTGAACGCCGCTCGACTCCTGTGTCGCACTCAATTCGCGCCCAGATCGCGTCATTTCAATGTCGTACCGTCGGATTGCGATCGACGCGAACTCAGCAAATCTGCGCGGTTGCCGCACAAGAGAACACGAAAAGTTTTTCCCCGGAACTTCTCTTGTTTTAGGGAAATTGCTTGACCGCGCATCGGGAGTGCTTATATTGCAGTCGCCTTGGCTGGCCCGAAAGCAGGTCAAGAATGCCGCTTCGGCGCCGAATGGATTGGCCAATGCTGCGACGACGGAATCTGTCGTGACGTTCGTCATGGCACGCGCGCGGACGGCAAGTGTTTGCGTGCTCGACGCGCCGCTTCAGGGCTTGCGGGTTATTCGGCGAGCGTGCGCGCGAACGGACGACTCCCGTGCGGCGCTATTTCCGTTGAATTGACGAGGCGGCGAGGTACGAGCTCGGTCCTGCTCACACCGCCCGGGGGAGTACCTCGGTCCGGGCAGGCACAATCCGGCCCGTGGAGATTTCCATGCAACGCGTTTTTGTGTCAGTTCTGATTTGCGGCAGCATGATTGCTTCGGCGTCCCTGGTACACGCCGACAACGTGCAAGACTGGAATGTCACGCTGAACAACGCGGCGCGGAAGGTCGTGTCCAAGCACAATCCTGGCGTGCCGACGCGCGCCATGGCGATGATGAACGGTTCGATTTACGACGTCTATCAGGCCATTCATCGCACGCACCAGCCCTTCAAAGTCGATACCCATGCGCCGCACGCCTCCGTGGATGCGGCCGTCGCTCAAGCCGCCTATCGAGTGATCAGCGAAATTTATACCGAAGAACAGATGACGCTCGACCACGTGCTGGCGACGCGCTTGGCGGTCATTCCCAAGAGCGCGGCGAAGACAGCCGGCATCAGCCTCGGCAATCAAATTGCCCAGCAATACATCAACGCTCATCAAAACGACGGCTGGAACCTGCCCGATCAATACACGCCGTCGGACGCGCCCGGACACTGGAGTTCGGATCCCCTGCACCCCGGGCAAAAAGGCTGGGGTTCCGACTGGGGATCGGTGCATCCCTGGGCGATGCCGAACCCCGACCATTTCGATGCGGTGCTCAACCTGCCGGACATCACGAGTCAACGCTACACCGACGCGTACTACGAGGTGAAGGCTTATGGTTCGCGGGTCAGCGACACCCGCACGGCCGACCAGACCGCGATCGGCCTGTTCTGGGCCTATGATCGCCCGGGCACCGGTGCGCCGCCGGTGCTGTTCAGTGAGAACATGATCGAAATCGGCAATCAAATCGGCAATTCGCCAGAACAGAACGCTCGCATGTTTGCGATGGCGTCCGTGGCCCTGGCCGACGCCATCATCGCAACCTGGGACGTCAAATACGAAGCCGACCTTTGGCGGCCCATCACCGGGATTCGCCGCGCGGCGGAAGACGACAACCCCGACACGATCGAAGATCTCGAATGGGCGCCGTTGGGTTCGCCCGGGGCAGATCCGAACGGCGCAGCCGATGACTTTACGCCGCCATTTCCCGCTTACACGTCGGGGCATGCGACGATGGGCGGCGCCATTTACCGAGCGCTGGAATTGTTCTACGGCACGAACGACTTCAGCGTGGCCGACGCGATGATTGGCGTCGATGCGGTGACCGACGAATATGCGCTGTTCTCGATCGAGCCGGGCGGCGGCGGAACACGCGAGTACGTTCGCTTCACGCAAGACGGCGCCCTTGGTCCCGGACTGGAGAATTCTCCAGAAGGCGAAAACACCATGAGTCGCATTTATCTCGGCGTCCATTGGCGGATGGATCAGGAAGACGGACAAGCGTTGGGTCGCGCCGTTTCAGACTATGTGGCGAGTCGCTATTTCCAACCGGTGCCGGAACCAAGCACCTGGGCGCTGCTGTTGTCCGGTGGAACGCTCTTGGCGGCGTCGCGTCGCAAGTGGCGGGGCAAGTCATAAGCCCGGCAGGATTGAGTTGTGCGCCAGCCGGTAACCACTGAGTACTGGAAACTGTACCACGTCGACAATTTTCACCCTCAGTCGGAGCTATGCGAGCTTTCGACGGAGGACGGAGTGTCGTTGGTGGACTATGTTCGTCAGGCGGTGCGCAGCCAGTTACGCGATGAGCTCGTGGTCACGCCTTGTTCGCTGACGCCGGCCGCGCCGATTCATGTGTCGTTTCGCGAGGACGGAAAGTATCTCTGCGAGGGGCTTGGGCAAGGCGCAACCATTGGCGAGAGCCTCTGGCAAGGCGTGGCAAACGCCCTTCGACTTTGGCAGGGCTGCCATGCCGGGCTCAACGAGTTGGAACTTGAACCTGGCGTCCAACTGGTCGATTGGCTCGGCGCCTTCGAGAAACGGCCTGTCCGTGACAATCGCCGCTTGAAATTACCGGAAAGCGATCGGCTTGGCATTGAGCTCACGCTGTTCCACGGCGCCGAAGAACTTACGGATCGCTCCCATTCGGCGATTAGCCAGGCGATTTCGCTCGGCGTGCATGGACTTGCCCTGGAGTGCGCTGGGCGTTGCGCTTGGTTTTCGTCCAGCAAGCCGATCATTCACAATTACTCCGCGACGAAGACCTGTGAGCGCCTCGCCGAATCGATCGGACTTTCGAGCGACGGATATCGACGTGCCGACGCGCGGCTGTGGCGGCTGGAAACGATCCATCTCGTGCAGCCGTCTCGCGCGACGCCGCCCCGACGGCTCTTCCGTTGTGATCGCACGATTCCACGCGAGCAGACCGATTTCGGCTCCGTTCAACAACTGCTGGACGGCGCTGGCAAGTGGTTGCTGCGGCACGTCCGCGGCGACGGTAGCTTGGAATACAAGTATCTTCCGTCGCGGGGCGAATACAGTTCGGCGAACAACGACCTGCGACAATGGATGGCGACGCATTGCCTCGCGGAACTCCATCGCGACGCTCCGGACCAACGGCATCAGGAGGCGTATCAAAGAAATCTGGCGTATAACCTCGCAAAGTATTACCGCAATACCGGCGCCTTCGCATACATCATCGATCAAGACAAAGCGAAACTGGGGGCCGCGGCCTGCGCTCTAATGGCGCTCTTGGCCGGAGACAACGGCGAAAAGTATGCGAGCGAAGCCGCATCGCTCAAGCACGGCTTGCTGAGCCAAAGCGAGCCAGACGGGAGCTTTCGCACGTTTTTCGTGCCGTCGGACCGCAACGACCAACAGAGCTTTTATAGCGGCGAAGCGATGCTCGCCTTGGCGATGTGGCTGGAGCGCCGGCCTGATCCCGCGCTCCAGGAACGTCTGCGGCACGCGCGCGAGTATTACCTGCCGTATTACCGCGCAACAGGACGTTATGCTCCGTTCATTCCTTGGCACACGATGGCCTACTGGCGACTGGCCAAGCTCACGGGTGACGACGACTACACGAAAGCGATCTTCGAACTGAACGACTGGCTCGTGTGCCTGCAAAACGTCGATCCAGCGAGTCCGCTCGACCAACAAGGCGATTTCTTCGTCAGCCGTTTCGCCTACAACGGCCCGTCGCATGCTTCGTCGACGGCAGTTTATTTGGAAGGGCTAGCCTACGCCTATGCGGCTGCGCGCGCGGCCGGCGACGAGACCCGCGCCGCCGCCTACTGCTCCTCTCTGAGATGGGGCTGGCGCTACTTGATTCAATTGCAGTTTCGCGAAGAGAACGCCTTCTACCTGCGCCATCGCCAACGCGTGCTCGGCGGTTTGCGAACGACACTCGCGGACAATCAGGTGCGCTGCGACAACGTGCAGCACGCGGCTATGGCGGCCATGGCGCTGTTGACGCAGGTGCCGAAAGCGGCATTCTCTACCGCTGGCGATGAGGTGCGTGGCTATCGGGACCGGATGCTGGAGCGATTCACAGCGCGACCAACCGCGAGGAAATCCACGAGCGGCGCAGGAAGAATCTCCCGTATGCTGCTGGCCGGCGACGCGCAACTCGGACGATTTACCGAGCGCTGGGCGGAGCGGCTGGGCACGGCACATGCGCTGGCTGCAATTCGACCAGTGCTCGATGAAGCGGACGGATTGATCTGCAATTTGGAATGCGTCGTCGCCGAGAGCGGCTCGCCCGTGGCCAAGCAAGGCGATCGCGTCTGGCACCTCCGGGCGTCGCCGACGATGCTCGACGTCTTTCCATCCGATCGCGTGACCTGCGTTTCGGTCGCCAACAATCATGCGATGGACTACGGGCCCGACGCGTTGATGGAAATGCTGACGCGTCACCTGCCGGGTCGCGGCGTCTTTTATGCCGGAGCGGGAGAGACGGCGATGTCGGCGCAGCGTCCGGCGAAGTTTCAGTTGGGAGCGCATAGCGCTTCATTGCATGCCGTCACGACGATTGAACCCGAATTTCGCGCTACCGAAACCCTGCCGGGCTATTGCTTTGTGTCAGAAAAGTTGAGCGATTTCCAGCGACACCTGGACAAGCTCATCGCGACAGACGATTCGTCATCGACGATTCGGCTACTGGCAATCCACTGGGGCCGCAATCATGAGTCGCGAGTTCCTCCTGAACATGTCGCCATGGCGCACGCGGCGATTGACGCGGGTTTTCACGCCGTGATCGGCCACCATGCGCACGTCAATCGGGCAATTGAAATGTACCGCGATTGCCCGATCTTTTATGACCTGGGCAATTTCCTCTGCGATTTCAAATTCCTCAGTTGGGACGACCGTTCGGTGATGGCGATGCTTTCGTTCGACGAACGAGGCGTGGCCGGAATCGAGCTCATTCCGATCCTGCTTCACGACAAAGCCGTGGCGCCGGCCGTAGGCGATACTGCTGTGGCCATTCTCAAGCGACTCGCCGCGCTCAGTAGCTCGTTCGGTACGCGACTCGAAATCCACAATGGCCGAGCGCACATCATTTGCCGAACTGTTCGTGAGCATTTGCCATAGTTCTTATGCAAACTGGATCGCAAAAGGAAATCTGAGAAAATGCTTGTCCGCGCTTGACAGCACTGTTAGATTGCGGCCGTTTCACCGCTGCTTATCGAGACTGTGCTTTTCGAGCCTTGTCTCTCGCCGACAATTCAAGGGGCATACCATGCGACTCCGACGCTCTCTTGCGCGCCGCGCCATCAATGCGCTTTCAAGAAGGCAGGATCAGAGACTCCGTCGCAGTCCCAAACGACAGTTGGAGCGACTCGAAGAGCGCCGCGTATTGAGCATTGCTCCCTCGATTTCCGCGGTGCAAGTCAGCAGCACCCAGTGGACCGACACGTATCTTGATTTCTTGTTCGAAGCGGGGCTGGGCGACGGCGGCTATTCCCTTCAAGCCGGCGACGACCAGGCTCGCACGCTCCCCTGGACAAATCTCGATCAAATCAAGCTGACGTTCACCAAGGACGTAAACGTCACGGTCCACGACTTGACGCTGCGCAGCGTCAGGTCCGGCGAGTTGGATGTCGCGTCGTTTAGTTACGATGCGGCTTCCCGCACGGGCACTTGGACCCTCGGCGCTCCGCTGTCCGTGGATCGGTTGCTCATCGATCTCTCGTCACGCATTCACGACGCGGACATGAATCTGCTCGACGGCGAGTGGTCCGCACAGAAGTTGCAATTCCCCTCGGGCGACGGCGTGGCCAGCGGCGATTTTCTCTTCAACTTCGACGTCTTGCCGGGCGACGTGGACCGGGACGGCGGCGTCGGCGTGTCGGACTTGAAC
>Ga0163153_10003681_pt1 | contig 20182 bp, 19 predicted proteins | sample OliLakLV19MP6IB1_FD_148629 | JGI IMG/M metagenome (GOLD analysis project Ga0163153, IMG submission 148629) | Freshwater microbial mat bacterial communities from Lake Vanda, McMurdo Dry Valleys, Antarctica - Oligotrophic Lake LV.19.MP6.IB-1 | ecosystem: Environmental > Aquatic > Freshwater >...
CTTCATATTTTCAAAATAATTAATTGAAGATGTAATTTCAATTTTTAAATTGTAATTCATTATGAAGCTGTCATTGCCAGGATCTGAAAGTAATTTGAAGTAAAATTATGAATTCCTCCGTCCATGCTGTGTCTCCTGCAAATGTTATACTTGAATTAACGAACTCCTCAACTGAGGGGACACAGCGGGTCTAACCCGATTGTTGATCGACTTGAAAGCTTGGGAGAAAGGAAATATGATTTTGGTGAGAGTTCAAATTGCAGGTTATTTCATTATGCAAAAGTTCTCTCCGCTGTGTCCCCGCAACGGAATACTTCGTAATTTTGTTTTTAAGTAATTGCGAGAGAGACAGCGGGGACGGGAAAGTAAAAAAATGAAAAGAACATACTACTCGATTCTGTGATTGTTCATTTATAAAATTATAGCCGCTATAAACTATTTATAGTAAAATTATAAATTTGAATTTCTAACTTGATACTTTTTAATATATGTAATAGTTTTCATTGCATCAGATAAACACACCCTTAAGACTCCTAAGGAAAATTTTAATATCAAATAATTCATTCACATTCATAAAATAATCTCTAATTTTAAATTAAAACAAACTACCCCCGGTTTTCACCTCTCAGAAAGGATTAACAATGGACACAACTAAAAACAACAATAGTAACGCTAGCAACACCAGCAACAGTAACACCAACAACACCAAGTCAGCCTCATTCTCAGATTCAAAAAATGTCTCTGACCTTAAATCAAAAAAAGTCTCCGAACTTATACAAATTGCAAAAGACCTCGATGTTACGGGTTACAGCGATCTTAAAAAACAGGAATTAATTTTTAAGATAATTGAAGCTCAGACAAAAAAGGACGGCTTCGCTTACGCCGTCGGAGTTTTGGAAGTTCTGCCGGACGGATACGGATTCCTGCGCTCAGTTGACTATAACTATCTTCCGTCACCCGATGATATTTATGTATCACCTTCTCAGATCAAAAAATTTCTTTTGCGCACCGGTGATACTGTCAGCGGACAGGTACGACCTCCTAAAGAAGGAGAGCGTTTCTTTGCGCTTCTGAAAGTTGAAGCAGTGAACTTTGAAAGTCCCGATACAATACGTGACAGGATTTTATTTGATAATCTTACTCCACTTTATGCTCAGGAAAAGATAAATCTTGAAGCCGCGCCGGGAGAGTTCTCAATGAGGATCATGGATCTTTTTACTCCGATCGGTAAAGGTCAGAGAGGACTGATCGTTTCGCCTCCTAAAAGCGGTAAGACGATCTTGCTTCAGACACTTGCAAACAGCATTACAAAAAATCATCCCGAAGTTCACCTTATAGTTTTACTTATTGATGAAAGACCTGAAGAAGTAACTGATATGGAAAGAAATGTGAATGCGGAAGTAATTAGTTCGACATTCGATGAACCGCCTGAAAGACACGTACAGGTTTCCGAGATCGTACTTCAAAAAGCAAAGCGTTTGATCGAAGCGAAAAAAGATGTAGTCATATTGCTTGACAGTATCACCCGTCTTGCAAGAGCACATAATACAGTTATTCCACATAGTGGTAAGATCTTATCAGGTGGTGTTGATGCAAATGCGCTCCATAAGCCCAAAAGATTCTTTGGCGCTGCAAGAAATATTGATGAAGGCGGAAGTCTTACGATCATCGCAACAGCGCTTATCGAAACAGGCAGCAGAATGGATGAAGTTATATTTGAAGAATTTAAAGGAACAGGTAACATGGAAATCGTTCTTGACAGAAGGATCTCTGACAGAAGAGTTTTCCCTGCGATCGATCTTAACAAATCCGGCACAAGAAAGGAAGAGCTTTTATTGACAAGTGAAAATCTTAACAGAGTCTGGTTGTTGAGAAAGCTTCTTTCGGATTATAATCCAATTGAGGCGATGGAGTTTCTTCTTGGAAAAATGAGGGGAACAAAATCAAATAAAGAATTTTTAGCTTCGATGAATTCGTAGACAGCTAATCCCCTCAACCTGAATCTATGAAAAAAGTTATACTGATCAATTCTGTTTCCGAGGAAGTCAGAATCGCAATTACGGAAGACGGCAAGCTTGCTGAATTTTTTCTTGACACACCTGATAAGGAAAGAAATGTCGGTGATATTTTTCTTGGCAAAGTAGGAAAAGTAATACCGGGTATCAGAGCTGCATTTATTGACCTGGGCTTTCAGCAGGATGCATTTCTGCACTTCTCGGATATTGGAAATTCTCTTGAAGAATATTCCGCAATGCTTGGTGATGATGAAATAGATGAAGATGATGACGATGATGAATCTCCGGCTCCGGTTCGTGAAGAGCCAAACCGCTACAGTACCCCCAATCTTGAACGCGGACAGGACATAATTGTCCAGATAACAAAAGAGCCCGTAGCCAATAAGGGTTTTCGTGTCACTTCAAAAGTTTCTATTCCCGGCAGATACCTGGTGCTGATCCCATTCGAAAGGAAAATAGGGCTTTCAAAAAAAATATTTAATCCCCGTGAAAAAAGACGTCTCCGCAGTATTGTAAAATCCACTCTACCAAAGGGTTTCGGTGTAATCATAAGGACTGTTGCCGCAGGACAGGATGAAACCCTCATTAAAGATGATCTTAATAATCTTCTCAAGATCTGGAATGACATTCAGACAAACATTAAAACTTCAAGCTCTCCATTTATCCTTTATAAGGATGTTTCCACTACTTCTTCGGTGATCAGGGATCTTTTCAAAGAAGACATTTCTAAAATAATAGTTGATTCAAAAAAAATATACCGGGAGATAAAGACCTACGTCGATGAGACCTCGCCTGAATTTTCCGAAAAGCTTGAAGCATACAACGGCGATCAGCCATTGTTTGATGTGTATAACATTGAAAAGCAAATCGAAGAATCCCTTCAAAGAAAAGTCTGGCTAAAGAACGGCGGCTATATTATCATTGAGCAAACTGAAGCAATGATGGTAGTGGACGTCAACAGCGGTAAGTATGCGAAGCATCGTGATCAGGAAGTAAATTCACTTAATACGAATCTCGAGTCCGCAAGGGAAATTGTAAGGCAGATCCGCCTCAGGGATATCGGAGGTATCATAGTGATCGACTTCATAGATCTGTATGATGAAAAGAACAGAAGAAAGCTTTATGAAGAGGTGCGGAAAGAATTTAAATATGACAGAGCTAAGTCAACGATACTGCCGGTAAGCGAATTTGGAATTGTAGAAATAACCAGACAAAGAATAAGACAGAATATACTTCACAGCATATCTGATCTTTGTCCGATGTGCCGCGGCACAGGGCACGTGCAGTCAAAATCTACTTTTATGAACAGGATGGAAAGATGGATAAGAAGGTATAAAGGCGGCAGCAACGCAATGAGCATTTCGATCAAGGTTAACCCTTACATAAAAAATTATCTGACAGAAGGTTTTGTCAGTAAGATCACTAAACTTCAGTTAAAGAATATGTTAATCATAAAAGTTGTAAAGGATGAAGCTCTTGCTCTTGATGAGTTCAGGGTATTTTCCAAAAAACTGAATAAGGATATTACAGAAGAGTTCGATTACTAATTCTATTTTTCCATCCTCTTAGAAATTTCATTTAGGTATTCCCACGAATAAATCCCGGTATTATGTTTATCCTTCCAGAATATCTGCACGGCATAATTTCCCACAGGTTCAATTTTATCAAGCTCATAAAATCCCGCAGCTTTAAACGGTGATTTGATCGGAATGTATGAGCTGAATATTACAGTCTCACCTTTGCAGTGAACGCAGGGACAGTTGTCGCGAAGATCGGTCAAATTTATTTCAGAGATAATGTCATCTTCCCATACGATCTGAAGAGAATCGTTTTCAGTTCTTTTTAATTTTTTAGGACGGTTCATTTTTAAATTATTAATTTAATATTTCTTTCAGTCTGCAAATCAGATCATTTCTTTGTGCTTATCAACAACAACATTATCTTTAACCAAAACCTCTTGCGTAGGATCGGGCAATTTTGTTTTCTCGCTTACATTGTAAAAGATAAGGATGGCATTTACAAAAAGCATTATGCCCGCGATCAGAAAAATGTATTTCATGTTTAGTTCGATCAGAAGAAGTGTACACAGCAGCGGTCCGATCAGATTACCAAACAAAGTGAAGCTTGATGCGATCCCCATCACTCCGCCTTTTCTGTCGTCTCCAATATTTTTATTTATGTAAGCGTACAGCACAGGGATTATCCCGCCTATACATAAGCCAAGAAATGCTCTGACAGGAAAAAGCAGATAGGGATTTCTTATAAAAGTATGAAGACAGTAAGCTATGCCAGCTCCGGTTATGGCAATGATAACATTTTTTTTGAAACTCTTGGTATCATTGCGTTTGCCCCACCACGGGGAAGATATAACACTGAAGATACCGAGTGTTCCGAAAATCGCTCCTGTCAATGTGGAGATGTACTCTGTACCAACCGTCATTGATTCCACAAACAAAGCAAAGACAGGTTGTGCGATTGTAATCGAGATCTGAATGAAGGTAATGGACATCATTGCAATCAGAAGCGAAGAGTTGGTAAAGACGAACTTGTAATTTTCGAATACAGAATAGATCTTTGTTAAAGGCTTACGCTCGGGTTCCTTTACAATTACATAAACAAGAACGCTGCTGAAGAGACACAGAAAAGATGTGATAAAAAAAACGGTCCGGTATGAAGTAAGATCCGCGATGAACCCGCCAATGAAAGGTCCGATCACGGTGCCTGATGAGATTGAAGTCTGAAGGATGCCGATAGCGTAACCGGATTTTTCTCTCGGAGTGCTTGAGGATACAAGCGCGAGAGAGGAAGCAATGAAACCGCTGATTGCTCCCTGGATCATTCTGAAAATAAAAAGCTGAATTACATTATCAGAGAGTCCGATCAGGAATTGTGAAATTGCCAGCCCGAATATCGCGCGAAGCACCATTGATTTCTTTCCGAACCTGTCGCCAAGCGCGCCCCAGACCGGTGTCATAATGAAGGACAGGATGAATGGTCCGCTGAAAACAATTCCGCTCCAGTGTTCGAGCTCATCATGATTTGTGATACCGAGCTCGCGTATGTAAAAAGGAAGGAAAGGAACCACCATGCTCATACCTACCATTGCAACAAACTGCGCTATCCAAATGCTGTATAAATTTTTTCTCCAGATCTCCAATTACGGTGGTTTAATATTTATATTACTTATGTTAAATTTTTTATTAAATGATAAAAGATTTATTTTTTATCAAATCATCAGTGCTGTCCAAAACATTTTTGTCAGCATTTGAATAGTCTTAAACCAATCAACAATTAGGGTAATCAATATTATTCTTAAATTAAAAGAACCCTCCAATCAAGAGCAAAACGGGGTAAACTTATTTTGCATAAAAAAATTTATAGCTATAAGTTGATACAAATTTTATATTACAGGTTTCTATCTCAAAATTAAACTTAACTTATGCAGAATCTGCTACTCATTCTTCAAGAGATAGCTCATAATCTTCAGTGGTCATGGAATAAAGAAGCTGTTGAACTCTTTCACGAAATAAATCCTGATTTCTGGAACTGGTCAGGACACAATCCCGTCAAGGTACTGAATGAATTAAACCGCAATTATCTTGAATTCATAATTGAGAAAAAGAACCTCGGTAGTAAAATTTTAAATATTCATTCCAACCTTAAAACTTACCAGACACGCAAAACATATTTTGAAGAAAAATATTTCAAAACCGACAAGCCGATCATAGCATACTTCTCTGCTGAATACGGCATCACCGAATGCCTGAAAACATACTCGGGCGGACTCGGAGTGCTTTCGGGAGATCATCTTAAATCTTCGTCCGATCTCGGATTACCGCTTGTAGGAATAGGTCTGGCTTACCATTACGGATTTTTTACACAGATGATCAACCCTGAAGGATGGCAGACAGAAAATTATGAACTCAATGAATTTCAAAATCTGCCTATCTCATTACTTCGAGATGAGAATTATCAGCCTGTAAAAATTTCAGTGAATTTTCCTAACAGGTCTATCTGGGTACAGGTATGGGTTGCAAATGTAGGAAGAGTAAAACTTTATTTGCTTGATACATTCATTGCTGAGAATACGGTCGATGACAGAAGGATAACCGACATTCTATACGGAGGAGATAATGAAAAGAGAATATGTCAGGAGATAGTTCTTGGTATTGGCGGAGTCAGACTCCTTACAAAGCTCGGATACGATATAAAGGCGTTTCATCTGAATGAGGGACATTCTGCATTCCTTTGTTTTGAAAGAATTAAAAATTACATGAAGACAAACAACGTTTCCTATGATGAAGCGAAGAGCAAATGTTTTAATTCAAATATTTTCACTACTCATACTCCTGTACCTGCCGGTATAGATATTTTCACCAAAGAACTGTTTGTAAAATATTTTAACGACTACGCACAAAATGAGATCGGTGTTCCTGTCGATAAACTTTTTCTTGAAGGCGACCTTAATGCGGGGGATGCGGACAACAACAGGTTCAATATGGCTTACCTTGCGATCAATAATTCAAATTTTATCAATGGTGTCAGCAAGCTTCACGGAGAAGTTTCAAGGAAAATGTGGATGCTGCCTTCTACACGAAGCCAGATAGATTATATAACCAACGGCGTGCATACACCAAGCTACATTTCAAAATTCACAAACAATCTTTACGCAAGTCATTTTTCGGATAACTGGCTTTACGATGAAAGCATCTGGTCAAAGATAGACGGCATCTCCGATAAAGAGATTTGGACATTAAGACTTTTGAATAAGTATAAGCTGATAAATTTCTGCAGGAGCAGGATAAAGGATAAATGGATTTTTTTACGAACGGATAAGGAGAAGCTGAAAGAGATCGAAAATATTCTTAATCCCGATGCGCTTACCATTGGCTTTGCAAGAAGGTTCGCGACCTACAAAAGAGGCACTCTTATCTTCCGTGATCTTGACAGGTTAAAGAGGATCATAAAAAATAATTCTATGCCTGTTCAGTTTATCTTCTCAGGAAAGGCGCATCCAAAGGATGAAGGCGGTAAAAACCTGATCTCTGAAATCATTTCATACACGCGTGATGAGGACCTGAAGAACAAGGTTGTCTTTATTGATAATTATGACATTAACGTTGCAAGGCATCTGGTCGAAGGCTGTGATCTGTGGCTTAATAATCCGCGCAGACCACAGGAAGCTTCCGGGACAAGCGGAATGAAAGTGATCGCCAACGGAGGTCTGAACTTCAGCATACTTGACGGATGGTGGAATGAAGGTTATTCCGAGAAGAATGGATGGAAGATCGATACCATCTCTGATGAGAATATCCCGCTTGAACAAAGAGACCTTTTTGAGGCAAACGATCTCTATGATACTCTTGAGAAAAAAATTATCCCGGCTTTCTATAAAAGAAATGATGAAGGTCTGCCGGAGGAATGGATAAAGAAAATAAAGTTTTCCATAAAAAGTCTTGCAGGATATTTCAGCACCAACAGGATGGTTAAGGAGTATTGTGAAAAGTTCTATATGAAAGTGAAGTAAATAATATTTATTTTAATAAAAATAAAATATATTTTGAATTATCCAAAAAGTGACATCTTAAATAAATTTTAAAACAAACTAATTTTAGAAAAATGAAAAAATATTATCATTTTGCCGGCATTATCTTTTCTCTAAATGTTCTCATGGCTTTGTTACTATTGAGCCCCGGAAGTATTACAGCACAGATAAATGTTGGCGGACAGCCGATGAGTTCCGTAATGCAGTTGAACTCCGAGCTTACAACAGTAACAATGCCCGAAATAGATACCCGAAGGCTGATGGAAGAAGACAAAGTAACCGAAGCAGGAATGGACATGCCTTTCAGATTCGGATATAATTTTGATGTGAATTATAATCTTCAGAATTCCGGAGTATGGGAAGTTCTTTCTGACGGAAGCCGTGTCTGGAGACTTGCAATAAGGTCTCAAGATGCAGTATCAATAAATCTTGCTTACAAAAATTTTGTATTACCGCAGGGCGCAACTTTCTTCGTTTATAATCTGGATAAAAGCTATATCTACGGAGCTTTCACAGAACTTAATAATTCCGAAGACAAGCAATTTGCAACCAGTCCGACTTACGGAAGCACAACCGTGCTTGAGTATTACGAGCCTGTTTATGCAAAAGGCAAAGGAAGCATTACAATTTCAAAGATCACTCATGCTTATAAGGATATTTTCGGTTATAACAGTTTGCTTGAAGAGCCATGTAACATTAACATAAATTGTCCGATAGGGGCTGCATGGGTTGAACAAAAAAGATCGGTAACGAGAATTACATTCAACTCTGGTGCAGGTTCTTTCCTGTGTTCAGGTTCACTGATGAATAATACACTGCAGAACAGAGCTCCTTTATATCTGTTTGCAGAGCACTGCGCTACCGATAATTTCTCAACGATGACATTCTATTTTAATTATGAAAATCCGACATGCATTGGTACTTTGGGAAGTCTTGCATCAACAATGGTCGGTGCAACATTGAAAGCAAAGAATTTTGATACGGATTTTCAACTTGTTCAATTGAATCAATCAGTGCCGGCAGGATTTAACGCTCATTTTAACGGATGGGACAGATCAGGTTCAAACCCGCTTGATCAGACAGCAATTCATCATCCGGGCGGTGCAGTAAAAAAGATATCACATGATGACAATCCTGCACTATCAGTGACAGGTTTCGGAGGAAGACTTGGAAACGGATTCTGGCAGGTCACCTGGGATCAGGGTATGACTGAAGGCGGATCTTCAGGCTGTCCTTTATATGATCAGAATCACAGAGTGATCGGACAAAATCTCGGAGGTACTCCGGCAAACTGCAATTTTCCGCAGTCTGTACAAAAAGTTTTCGGAAAGTTATCCGAATCATGGGGACACGGCGGAGCTTCAAATAATCAGTTAAAAGACTGGCTCGATCCTAATAACACAGGAGTGTTTACACTCGACGGAATTGACGCACTTACTGGAGTAGCTCCGGTAACAAATTTCACATCCAACATACAGGTGCTTCCTTTGGGCGGCGGCAATGTTGACTTCTTTGACCTTACAACAAACAATCCGGCTACATGGAGCTGGAGCTTCCCGGGTGGATCACCTGCAACTTCCAACGTTAGAAATCCTTCGGGAATTACATATACAGCAACAGGTAATTACACTGTTTCATTGACAACAACAAATGCGTTCGGCTCAAATCTTAAAACTTTTGTGTCTTATATTAAAGTACAAGGTGTTCCAATGAACACATTCAATTTGCAGACACCGGTGACACTATCCGGCGTTGTTGTTTCCCAAAACAATCCTGCACCATTTCAATTTAAATGGGGAACAGCTAATCCAAGCCCGACCGTAAAATATAATTTCAAAATTAAGAGGACCGGACCGGGAACAGAATATTTTTTTCCAAGCGACAATAACGGACTTGATTCGATTAAGACGTTCAGAAAAAGCTTCCTTGACAGTCTTGCCATAATAATGGGAATAACAGGCAATACTGATTCTGCAATTTGTGCCTGGAGAGTTACAGCTTTGAATGGAGCCGATTCCATTACTTCTAATTCTTTCCTTATTACTATAAGAAGAGAGCCGGTAGGAATAAATCTGATCTCATCGGTAATACCCGAGCAGTTCAGCTTATATAATAATTATCCGAACCCGTTCAACCCGAATACAATAATTAAATTTGATGTAATAAAAACTCAAATGGTTTCTTTGAGAATTTATAACACTCTTGGTGAAGAAGTAAGGACACTTGTAAATCAGGTGATGTCACCCGGAGAGTATTCTGTTGACTTTTCAGCCGGTTCGATCGCAAGCGGAATTTATTTTTACAGACTCGAGACAGATGGCTTTGCTCAAACAAAAAGAATGATGCTTGTAAAATAATTTTCTCAGAAGTATAACTTTATTAATCCCTGTTCAGTAAAAAGGACAGGGATTTTTTTATTAATGTTAAATTCAGTGATAAATAAAACTTACTTTCAATAGTCATACATTAATTTTATTTTGCATTACATCAAATCAACTTATGAAAAAGCCCTATCCTCCGATCTATTATTCCGATTATCTGCATCTCGAAAAACTTTTAACGAGCCAGGTACCAAAGAGTGACGAATACGGACATCACGCACATGATGAAATGTTGTTCATTGTGGTTCATCAGGCATACGAGCTCTGGTTCAAGCAGATCATACACGAGCTGGATTCGGTGCTTGTGATGTTCCGTGAAGATAATGTTGATGAAAAGAACATCGGGATAGCTGTTGCCCGCCTCAGAAGGATCACAACGATCCAGAGACTTCTCATTGACCAGCTTAACATTCTTGAAACAATGACACCTCTTGACTTCCTTGAGTTCAGGGATTTCCTTATTCCTGCTTCAGGCTTTCAAAGTCTTCAGTTCAGGATCATTGAAAACATTCTGGGCTTGAATATTGAGAACAGGGTGAAGTTTGATAATAAGAACTATTACTCATACGTGTCAGATGAGCATCAGAAGATGCTGATAGAATCCCATAGTACGGTGAGTCTTTTTGATGCCGTCGACAAGTGGCTTTCAAGAATTCCTTTTCTTAAGATCGAGGGATTTGATTTTTGGAATCATTACAAAGAAGCCGTCGGGGCGATGATCGACAATGAGCGCGAGATAATTCTGAATAATCCAAGCATGACAGAACAAAAGAGAACGAAGCAGCTTAATGAGTTTGAGAATACGAAAGAAAAATTTGAAGCACTGCTTGATGAGAACAAGCATAATGAATTTGTAAAGGAAGGTCACCGCAGACTTTCCCATAAATCAACTCTGGCGGCGTTGTTCATCAACCTTTACCGCGACGAGCCTATACTTCATCTTCCATTCAGATTCCTCACTTATCTTGTGGACGTAGATGAATTGTTCACTACTTGGAGATACAAGCACGCTCTTATGGTTCACCGCATGATCGGTGCCAAGGTAGGAACAGGAGGATCTTCAGGACATCACTACCTGATGCAGACCGCGGAGAAGCATAAGATATTTAAAGACCTGTTCGACCTCTCGACATACCTGATACCGAGATCAGCCTTGCCTGAACTTCCGGAAGATATGAAGTTCAAGCTTGGATTTAATTATACATTTAAACCATAATTATACATTTAAACCATAAAAGAATATGACCGAAATTATTGCAATCATCGTACTGGTATTTTTTATAATAATTACCTTCTTAAAAACTGCACGAGTCGTGCCGCAGAAATCAGCATTCATTGTTGAAAGGCTCGGTAAATACAATGAGACACTCGAAGCGGGTTTTCACATACTTATACCTTTTATTGACAGAGTCGCATACAAACATTCATTAAAGGAAATTGTCATGGATGTTCCGCCGCAGTCATGCATAACCAAGGATAACATTGCCGTAGAAGTGGACGGAGTTTTATATCTTCAGGTAATGGATCCTGTAAAAGCTTCGTACGGTGTAAATGATTATTCATTCGCATCGGTACAGCTCGCGCAGACAACAATGAGGAGCGAGATAGGAAAGATGCAGCTTGATAAGACATTTGAGGAACGTGAGACAATTAATGGAGCTATCGTAAATGCAATTGATAAAGCTTCTGAACCGTGGGGATTGAAAGTCATAAGGTATGAGATCAAGAACATAAATCCTCCGGCAAGCATAAAAGACGCGATGGAAAAACAAATGAGAGCTGAACGAGAGAAGCGTGCTTTGATAGCTGAATCCGAAGGTGACAGGCAGGCAAGGGTCAACCGCGCCGAAGGTGAGAAGCAGGAAGCGATCGAAAGATCAGAAGGCGAGAAGATGAAGAGGATAAACGAAGCCGAAGGTAAGGCGCAGGAAATTGAAAAAGTCGCCCTCGCTACCGGTAAAGGTATCAGGGAAATTGCAAACGCCATCAATGACAAAGGCGGTATAGAAGCTGTAAATCTGAGGATCGCCGAACAGTATTTACTAGAGTTCGGAAAGCTTGCACAGAAAAATAATACAATGATCATTCCGGGGAATTTAACTGACATCGCCGGTATGGTTGCCACCATAAGCAGTGTATTAAAAGCAACTAATGAAAAAGAAGTACAAGAGCCAAAAATTAATAAACAGTTATGATGGAAAATTCATCGCTGATATGGTTCGTTGTTGGCATAGTTTTTTTACTTGCAGAGATAATAATGCCGGGATTCATAATTTTTTTCTTCGGGATCGGAAGTTTACTTACCGCACTTGCAACTTATCTGTTTAACATTGAATCTGTTTTTGTACAGATAATAATTTTCATATTTAGTTCAATGCTTAATCTGATATTTTTTCGGAAGGTTTTCAGTCAATTATTCAAAGGTAAGGTAAGCGGACAGAAGGATCTTAAAAATGAGTTCATCGGAAAGAGAGCCATAGTCGTGCATGAAATAATACCTAATTCATTAAAAGGTAAAGTTGAATTTAACGGCGCAAACTGGGAAGCAGATTCGGATAAATTCATAGAGAAAGATTCAGTGGTTGAAATTGTAGCGCGTAAGGATCTGAAATTAATTGTAAAACCTGTAGAATAATCATGAACATTGATCTCACAAAGAAAAGGGCTGTCGTTTGCGGAAGCACACAGGGAATCGGCAAAGCTGCAGCAATACAGCTCGCATCTTCAGGAGCAGACGTAATACTGATCGCAAGAAATGAAGAATCATTAAGAAAAGTTTTAAGAGAACTTCCCGCATCAAAAATACAGAATCATAATTTTATTGTTGCTGATTTTTCTGATCCTGAAACATTGAAAAAAAAGCTGCACAATTTTGTTTCAGAAAATCCTCCCGTTCATATACTTGTAAATAATACCGGCGGTCCAAAAGGCGGAGAAGCGATCGCAGCAGATACATCTGAATTCATTCAGGCATTTTCAAATCACCTGATATGCAATCAGATACTTGTTCAGGCATTTGCAGAAGGAATGAAGAAAGAAGGTTACGGCAGGATCATCAATATTATTTCAACTTCAGTGAAGCAGCCATTAAAAGGATTGGGTGTTTCAAATACCATTCGCGGTGCAGTGGCGAGCTGGGCAAAGACACTATCGGCTGAGCTGGGACCATTCGGGGTAACGGTTAACAATATTTTACCGGGCGCTACAAAAACCGAAAGACTCTTTTCTATATTTGAAAACAAAAGTAAAGCATCAGGGAAAGATATAAAAGACATTGAGAACGACGCGCTAAAGGAAATTCCTGCCGGAAGGTTCGCCGAACCGGAAGAGCTTGCATACGCTGTTACCTTTCTTGCTTCGGAATGCGCTGCATACATTAACGGAATAAATCTTCCTGTTGACGGTGGCAGAACAGGTTGTTTGTAATTTCGAAGCTTTTTACTGATCGGCAAAGAGCAAGAGCTCAGCCAAGAATTTCACAGATTCCCACGAATTATTTTATGTTTGAAAAGAAAATCATTTTAAAATTCGTGATCATTTGTGTAATTAGTGGCAAAGCTTTTTACTGATCGGCAAAGAGCAAGAGCTCAGCCAAGAATTTCACAGATTCCCACGAATTATTTTTATGTTTGAAGAAAGTTATTTTGAAATTCGTGATCATTCGTGTAATTAGTGGCAAAGCTTTTTGCTGATCGGCAAAGAGCAAGAACATCGTGTATTAGTGGCAAAGCTTTTTAAGATAAATTTAAATTTTTCAATTAGATGATCTTATACAATGTTACTGTTAACGTTGATGATACCGTTCATGATGAATGGCTTGAATGGATGAAGACGATACATATCCCGGAGGTGCTGTCAACCGGTCTGTTTACCGATAGCAAAATATTCAGGATCAGAACAGAGGAAGAAGGGAATACATATTCAATCCAGTATTTTCTTGATTCAGAAGAAGATTACGAAAAATATCAGAATGAATTCGCTCCCGCGCTTCAGTCAAAGCATTTGGAGAAATATAAAAATAAGTTTGTCGCTTTCAGAACGGTGATGGAGTCGGTTTAGAGTGAGCAGAGTGAGTAGAGTGGGTAGAGTGAGTAGAGTGAGTAGAGTGAGTAGAGTGAGTAGTGTGAGTAGAGTGAGTAGAGTGAGTAGAGTGGGTAGAGTGAGTAGAGTGAGTAGAGTGAGTATAGTGAGTAGAGTGAGTAGAGTGAGTAGAGTGAGTAGAGTGGGTAGAGTTGATGTTTCAAGCTTACGTTTTGCATATAAAAAATGGATAAAATAAAAAACTACATCAACGGGATCTTAACAACACCTTATTCAAATGATTATATTAACAATTATAATCCCGCGACTGGTGAGGTCTTCGCGATCATTCCGGATTCAAACGGTGACGATGTGGATCTTGCAGTTCAGTCCGCTGAAAGAGCGTTTGTAAAATGGTCCGTTACCTCTGTAGAAGAAAGAGCCGGTCATCTTCTGCACATTGCAGAACTTATAAAAAAAAATCTTGAAAAATTCGCATACGCTGAAACTATTGATAACGGCAAGCCTCTCTGGCTTTCAAGAAGCGTTGACATTCCCAGAGCTATAAAGAACTTCGAATTCTTCGCTTCGGCGATCACACAATTCTCAAGTGAATCACATCATACAAATAACGAAGCGATAAATTATACATTGCGTCAGCCGGTTGGAATTGTCGGCGCAATATCTCCATGGAATCTTCCTCTGTATTTATTCACCTGGAAGATCGCCCCGGCGCTTGCTGCTGGTAACTGCGTCATAGCAAAGCCTTCGGAGATAACACCGCTTACAGCGTTCATGCTTTCGGAAATTTGCATTGAAGCAAATCTGCCTGAAGGTGTGCTTAACATTATACACGGTCTCGGTCACAAAGCAGGTAGCGCAATCGTGTCCCATCCTAAGATCAAAGCTATTACATTTACAGGCGGTACAAAAACAGGAGTTGAGATCTCTAAAATTGCGGCGCCGATGTTCAAGAAGCTTTCACTCGAGCTGGGAGGAAAGAATCCCAATATCATTTTCGCGGATTGTAATTTTGAAGAGATGCTTGAAACAACAGTCCAGTCTTCATTCCGCAATCAGGGCGAAATTTGTCTGTGTGGTTCGAGGATTTTTGTTGAAAAGAAGATCTATGAAAAGTTCAAAACGGCTTTTACCGAAAAGGTAAGGAAGTTGATTGTAGGAGATCCATTGCTGGAAAGCTCCGATCTCGGGGCGATAGTATCAAAGCAGCATTATGAAAAAATTCTTTATTATATCAATCTCGCTGTAAGTGAAGGAGGAAAGATCTTATGCGGAGGCAGAGCGATAAAGCTTGAAGGAAGATGCAGCGGCGGATGGTTCATTGAGCCGACTGTAATTGAAGGATTATCATACGACTGTAAAACCAATCAGGAAGAAATATTCGGACCGGTTGTAACGATCATGCCTTTTTTAACCGAGGATGAGGTTCTGATGATGGCTAACAGTACAGAGTTTGGGCTGGCGTCAATTATCTGGACGGAGAATTTAACAAAGGCACACAGAGTCGCAGCAAAAATAAAAACAGGTATAGTGTGGATCAACTGCTGGATGCTGCGGGATCTCAGAACGCCCTTCGGTGGAATGAAAAACTCCGGTGTCGGCAGGGAAGGGGGAGTTGATGCGTTGCGGTTTTTTACCGAAGCAAGAAATGTGTGTGTGAAGATATAAATGAGATTAAATAAAATCATTTTAATTCTATGCATCATAACAACCCGGATATCATAAAGGAATTGAATCGGTTACAGTCATGCAATACAATAGACGCAAATTATTCTAATTCACATTAACAAACTCCACAACTTTATGGCTCACCTTTCTTTCTGGGAAAAAAATTCATTTCTTAATTACGACTTCATCATAATCGGCGCGGGAATACTCGGTCTTTCAACAGCCTGCGAGATCAAGGAGCGGAATCCCAAACGTACTGTCCTGATTCTTGAAAAAGGGATTTTGCCGAGCGGCGCCAGCACAAAGAACGCCGGGTTCGCCTGCTTTGGAAGCCCTACTGAAATTTTATCGGACATAAAACGGATCGGGAAATCTGATACTATTGATCTTGTCAGAAAAAGATTCGAGGGAATAAACATACTTCGCAAAAGACTCGGTGATGAAAACATCGGTTTTCTGAATTACGGCGGTTATGAATTAATTGATAATAAGAACTTAGCAGTGCTTGATGAGATCAATTTTGTCAATGAAGCGGTTCAAAATATTTTCGGTGAGAATACTTTCGAATTGAAAAGTGAAAGGATTGATGAATTCGGGTTTGATGCAAGTAACGTCAGTGAACTTATTTACAGCAGGTTTGAATCACAGATTGATACAGGATTGATGATGGCGTCGCTGATCAGTTACGCGGCTGCTCTTGGTGTAAGGATCATTAACGGATGTGAAGCGGGTGATATAGGTGAAAAAGAAAATTTCGTGAGAGTAACGGCGAACAAAAATTCAGATAAGGAAAAAATATATTTCGATTGTAAGACTGTCATAATCTGCACAAATGCTTTTACAAATAAATTATTTCCGGAGTTTAAGGTCACACCCGGAAGAGGGCAGGTGATCATTACAAAACCCTTGCAGCATCTTAAGTTCAAAGGTGTGTTCCATTTCGATGAGGGATATTACTATTTCAGGAATTTTGAGAACAGGGTCATATTCGGAGGCGGAAGGAACATTGATTTTGAAAATGAAACCACGACAGCATTTGAATCAAACGAAAAGATACTCGACGCTCTCAGTGATAAGCTTTCCACAATAATACTTCCCGGTCAGAAACATGAAATTGATTATTCATGGTCAGGCATAATGGGTTTTAATGATTTGAAAAAGCCCGAGATAAGAAAATTCACCGACAGAATAATCGCGGCTCTTTCGTGTAACGGAATGGGGATCGCGCTTTCTTCTTTCATTGCAAAAGAAATAACTGAAAAGATCCCCTCCATCTAGATCGGGTGCATTATCAGAATATCAGATTAAATCATTTTGATTAAAACTATCTGACAATCTTACTACATAGTATTCTCATCCGCGGATGGACCATAGATGCCTGGTAAAGGTACGTCAAGCATCCGCAGGTACACTGTCATCTGCCCCCGATGGTGTATAAGATGACTCATTACAAAACCTCTCACAACAGCAGCTTTGGGAATGGTCATATATACCTTGTCTCCATTTCTCATCGTCCAGTTTTTCATGAACTCTTCCTCCGGTGTATTCTTAATTATCTCAACCGCCGCGTTAACGTTGTCATCAAAAAATTTCAGCAGCTCTGCCGTTGATGCAGGATCGACCTGCTTGTAATCCATCGTGGCGAAATCAAGCTCATCTTTTGTAAGTGAGGCTTCAACCCATTGAGGAATTTCAGCAAGATGCTGTGAGAGTCTTCCGAGTGACATTGATTTTTCATGGGGCTTCCAGGTAAATGATTTTTCCGGAGTTCTTTCTAAAACTTTTCTTGTGCTCACTGATTCATTCTGAAATTCAGCGAGAAGAGCTTCTTTCATTCCCATTTTATTTTTGTTTAATTTTTTATTAAGATTAGATAAGGTTTAAGTTATTTTCAATAAATTAAAGATTCAGATTACGATTAAACTTTTTTAGCAATTACAGAATAGACGTGCCAGTGTTTTTCATCGCCTGTTGCAGTGGTTCCGTCCTCATCACGTTCGTGAAAAAACTCTATCTCAAAATTTTGAAAAAATCTTCTTACGTTTTCTTCTTCAAGGAAGGTCATTGCAGGATTGTCTTTCGCCCAACTGTCATTTACTCCGAAAAATTGCCCTGCGAACCTGCCGGAAGTTAAAATGCTTTCCTCAATTTTCTTCCAGAGACCGTCAAAGAATTCCGGTTTGCAAAAGGGGAGACTGTAACTTGCATTAAGCAAAGTGCATTTTGAAAGTGTGATATCTTCCAGGCTCATAAGTTTGGTAGAAAGATTGTTCTTCCAATCCGGTTCAACACTTGCACTGAGTATCTCCAGTCCCTGTGCACTGCTGTCGATCGCTGTAACTTTCCATCCTCTCTTTAAGAGTTCAAGAGTATCCGCGCCGTGTCCGCAGCCGATATCATTTGCAATATGCTCTCGATGTATCTTTTCATTGTCAAAGAATTCCAGAGCTTTTAATAAAGAATCTCTCGGTACAAGATTAGATTTACTTTTGTAGTAATTGTTCCAGTCGAAGTTCTCGTCTAATTTCACTTGATGCCCTCACAGACCAAAGCGTTGAGCTTGCATTTCATCGGATCCCTGCCGAAGTTTTTCTCCATTGCATCCCTGAGCTTCTCATAAATTTCAGGAAGTATCGCGGCATTTCTTTCATTTATCATTGCAGCAGCTGGATTGCCGGTAGTTAGTCCGGTCGCGGCATCTTCAGGATTTGAAGTTACGCACGTTTTAGGAAGCTCATCAATTGAAACATCTTTGAACCCTGCTTTTGCAAAACTTTTTTCAATCTCATTCTTATCGTTGTAGGAAAAAGGAATGTCATAAAATGTAATGGGATTGTCAGGGAAAAAACTATTTACAGTTTTTTTTGTAAGCACGAATAGCTCATTCTTTTCGAGTGTGTTCCAGACATTGAACAAAAATTTCCCACCGGGCTTTAAAACTCTGTAAGCTTCACTGTAAACCTGGTCCTTATCAGGAACAAACATTAATCCGAACTGACTAAAGATAAGATCAAATGAATTATCAGGATAAGGAATGTTCGTCATATCGACAACATTCCATTCAATGCGCTCACCGGTAATTTTTTTCTTTGCGATCTCCATCATGTCAGGATTAATATCAGTGGCAACGAGGGTTTCACCGTGAGTAAAAATTTCAGGAAGATATTTTGTAACAATGCCGGTTCCGCAGGCAAGCTCAAGTACAGATTTAAAATCTCCTATCTGAATTCTCTCGATCAGATCAATTGCGTAAACTTCAAAGAGTAAAGGACCGAGATTTTTGTGATAGCTATCCGGAATTGTGCCGGAAAAAGAAAAATTGGTTTCCATAGTTCATGATTTAACTAAGGGAAAGGTTAACTCTTACTAACCCCGTCCGGAACATAATTCCTGTCAGCAAATTTAAACCCGAAGTAAGCAAATGGAATATTCACCGCGAGCCCAATGATCCACATCCAGAGAGGATGAGGGAACATATATAAATTTATTATCCCGGATATCATCAGCAGTAAACCAACGGTCAAAGCCATTGCGGACTTATGCCTCACTGAAATTACAGAAGCGACGAGTCCGCCGACAAATGCCCCTATCGCCCAGCCGACAACGACCATGATCATTGAACCCACGGGCGCTGATGCAATAAGCCGTTTAACGTCTTCGGGATTTTCCATATCAATACCTTTCGGAGGCGGAAAGAACATATAGCTTGCCGCTTCCACTATGAATATTATTACAACGGCGGCAATGATACCGCCAATGACTGCTAAAACATATCTCATCTGTAATTGAAGTTTAATTTTCATCAAACTTAAATAATATAAACCGCATATTCAAGTTTGACATTAAAATTAGCAATTTTCGATAAAGAAACTTGAGTAAATTACATTGGAAGTTTTTTTTTGAATGCCTATTTTTGAAAAAACAAAGGAGATTAATACTATGAAAACAGTTTCAAAAATTTTTATCGCAATTCTGTTCTTAACAGCATCGTCAAAATCATTTTCACAAACAGCAGAAGAAATGCAGGCATGGATGGCTTACATGACACCGGGTGCGGTTCATGAGATGCTTGCAAAGTCAGACGGCACATGGACGGGAGAAATTACAATGTGGATGGATCCAAGCGCTCCGCCGCAGACAATGACAAGCACGGCAGTCAACAAAATGATATTAGGCGGAAGATATCAGCAGTCAACATACACAGGTACAATGATGGGTATGCCGTTTGAAGGTATGAGCATTACGGGTTATGATAATGCAAAAAAAGTATTTGTAAACTCATGGGTTGATAATATGGGAACAGGGATGATGAATCTTTCCGGTCCATGGGATGAAGCTTCAAAGTCAATATTGCTGAGCGGAACTATGACCGATCCGAGTGGTAAGGATCTTCCTGTAAGAGAAGTTTTTAAAATTGTAGACGACAACAATCAGGTTATGGAAATGTATTATACCATTGATGGAAAAGAAATGAAAACAATGGAGATAAAGTATAAAAGAAATTAAGTAAGTATCAGTTTAAGATTTTATGG